>Ga0272441_10010126_pt1 | contig 14365 bp, 12 predicted proteins | sample SSMProp6N_FD_193582 | JGI IMG/M metagenome (GOLD analysis project Ga0272441, IMG submission 193582) | Marine sediment archaeal communities from Little Sippewissett salt marsh, Falmouth, MA, United States - SSM-Prop-6N | ecosystem: Environmental > Aquatic > Marine > Wetlands > Sediment ... | reverse complement strand
CCCTGGAATGCCGCCTCAGTTTCAGGCTCTAAGGGTGCCGGTTAAACAGTCCTGGGAGGTAGGGACAGTGCTTGCACCATACAAACCTTTCAGTATCAGATCGAGAGGAAGTCGGATCCCAAGATTGCCTCCACAATCTTTGGTACGCATAACTCCAAAAAATGGAGGTGAACTCTATCTATGTTAGTTCACATAAATTTGAACGCATTCCTCCCCCACTAAAGTAGGGGGGATCCTGCTGCGTTCGTCCTGAAATCGACGAATTGGGACGCTTCACCTTTCAGAACGACTATAGTCGAGAACCGATTAGATGAGTCAAATCGGTTCTCGCAAATGTAGTTTCTCGTCTAGGATTCGATCGCCTTGCTCGCAGCTTCGATCCCGGTACCGATACTGTCTATGACGCCTTCTTTTTCCAAGACCAGCTCAAGAGTCTGGATAGTTCTGAGAACGTCGGCTTCCGTGCAGACGCCCATAGTTCCGATCCTGAAAATATTACCTTTCAGGCTGGCTTGGCCTCCTGAGACCACGACGCCGCGCGCTCTCATTCCTCCGCGAAGCTGGCTGTCGGTTATCCCTTGTGGCATCTTCATGGCGGTCACGGTATTGGAGTAACTAGAGTATTGGTCTAGCTGGGGGAACAGTTCGATCTCTAGAGCTGCCATAGCTTGTCTGACCCCTTCTGCAAGCTTGGAAACTCTGTTACGCCTCTCTGAAAACCCTTCCTCGATCGCCATGTGCAAGGCCTCTTGGAGGGCGTAAAAGAGCGATACTGCCGGGGTGTATGGGGTCTGGCCTTTCTTTGCGCTCTTGATGTGGGCTTTGAGATCTGTATAGTAGCCGCCTTTCCCGTCTTCCAACATTTCTTCTGTCTTTTCGCTGACTGCAACCATGGCGAGCCCTGGCGGCACGGCAAGACATTTCTGAGATCCAGTGATGGCGATGTCAATTCCCCATTCATCGGTGAGGAAATCGTTGCCGCCCACAGAAGATATCCCGTCCACTATGAATATGGCGTCGTATTTGTGGGCCAGTTTGCCCACTTCCTTTGCAGGGTTCATCATGCCGACAGAAGTTTCGTTGTGGACCATGGAAACTGCCGTTGCACCTTCTTCTAAGGCTGTCTCGATCTCGTCGAGCTGGAAAGGCGTTCCCCAGGGAAAGTCGATGGGAATTGCGGTTCCGTAGCGGTCTCCAAGCTCGGTGAACCTCTCACCGAACTTGCCGTTGGTGATTGTAACGATCTTGTCGTCTTTGCCTATGATCCCGCCAACTGCAGCTTCCATGCCAGAAGTCCCGCTCCCGCTCAAGACAACGACGTCGTTTTTCGTCAGGAAAAGTTCCTGGAGCAGCGAGAGGCATTCGTCGAATATCTTTTCAAAATCGGCGCTCCGGTGGCTTATCATGGGCTTGGACATAGCGCGTAGCACTCTGTTTGGCACCTTGACGGGCCCTGGAATCATGAGCAATGTGTCCTCGATATCCAAATCAGATCCCTCGGACCATTACACTTCGGAAAGGCTATATAAAACTAGCTTTTACCCGTTCTGCCGTCTTCCAACTTTGTCTCACGAAAGGCGGGAATTCCCCTCGTTCTTTCATCCAGTTTTCCAGAAACGCCATCGTTTTGGGATCAGATGGGTAGCCGCTTCCAATTGTCTTTCCAACGGTTTTTTCCAGTTCTCTTACGGATCGATCCCGGTTCACCTTGGCGATGATAGATGCCGCTGCGACAACCGGATGGTTCTGGTCTGCCTTGTGTTCAGCGATGACTTCCATCTTGGTTTTGCTCATATCTTTGACCCGAGTTGCGAACCTTTCGGCTTTGACGTCGGCAGCGTCAAGTATGGCCCGGTCAGCATTCAGTTTCGTCAGGACCTGGGAGTGGCATCGGACCATTATATCGTTCATTGTAATGATCTTGCGCAGCTCATCGATGACTTCTGCTTTCACTTCCAGGACGTAAAAGTCGTCAGCAACTCTCTCGATCTTTGCTGCCATGATTTCCCTTTTTTTGGGCGAGATCTGTTTTGAGTCGCGCACGCCTATCGCCGCAAGGTCGAAGAGTTTCGCCTCCTCGATCACCACTCCTGCCACGAACATGGAACCTATAACCGGCCCTTTGCCAGCTTCGTCTACACCCAAGAGTCGCATCGTCTTCTTGATCTTGAGTCGATGGTACTTGAATTGATCGAAAAATAGGTGGGGCAGAAGGGGATCGCGGGGGAAAAGCGCCAGACGCGCCGGGCAGGTCACTTGGAGTGGCCGCTTGGGCGTTGGGCGCTCTTATTCACGATCGCCAGATATCGAAACTATTGATCGGAGTGGCCAAAGGCGTACTTTCTTGGGTCACTCGGATCTCGCCGGCCGGTATCTCGATGAATCTCCTGTTCCATGTCCCATCAACCAGCCAGTTGTAGGCAACTTCGGATTCGGGTGTGGTTTCGTCGGCTTTGTAGCAGATCCACTTGTTGTCCCGGCCCACATCTGCAGGAAGAGTCAGATCGAAGGTGGTGCGTATGGTCATGGTAACAGACTCGTTCAGGCTTATATCGCCGACATTCCAGGTAAGGGTGGTCGTTTCATCTGGGTTCGTCTTGGCCGTTACGTTTCCTCTGGAAACCTCTACATCTATGTTCGGATCTTCCACAACGAGGTAAGGGAAGAGAGTATCTGTTGCTACTACGTCTCTGGCAAAGGAAGAATCGATCGTGCCGTTCGGGAATTCGGCGATTATTTTGGCCATAATACTGTTGAATTCTTCAGAATTGAAGCTGCTCATGTTGTAGAACTCGCCACCGGTTGATTCTGTCATATTCTTCAGGCTTTGGTACTGATCGTTCGAAGCATTGGAGACTTCGTCGATCTCGATCCCTATGGCGAATATCTTGTATCTGGACTCTTTGGCCTCGTTTACGTATTCGTCCAGGCGGTCACCAGGCTTGAACTCGCCAAACCCGGTCATGAATATGATTATCTTCTCTGGTTCCACCGGTTCTGCTGAGCGATTGCGTAGAATCGCAAGGGATCCGTTCAGCCCCTCGTCATAATAGGTGAGGTCTTTTTCAGAGCATATATCAGCCAGATCGTCTAAAATAGCTGTGAATCGATCCTCGTTTCCTGCTACAGGAATCGGCCCAAAAAGGGTCTCGTGTTTATGATCCCAGCTCACGATAGAAACGTTGTCGAAACGGGACCATGCCAAGACCATTTCGGCGCTCTCGTTGGCGTCATTTCGATAGTGTTTCCTCATGCTGCCGGAAGTGTCCAGCGCGAAGACCGTATCGATCTTTCTGGGCGACGGATTAGTTTGGTTTGGCATCTCGATGATGACTTTTATGTCAGGACCGGTTCTGCTGGAGTCCGAAACTATCTCCTTGATGACGGTGACGTTAGTTTCGTTGTCTTCGTGGCTCCAGTAGCTGATGTCAGGTGGCATTGATTCTATACTGTAGTGCTCAATCTTGGAGTCGTCTACTTCTCCATGAAGGTTATCGCGAACTCTCACTTGTATCTGATTATTGCCCTCGTCTTCTTTTGAAGTGTTCCAGGTCCAGGAGTTGCTCGTCGTCCATTCGGTCACATTTGTCCAGTTGCCTTTCGTGGAATTGCCATTGAGCCAGAACTGGTAGAGTATCGTATCGTTTTCAGGATCGAGTGCATTTACAGTCCATTTGATCCTGGTTCTTGGATATTGTGGGCTCGACAGATTCGGCGTCAAGTAGTAAATGGTAGGGGTTGAATTATAGACAATAGTGAAGTTTTTCGTTTCGGAATCGTATACCTCTTCGTGTAGGTTATCGCGGGCTCTCACTCGTATCTGATTATCGCCATCGTCTTCTTTCGAAGTGTTCCAGGTCCAGGTATTGCTCCCGGTCCAGTCGGTCATATTCGTCCAGTTGCTTTTCGTGGAATTGCCATTGAGCCAGAACTGGTAGCGTGTTGTATTGTTTTCAAGACCGAAGGCAAATGCTGTCCATTCGATCCAGGTTCCTGCATTTTGTGGGCTCGACAGGTTCGATGTCAAGTAAACGGCGGGATTGATGGTGAAGTTTCTCGTTTCAGTGTCGTATACATATTCGTGAAAGTCATCGTGGACTCTTACTTGTATCTGATAATCGCCGACGTCGGTTTCAGAGGTGTTCCAGATTGAGGTGTTGTTCGTCGCCCAGTCGGCTATATCCTCCCACTCGCCCATCGTAGAAGCCCCATTGAACCGGAACTGGTAGTATATCGTATCCTTTTCAGGATCGAGAGCATCTGCAGTCCATTCGATCTTGGTCCCCAGCTCTTGCGGGCTTGACAGGTTCGAGGTCAAGTTGAGAACTCTGGGTGGCAAATTATGGTCATCGCCATTGGGCGTATTGTTCGTTAAGTCATCGTATATGCGCTTTGGAATCGATCTAACGTCAAACTCATTATCTGTGATTGGATAGTTCAGCCCTTCAGTATAGTTCGACATGTTCCTCAAATTCGCAAGTCCAGTGGAATCATTCCCAAACGCCACGGTGTAGATCTCGATCCCCTCCTTCTTCGCCTCAACGACTGGTGAATCTGAATTTGGAGGGGGGGTGTAACCTACTTTATTACGAGGCATAACTGGCACCCCATCTGAGAATAGGACTATAACTTTTTGAATAAAATCGTTGTTTTTGAATGTGTTGATCGATTCCCGCAGTCCAAGATCCAAATCTGAATTCGGGTGGTCTGAGTCATATGAAGCACAGTCCAACGATTTATTTATCTCATCAAATTTTTCCGTCAGATCTTCAGAACTGTAAATGGCATCGCCATTCCAAGTTACTAACCCAACCTTAGCCTTGAGTGGGCCCAGCAATCCTAAGAGCCCTTTTGCTATTCCTGTACGATTAGTTCCACCAATATCTAATTTTTCCATACTATTTGAGTAGTCTATTGAGAACACTATTCCAAGCGGGTCCGAACCGTTCACTTCAGCTGATGTGCTCTCGTTTCCCTCAGAAAGATTGGCGGCGAAGAACAGAACCGCCCCGATCAGCAACAGGAATTTTAACCTCATGATCCCCCTACCCCAATATGTGATTACGTGATTACTACGTCTTAATATAGCCAACGTTGTGATTACTGACTCATAATCTTTGTGATCGAGTCATTTTTCAGTTTCTCAAAGATCCGATGATGAAAGCGTTTGTGGCGGAATAGGCCCTAAAATGCCATGTTTGCCTAAAGCGCTCAACTCAGGCAGTGTTTCAAGGCAGTTTTTGCATGTATCGTTGGCAGAGTATGTGTAGAAGTATCCCTCGTCGAATGTGGTGTTTTTGAGTGCTGCAGGAAAAGTGCCTTTGAGTGCGGTGTGGATGGAAAGATTTGCGGATCTGCCCGGCCCCATCTCTTTTATGACCCACATGACGGTGGTGGTCCCGTCTGTTTTTTCCACAGATTCAGCAGGTGGGACGGTTTCTTTCACCACTAGATCAGGTGGCAAGGTCTCTTTTACGATCACGTCCTTGACGACGACGTCTTCTGAAGTTTCAGAAGCGATGTCTTGGATCAGCATCCTCAATTCATCCGAGTCGAGCTTGCTGATGGGATAGAACCTGCCATCTGTAAGGTTGGCAATCTGATTCAGGCTCTCGATCTTGAGGCGCGACTCGGTCTCGTTTATGTCCACGCCCACAGGATAAACGACATACCCTCTCCTTTCCAGCTCTTTTGCATAGTCTGAAAGATTTTCGCCGTCCCGGAACTCGTCGGGGCCGGTTATGAACAAGACGACCTTTCTCTCATCGCTAAATAAGTCACCATAGTCCTGATCGATCTCGATCGCACCTTTGAGCCCCACCTCGTGGACGGTTAGGTCCATCTCGTTACATCTTCGAGATAAGTTGTCAAGCTTGCTCAGGACCGAGGCTCGGTTCTCACACAGAGGCTGTGGTCGGTCGATAATCAAGTCTACGTCTTCGTCCCAGCCTATTATCGAGACGTTCCCAAAATTAGAGTCTGCAAAGATCTCTTTGGCGTTTTCGTCCATCTCTTCGTAGTAACCCCTCATGCTGCCTGAAACATCGAAGGCGAAGATGGCATCTGTGGATCCGTTCTCTTTTGGAATCTGGATAGTGAGGTTTATTACACCGTCTGATACTCCAGGTTCGTCACAACAGGGGACGAACACGAATATGTTATTCACTAAAGTGATATTATTCGTCGTGTTTCCACACCTGCATTCAGGACATTTGGGCGGGCAAGGACAAGTTATGTTAAATGAGTACTGAACTGGCCGACCTTTGTCGGTGCCCGGTTCACCGCCCCCTCCGCCATATGTATTCTGGATGGTCCCAAAGTTGATATTCGTGCCGTTAATGTTGATCTCGCCGAAGTGAGTTTTGCCGGAATTTGTGAAGTTCGTATACGTGTTGTTGGTGTAGGTTTTATTTATATACGTAACATTTATGTAGGTTATATTTATACAAGGGCAACATCTGTCGTCAATCACTGTCAGAACGCGATCTTCGATTGGAAGTTCATCGCGCGTCCCGTTGTACATCGTGTAATTCACAACCGAGCCTGGACTCTTTCCGAGTATGAACCGCCCCGTCTTTTCCGAGCAAACTTTGAACGGCTTCTTGTACCATACCTCACCGATATGAATTTCACCGTCCGAATAAATATCTCCTGAAAAATCGCTTGAGTCCCAGATGAATACTTTGTTGGAACCTTCGATATGGTCGTGTGGGATCAAGTAATTCAGGTCTGCAGGAGCAAGGTACTTTACGGTTACGTCTTTACCGGCGAGAGTTGTAATGTTTTTAGATATATTTTGGAATACATCAGTGACATTGGTGATATTTGCGGCATAGTATCTTCCATGGGTATAATCTGAAATATTCACAAGATTTTTTTCATATTTCGGATCTGCCACATATCCTATCGTCCATATTTCTATGTGTTCATATTTGGCCCGAGCAACAGGAGAATCGAATCGGGTTTCGTTGGTATGTGGATCTACAGGAGGAATATAATTATCATTTGGTTCAGGCTTGCCATCAGATAGAAATATAATATATTTTTTTATAGTTAAATCGTCCACATCAAACATGTCTATAGATTCGTTCAGTGCTAAGTTGAAATTTGTTGCATTCATTGGCTTAATCCCATCTAAACTGGCATTTATGACAGAAAAATTATCAGTTAGATTAATATGGCGAATTATTGTATTGTTCCAACAAACTAAACCAATCCGATCTCTGCTTGAATTCATGGATCCCACAAAGCACTTCGCAGCTTCTAATCTCTCGTTAGAAGTATCTGACCAATTCATAGTGTATGAGCAATCTATTGCCAAGACGACATCAACTGGTGTGGGATCTCCAATACCTTCTATAGTTAGGCCTACAACGCTCTCATAAGGCACTTTCCCAGAACTAATCGTCCGAATAACATCTCGAGATAGACAATGTTCGGTTACGTTCAGATAAGGTGGATCCGGATAAGCAAATCCGAGTGCTAGAAAACATGTTATCCAGACAATGAAGAGATATATTAGCCTAATTATAAACCCCTCTTTTAACTGGATTTTTGGTCGTATAAACGAAATCCAAAGTCGATGTTGCGATTTTTAGTGCAGTTATTCTCAAAAAGAAATATAATATCATGTGGGTTATTACAATCATATTTTTCAGGATAACTGAAATTATTATCTTGATAGAATTTTCTGGGCCAATATAATCCCGGACCTTTGGGTATATCAGGACTTTTCTTGGGGTCGCCAATTTTCACAATGTATTCACCTTCAAAAAGATCTTCGAAAATATATTTTCCAGTTCCCTTGGCAGTTATGTTTTTACGGACGGGTATCCAATTTCCGTTAAGGTTCATTTTAAGTGTCATTTCAACGCCAGATATTCCCGATGTGTTCAAATCTTCATCTTGAATTCCATTTTCGTTCTCCGTATCGTTCTCTATCTCATCTATCCATAGACGACCGCCAATAATACAACTACCAACAAATCCAAAATCGAGAGAGTCGTTAAATGGATTAATTTCATTTGTACTTCCACTAGCTAAGACATACCTTGGAGTCAAAGTTGGATCTTCATCAATCGGGTCACCTAATATATCTGGATCATCTAAGCCAGAAACTTGTGCGGATGCAATAAATACGGCAAAACATAGAGTTACCATCGCAATTGAGACATATCTAAACATCATGATGGTCACCAGACTTTTATCCGCACTCACATCAAAGTGATTAAGGTAAAATTGGGCTCAAAGCCCAACTTACCTCGTGGCGTTCTCTCTGTGGGATACACTTAATCTTCATAGTCGCTTGTCCGAATAGACCGCTATACACCCTAAACGATCAACATTGGATTGCTCGATTTAATCCCGTCACTATCTATCGAATCATTGTCTCCTTGGTTGGGCGTCGTGGCTGTGAGTTTCTTTAGTTTGTCCTGATTCATGTCGATTGACACAGTGTAATTCCCCGCAGGCAAATTATAGAACCAATAAGTACCATTTTTACCTGTAGTTGTCGTACTGTACTTAATGTCTAGATCCAGATGCCAAAGATCAACTTTGATCTCTTCAATTCCAGGCTCACCACCGTCCTGAGTACCATTTTTATTAAGATCCATCCAGACACGATTACCGAGAGTGGAATTGCCTTCGATGATAATAAAACCAAAGTCAACAGTATCATTAAAATCATTTTCATCGAGGTAGACCTTCGCGTTAACTGAATCCACTCCACTCACCTGGGCGGATACTACCCCTGCGCCCAGGCACAACAAAGCCGCCACCATCACGAGATAAACGCCTCTCATCCTCTTCCTCCTATAATTCCTACATGACCTTAAGACTGCTAATTAATAATCTTTACGTCCTAATCCACAAACCATCGGCTCGACCTCATCCTAAAACGCCCGACACATTCATCGGACTCGTCGCGAGGACAAGCCCCTAATATTCCATCGCTGTCTATCGAATCATCATCGCCCACATTCGGAATTGTGGGCATTATATGGTGATTTTCGAAGACGAGCGCCGAAAAGTTCAGGCATATGCAATAATTGCCAGGGCACAAGCAGCTGAAAAGGTAGTAACCTTCTGAGTCTGTCAGGCAAGTTGTGATTAGCCTTCCACCTTCGTCGTGAAGCTCGACCTCTACGTTTGCAAGGCCCTCTTCGGTTTCGTCTTGAATCCCGTTCTCGTTGAGGTCGATCCAGACGTAATCCCCAACAGAGCAGTTAGCCCCATTGAGGCGCAACGAGTTGGCAGTCACATATCCGAATAGCCGAGTTGGAAGAGACGGATACGATATGTCAAAGTAGACCCGATCTGGCGCGTCATAGATCGGAACACTGAACGGATCGCCAAAGAGGTCCCCGTTCACGTTGTAGAACCTGATCTTCCCCAGGGCGCCAGGCGGCCAGAGTGCGAAATTGGGACCCGGATGCAAAAGCTCGACGAACTCGCTTGAATCTGGATCAAAACGCCTGACCTTCGAGCCGGGCAGATTATCTCCAACCCGAGTCAACCTCACGTCACCAATGGCGATCTGCTTTAGAGGTGGCGCAGTTTTTACGTATACCGAATCGTTCAGATCGTACTGATCCGGAAAATCGCCCCAATCCACGTAGACGAGTCTTGGATAAGGCGTAAAGAAAGACACAAGGTCATTTCCTAGATCGTTATCTCCTGCAGCGACCTTGGTCCCTGCAGACTTGTTTCCGTAAGGTGTGAGCCTTATATCGCCAGAGTTGATGGTTCCAGGGCCGATATGTAAATAGAGAACGTCATCGAGATCATAAGACGCCGGCACATTTCCAACTTCCAAGTACTCTATGGTCACAGGGTTTTGTATCAGGGTCGAAACCGAATAGAAGTCTTCGACAAGTATTCCATTATCTTGATCTTCGGATTTTACCTTCGATCCAAAATCACACTGCCCCAAAGCACCTGCCAGACAAACGAAAAGGATGACAACTACCAGTTTCCATGCGTTTTCCCTCAAGTCAGCCCTCCACCCTCATCTCACTTCCTGACAGATTATTCCATGGGAATGCACTGCCACCATCCAGGCCACTATTTCTTGGTCTGATGATAAATATAACTTCGTCTTATGGGATCAAAATGACGTATTCATCCTCTGCTCGACGAAGATCATTTGTGGCTCTGGAATAGACAAAAAAAAGAGAAAAAACACGAAGGTAAGTCGCGTCCTTAGTTGTTCAAGCGTATGGCCCCAGGAGTTACGTGACCGAAATCACGGAATCCTACAGAGACGTGTGACACGTCCAAGTATACACCGTCAGGATAATCATAGATCGATGGACTTGGTGTTACAATAGCATTTCCGGCTGGTGGGCCCATGTACAAGTTCCCGTTTGCGTTGTAGAACCTGACAACACCTCGATCAAAGAAGCCCCAAGTGTCGAAGGTCGGGACTGGCCCGTGCAAAAGCCTAACGAAAGCGCCATTATCCGCATCGAAATCCCTTACCCTCGAACCTGCTGGATGCCCTGCAGCAGAAGTCAATCTGATGTCGCCTGTGGCAAGTTGTGCGAATCCTGCCTGCGCTGGCACAAAAGGCAGCACCGTTTTGATGTATACGGTGTCCTCAAGGTCGTATTGACCCATAACGCCACCTACGTCTGCATAAACTATTTCAGGCAAAAATGGCGACCCAAATGCGAACGTCAGAAGCTGTCCCATGTCTGGATCAGATGCAGTTACTTTGGAGCCAGCGGGATACAAGCCAAATGGTGTAAGCCTTATGTCGTTGGGCCTAATGCCAGCAGCTGTGCCGATGTGAAGATAAAGGACGTCGCCTTCATCAAACAGTAGTTGGTTAGGCCCTATATCCCACCATCCTATACTTACAGGGAGTTGTCTGAGTCTGAGCCCAGGTCCTGCTACAAACTCAAAGTCTTCTAACAGACGACCCTCATCTCGGTCATCCGACATCACCTTCGTCCCGAACTTGGGTGCAGCCAGAGTTGTGCCCATACCTCCAGATCCACCAGACCCGCCAGATCCCAGCGAATCCTCTTCTACAGCGTCTTCTGTCCCGTCTCCGCAATACACTGCACTTGGATCGTACCCGAACTGTCCAACAGCTCCGCCCAAGCAGAGCCCCAGGACGAGTCCCACGAGAATGAAATATCTCATCAATCGTTTCACGTTATCAAACCTCATTAGATACATTTGTCAGATATTTTCCTAAATCCGTCTGTGATAACGATTCACGGATCTCCATACCGGTATCCTGGCGTGGGCTTCGGCCTGGGCGTTATAATCGGTCCTGAAAGACGAATGTCGTTTGGCGAGACGAAACCGAAAGGATGGCCACCCGCAGCGCCGCTGGGAAGTGATATGTCTATGTAGACGTCGTCGCCACAGTCATAGATAGGAACTCCAATCTCGTTTACGTTGCCGTTTCCGTTGTAGAACCTCAAGGTTGCGATGGGCCCGCCCAAAGGCACTGGCACGATCATGGGAACTGCGGTTTTGTCGTGATCCGGATTATAGTCCACGACCTTAGTCCCAGCAGCAAGCCCATTGATCTGGTTTAGCCTGACGTCGTTGGTCATGGTCCTAGCTCCGAAGAAATCGTTGGTCCTCGACAGTATGTACACTGGATCCTGGAAGTCATATCCCGAGCTTCCGTAAAGGTCTGTGTAGTAGATTCCAGCTGCAGCACCTGGCAAAGGACGCAGAGGCTTGTTTATGTCGTTGTCTGAGGCGGTTATTTTGGTACCTGCTGGACAGCTGCCAAAGGCGGTGAGCCTGATGTCGTTAGCATTTGTAACGTCGTTGTTCACCATGTCCAGATAGATTATGTCACCTTGGTCGTAAATTCCAGGATTGGGTCCGATGTCCCAATACCCAAGGTCTGGATTCAGCGGCGCGGTGAAGTCTTCAAGAAATCGACCCACGTCAGCGTCTCCCGATCCCACTTTCGAGCCAAACTGGGCCATGGCTCCGCTGAGGCAGAGGGCCAAAGCTAAGCTCAGCATGAATGTTTTTATCAATTTTTTCAAATCAATCCCACCCTATTGTATGAACCATGTGTGACTTTATTTCGATAGTATAAGTAACTTTTTGTTTATTTGTGGCAGTGTGCTGGGTAGTCACCTGGCAGTCCTTAGGGCCCGGAAAGAAACATCCTTGTTGGCCCACGAACCTCTTTTTCGAGGGAAAATCTCATACCCTGGGATCTTGTCTGGCCGGATTTTGGCCCCGATCTTTCCGGTATGCTTCTGCAACTTCTTCTGGGCGCCAGCCAGAAACTCGCCCGTGGGGTGCCGTCGGTGCTCGGGCGCCAAGGCGTTGCGTTGATTTTTGGCGCTTGGCCTCGCCGAGCTCGTCGCTCAAGGCCAAAAGATTCCAGGATCATGGCGCTTGAAGTGCCAAAGAGGCTCAAGTCCCTCGCTTGGGGTGGCTAAAGGAAGATCGGCCGCTCCGAATCTTCAAGAAGATCGGGACATATTCCATCGCTTCTCTGGCCAAGATCTGCGAGATACATTTTTATGCTGCAGCCCCCACACAAGCCAGAGATATCAAAAGATACAAAGGATGTCGAGGAGAGGGACGCGGGCGAGATCAGATGGCTCGGCGAGAAGCTTCTCGCCCCCTGTCCGGTGACATCAGCACCGCGGCTGGGATTGCCATGCTCCAGGCCGCAAATGAATATATAATGTATCGTAGGAAGTGATAGATATGAATCTCTTTGAGTGGGCCAACAAAAAAATAGGCAAGCTTACATGGATTGACATTGGACTGACGAAACTAAGCGTTGCTGCTTTTGTGCTGATGATCGCGAAACTCTGGCCACCTCTGCTGAGCCTGGATTGGTACTGGTACGGGCTGATATTTGTGGTGCTTGCGATAATTCCTTTACGGAATTTCTGGAAAGCCTAGACCTCGCCTTAATTGGCATAAGGAGTGACCTCAATTGATGGTGGCAGGCGAAATTGATGGCTCCGACAGAAGCTCGCTGAGAGGACGCCGACTTGCACGCCTCCTACTCCCGCGGAGAATTCAGCGAGGAGTTCGTAGTGGAGGTGCTAGAGGCCGAAAAGGAGTGCAAGATGTGCCTGCAAGCGGTTTGACAACGTGGATGACCTGCTGGCTTCTCTCGACGAATGAAATAATTTTTCGACTTTTGTGAGCCTGTGCGCCGCCTGGCCCATCCTTTTATCACCACCTCCGAATATACCATCCACCATGACCTCTGAGCTGAAACGTGCCCTCCTGGAAAAGTGCCGCCAGATGGAGATTCCTATGGTGGGGGTCGCAAGCGTCGAGCGGTGGGAAACGCCGCCCTTTGAGCCCTGGATGCCAAAGGAGTTCTACCCCCAATCGATATACCCAGAGGCGAAATCGGTAGTTGTCATTGGTCTACCCATATCCCTTCCAGTGCTCGAAACCTCTCCTTCGATCTGGTACCGAGAACTTTACAAGACCGTTAACATCCTCCTGGACCAGTACACCTACCGATTGTCAAACTACCTCAGCGAGAGGGGCTACCCTTCTGTCTTCGTCCCGAGGGACGGATACGCAAACATAGAGGCGCTGCTGAAAAACCCGGTCGCCTTCTTCAGCCACAGGCACGCGGCATATCTCGCCGGGCTTGGAACCTTCGGGGTGAACAACATGCTCCTCACGCCTGAGTTTGGCCCTCGGGTCCGCTTCGGCTCCGTATTCACCTCGGCCGAGCTCCCCTCCGATCCCATGCTGACCGAAGAGCTTTGCACCCAGTGCATGCGATGCGTTCGGATGTGCCCTGCCCGCGCCCTCGACGAGAAGGACTATCCCGAGGGCCTGACCGACAAAAATGCCTGCTCCGTTTACAGCGCCAAGCTGAGTCGCAGGGGGATTTCACCTTGCGGGATCTGCATCAAGGTCTGCCACGTGGGTGAGGATCGGAAACTCTACGACCGGCTAGATGTTTCGATCTACGCCAAAAGCGAGCGCGCACCTGACCTTGAAAGGGCCTGGGATCACGTCCGAGGCTACGGCGGGAAATAACGTGTAAGCGAAGAGGTGAGGGCATTCTCATCGCCCAAATCCAGGGCAAAAAGGCATGCAGACTGAGTTTGGTTGACCAGCTGGCGGACGAAACAGAGGTCCGGCTCTGGCGGGAGGCTAAAGATGTTCCATTCAGGCATCCATAATCAGCATCAACCGTCGGAAGACGTTGTTTTTGGTTTTGACATGAGTTGATAGTCAGAGTATTCTGAAACTCCAAAATTAATTTGTTGCGACACTAGTACGATGGAACATTAATTTTGCAATTTAAGATAATGTCTACGAAGCTTTTCTCTGGCGTCATTTTTATTGAATTTCCATCTGATCGTTGCACCGGTTTTGTTCCTTTCTT
>Ga0272441_10010125_pt1 | contig 14365 bp, 12 predicted proteins | sample SSMProp6N_FD_193582 | JGI IMG/M metagenome (GOLD analysis project Ga0272441, IMG submission 193582) | Marine sediment archaeal communities from Little Sippewissett salt marsh, Falmouth, MA, United States - SSM-Prop-6N | ecosystem: Environmental > Aquatic > Marine > Wetlands > Sediment ... | reverse complement strand
GACAGTCGCACGAGCTGAACGTCCCGTTTGCGGACGAACGGGGAGCTGGGTTCGATGCGCTGGTCGGAGCGTTTCATCGGGAGCACGAGACCCGATTCGGACACTGCGATCCGAACGAGGCGGTCGAGCTGGTCACACTCCGCGTTCGAACCGTCGGGCCTCCGGCACTCTCCGATGTGCCGGCGGTGCGTGCGGAGGCGCCGGGCGACGAGCGGGCGGTGACCGCGCGGTTCGCCGGCCACGGTCGGGTCGAGGCACGGCTGCTTGCTCGCAGCGGGCTCGCCGCGGGCGATTCGGTTCGGGGGCCGGCGATCGTCGTCGGCGACGATGCGACGCTGCTCGTTCCTCCTGACGTTACGGGGCACTGCGATCGCATCGGGACGATCCTGCTGGAGGTGGGTTGATGGCTGCATCAAGGGCGATCGATCCGGTCACGCTCGAGGTCCTGCGTCACGCGTTGACGGCGGTAGCGGAGGAGATGAACGCGAACCTGATCCGCTCCGCGTACAGCCCGAACATCAAGGAGCGACGGGACTGCTCCAGCGCACTGTTCGACGCGGAAGGCCGCATGATCGCGCAGGCGGAATCGATTCCGGTGCACCTCGGGGCGATGCCCTACTCGGTGGCCGCCGCGATCCGGGCGGTCGACGCGTTCGTCCCCGGGGACATCGTTGTCGTCAACGACCCGTACGCCGGCGGAGCCCATCTTCCCGATATTACGTTCGTCGCGCCGGTCTTCATCGGAGAGGATCGGGTCGGGTTCGTCGCGAACCGGGCACACCATGCCGACGTCGGCGGGAAAGAGCCGGGGAGCGTGTCGGGCGACACGGTCGAGATCTTTCAGGAAGGGCTTAGGATTCCGCCGGTTCGCCTGTGGCGCGGGGGCGAAATCGACCGCGACCTGCTCGATCTCGTGCTGTTGAACGTGCGAACTCCGACCGAACGGTGGGGCGATCTGCGGGCCCAGAAGGCGGCGTGCCGGACGGGGATCGATCGACTCACCGCCGTAGTCGATCGGTACGGGCCGGCGCTCGTCGTGGATGGCATGACGGCGATTCTGGACTACTCCGAGCGAAGGATGCGGGCCGAGATCGAGCGGATCCCGAATGGGTCGGGCACCTTCTCCGACGTCCTCGACGATGACGGGGTGTCCGGCGAGCCGATTCCGATCCGGGTCAAGGTGACGGTCGATGGGGATCGAATCGTGTTCGATTTCGCCGGGACGGCGGGCCAGGTCACCGGACCGGTGAACGCGGTCTTGGCCGTGACGTCGTCGGCGACGTACTACGCCGTCCGTGCGCTGACCGATCCGGAGATTCCGCCGAACGAAGGCTGCTATCGGCCGATCGAGATCGTGGCGCCGTCCGGGAGCCTGGTCAACCCGGTGCCGCCGGCGCCGGTGGTCGGCGGCAACCTGGAGACATCGCAGCGTGTCGTCGACGTGATCCTCGGAGCGATGGGAAAGCTGGTTCCCGATCGGGCGATCGCTGCCTGTCAGGGATCGATGAACAATGTGGCTATCGGGGGAATCGATCCACGAAGCGGCGGAGCCTATTCGCTGTACGAGACGATCGCCGGCGGCTTCGGGGCGCGGCGCGATCGGGACGGCGTCGACGGGATTCATTCGCACATGACGAACACGCTGAACACACCGGTCGAAGCGTTGGAGATCGCGTACCCTCTTCGCGTCGAGCGGTACGCGCTTCGACGAGCCAGCGGGGGACAAGGCCGGCATCGAGGCGGTCTGGGGATCTGTCGCGACATTCGCTGCCTTGGCACGGAGGCGCGTGTCTCGCTGTTGACCGAGCGGAGAACGCATCGTCCGTACGGCACGGCGGGTGGCGAGCCCGGGAGCCCTGGGGAGAACGTTCTGCTCCGCGATGGGGAGGAGATCCCATTGCCCGGGAAGGGGTCGGTCACCCTTCGGTTGGGCGACGGGTTGAGCATTCGGACGCCGGGGGGCGGAGGCTACGGAGACCCCGCCGAACGGGCAGCGAATGCCATCGAGAAGGATCGACGCGAGGAGCGGATGTAGCGCCCGCACCTCGTTTCGGGTTCCGTCCCTTATCTGTGTTATACTGATTACACTGTTGGATCGCGCAGTTCGAAGCATCGATCGTGGCATACGCCATTCGAGTACGTGGCAGCGCGTGATTCGCGGCCGTACGAGGCTCTGAAGTCGACGAGCGCAGGGACGGCCAGAGAACCGAAACGAGACGAAGAAGGGGCGGCCGAGGCGGAACGCTTCGGCGCCGTGTGCGGCCGACGTGCGTCAAGGAGGTGAGCGATGAGCGAGCATCGAACGGGTCGAACCGGGGCGGATGTGTCCGTCCTGCGCTTGTGGGACGAGGATGAGACATGGATGGCTTGTCTGGCGGAGAGCGACGGTCCGGTGGAGGCGCAAGGGCGTCTGTACGAGTACGTTGGCGAGTTGGAGGAGGCGGTGCGGATCGGTGCGTTCGAGATCGATCGGCTCGAGCGGGCGACGGCGTTGGGTGCGATCGACGTCGTCAAGAACCTCCTGTCGACGGAAAACGAGGAGATGGCCGGCTTCTCGACGATCGAGCCGTTGTGGCGGTTGGCCCGAGGTCACGCCGACGAGGCGGGGTCCGGGTTCGTCGAGGAGTTCGTGCACCTGCTGCGGGCGATGCACGGACGCTCCGGGATCGGCCGCGGCTGGACGGGGCATCCGGGCGGGTCGGCGCACGAGGATGAAGAGGAGTTCCCCCGGACCGGGCGACGACGCGCGATCGAGCGGTCCCGGGCGCTCGACGGCCTGGCCGATCGGATCTGGAAGGCGACGTCGATCTACGCGTGCGGCCTCGACTCGGAGATCGTCGGGCGGCGGGAAGAGAATCGACGGCGGATCCTGGACTCATTCGGTGCGACCGCTTCCGACTGGGCCGACGCAGCGTGGCAGGCCGCGCACGTCCTAAAGGGGGAGGAGGGGGCGGCAAGGCTTCAGAGCTTGGTCCCGCTTCGCTCCGAGGAGATCGCGGCGGTACGGCTGGCTGTCCGGTACGGTGTTCCGTGGGGGATCACGCCGTACTACCTCTCGCTGTTCGACTTCGACGGACCGAGCCGCGCTGAGGACGGGCAGGTTCGGTCGCAGGTGATCCCCCCGCTGCACACGGTGCGTCGGATGATCGAACACCGGCGGGATCGAACGAGGGCGTTTGACTTCATGGGCGAGCGGGACACGTCTCCGGCCGACCGGATCACGCGCCGCTATCCTACCGTCGCCGTCTTCAAGGTGTGCGACACCTGCCCTCAGATCTGCACGTACTGCCAGCGGAACTGGGAGATCTCCGACGCGATGGACGCAGCGGCGATTCCGACGTGGAAGGATCTCGAGCCGGCGGTCGAGTGGTTTGCCGAGCATCCCGGCATCGTCGATGTCTTGGTGACGGGCGGCGATCCGCTCGTCCTCGACGACCGGCTCCTCGATCGACTCCTCCGGCGGCTGTCGGCGATAGATCACGTGCGGGATCTTCGAATCGGTACCCGAATCCCGGTGACGATGCCGATGCGGATGACCGACGCACTCGCGGATCGATTGGCGCGGTACATCGACCCGGGGCGTCGGAACGTCTCGCTCGTCACGCATGTCGAAAGCGCGTACGAGGTGACCCCGGAGCTCGCAGGCGCGGTCGACCGGCTGCGGCGACGCGGGATCTCGGTCTACAACCAACAGGTGTTCACACTCGAGACCAGCCGGCGGTTCCAGACGGTCGCTACGCGAGTGGCGCTACGGCAGGCCGGGGTCGATCCGTACTACACGTTCTACACGAAGGGAAAGGAAGAGCATCGCGACTACCTCGTTCCCGTCGCACGGTTGCTCCAGGAACGAAAAGAGGAGGCGCGTCTGCTCCCGGGGATCTTCCGCACCGACGAGCCGGTCTTCAACGTGCCGCGACTCGGAAAGAACCACCTGCGTGCCAGCCAGGATCGGGAACTGATCGCAATCGACGCGGACGGCCGTCGGGTCTACCTCTTCCATCCGTGGGAGAAGGGGATCGCGCCGGTCGGCCCGTGGCCGTACACCGACGTGTCGATTCACGACTACTTGGAGCGGCTGAAGGAGCTCGGCGAGGATCCCGCCGACTACGAGAGCATCTGGTACTACTACTAGCGCTTACTCCGGCGGGACCGCCGGGGCGACGAGGGTGGCCTCCCAGGTCAATTCGTATGTCGTTCCGTTGATCGTCTGCGACCCGGTCCCCGACATGCGCGTTTCGAGGAAGTCGCCCTCGAGTTCGAGCGTCACCGTCTGCGGCGGCGTGATGGCCAGTACGCCGGACGCTTCGAGCGACATCGAAACCGTGCGAGCTCGGCCCTCGGTGATCGTCAGATCGAACGAGGTCGCACTCGGCCCGGCCAGCGTGATCGTGCCGGACAGTTCGCGTCCATCATGCACGAGGTCGAGCGAGATCGGACTGACGAATCCGGTCGCCGGCCCCGTCGTCCACTGGATCTGACCCTGCCAGAAGCCGGAGATATCGATCGGCGCGGAGAAGAACGAGCAGCCGCTCAGCCAAAGCGCGGCGAGCAGCAGAAGCCTTGCTACGACGGCCTTCTGAAGCTTCGTCACCGAGCCCTCCTTCTCGTGCGCCGTCCGATCATGCCGGCCGGTCGGAGGATACGTAAGGAATGAAGGGGTGTTGAGATGGGACGTTGCGCACCCGCTTCGCGCGGTACCGTGCCCGACGGGCAGCGTATAATCGGGTCGGAGGTGGGGGATGCCCGAACTGCCGGAACTCGAAGCGATGCGGGAGGGCCTGTCGAAGCAGGTTGCCGGACGGGCGATCGGCTCCGCACGCGCCTATCACCCGGCGATTCTGAAGACCGTCGAGCCGCCGCCGGAGGCGCTGATCGGGCGCGCGTTCACGAACTTCGAGCGGCGAGGCAAGCACCTGATCCTGTCGTGTAGCGACGATCTGTACATCGTTCTTCACCTGATGCTCGCCGGGCGCCTGGTCTTGAGCCGATCGGACATGAAGGTGACGAAGGCGACCGGGTTCGTCTTCGGCTTCGACGACGGGGAGGATCTCCGCGTGATCGAGAACGGCACGCAGCGTAGGGTGCGCCTGCACATCGTTCGCGATCCGTCGGATGTTCGGTCGGTTGCCACGCTCGGCGTCGAGCCGCTCTCGGATGCGTTCACTGTGGCGTTCTTGACGAAGACGTTCGATGGGCTTCGTCGGCAGGCGAAGAAGGCGCTGACCGACCAGGCATCGATCTGCGGGATCGGCACCGCCTATGCCGACGAGATCCTGTTCGAGGCACGGATCTCGCCGATTCGGTATGTCTCGACGCTCTCCGGAGAGGAGATCGAGAGGCTGCATCGGGCGACACGGGACGTGCTGTCGGGGGCGATCGAGGAGATCGGGCGGCGCGCCGGGGACCGCCTCGTCGGCGGCCATGGTCATGATTTCCTTCGGATCTACAAACGGACCGGCCAGCCCTGTCCCGAGTGCGGCACCCCGATCGCGGAAATCCGCTACGCGCAGAAGAAGACCTACTATTGCCCGACCTGCCAATCGAGCGGCAAGACCCTCTCCGATCGCAGAGCCTGGCTTACGCGGTAGCCTAGCAGCCTTCAACGGAGAGGTTGCACGTGGTTCCGACGGATCTTCAGATCTCGATCGGATCCTGGATCGGGCGGCGATCCCACTCGGGGCTGCGAGGGACGACCTTCCCTTCTTGCATGACCCAGGAGACCTCTTTCAGCGCGGAGATATCTTCGAGCGGGTTGCGATCGACGAGGATCAGGTCGGCCCACTTCCCCGGCTCGATCGTACCGAGCCGGTCGGCCAGGCGGAGGGCGACCGCTCCGCCATAGGTCGCGGCGACGATCGCCTCCATCGGCGAAAGGCCGAGTCGGACAAGCCACTCGATCTCCTCGGGGAGGAGGCACCACGGGTGGTCGGCGAGGACGAAATCCGTGCCGGCTGCGATCGTAACGCCGCGATCGCGAGCGAGCCGCATCGTCTCCGGCAGTCGGTCGACGCACCGCTGGAACCAGATCGCGCTCTCTTCGAGATCGGCCGCATCCCCCCACGGGAAGCGTTCCGGGGTCTTCCGGTATTCGGCCAGCCGCGTCGCCAGGTCATGCTTCACCCATAGCGTCGGAACGAGCACGATCTCCTGCTCTACCATCCGCTCGACCGTGTCTTCGCTGAGGAAGCTGCCGTGCTCGATCACGTCGACGCCGGCTCTTGCGGCCATCTCCGTCGACGCGAGGTTCGCCGCGTGGATCGCGATCGGGAGGCCGAGCCGGTGTGCTTCGTCGACGCCCGCCTCGATCTCCTCGAGCGAGAATTCGGGCAAGTCGGTCCGGTGTGAAGACAGCAGCTTGATCAGGTCCGCTCCCGCCTTGTGTTCGACGCGGACCGCATGGCGCACGGCGTCGACGCCGTCGACCTCGTGCGCCGCGCCGGCGAAGCCGGAGCCGTGTCCCCCGGTCATGCAGATCCCCATCCCGGCGGTGTAGATCCGCGGTGCAACGAGCTGGCCGTGACGACGGGCCGAGCGAAGTGCGAGGTTGATCCGAGGACCGCATACGTCTCGGACCGTCGTGACGCCGGCCTGCAGGGCGCTACGCAGGTTGCGGATCGCGATCGTCGTTGCATATGCGGTCCGGTCGCCCTTCGGCGGAAGCGTGGTGTACTCCGGGGCCGAGACGTGGACATGCGCATCGATCAGACCGGGCAGCAGGTAGCGGCCCTCCGCCTCCACGATCTGCGCGCCGGGGGGGACGTCGACGGAGGACCGCGCCCCGGCGGCAACGATTCGGTCTTGCTCGACGAGAACGGCCGCGTTTCGAAGCGGGGCCGCCCCTGTCCCATCGATCAACGTGCCCCCGACGATCGCCGTCGTGCCTCGCTTGTCTCCCGCCATCCTGCACCTCCGTTGTGTGTTTCGACCGTCCCCGTACAGACGGAGACCGTTTCGCGCCCCGAAGGACCGAACCGACGAGGACCTTCGGAGCGCCCGGTGCTAGCAGATCCGCGGGACCGGGTCGCCGAGCGGCATATCGAGGAATCGGCGGCCGCCGATCTCGGTTTCGAGGATGACCCGCTTGGGATGCTCTTCGGTGATCGTCCCGACGATGGCCGCATCGGCGCCGAGCGGGTGGGCGCGGAGGATCTGAAGCGCCGCCTCGGCGGCGTCGGCCGCGACGACGATGATCGCCTTGCCCTCGTTGGCCACCTCGAGCGGCGAGATGCCGAGGAGCTCCGACAGGCCACGGACCTCGTCGCGGATCGGGATCGCCGACTCGACCATCTCCACGCAGGTCCCCGACTTGCGAGCCATCTCGTTCAACGCCGCGGCGAGTCCGCCGCGCGTCGGATCCTTCATCGCGTGCAGTGCCGGGCGGAGATCGCCCTCCAACAGCGGCGCGAGCAGCGCCCAGATCGGCGCGACGTCGCTCTCGAGTCGGGTCTTCAGCTTGAACTCCTCGCGGGCTGCGAGCAGGGCCATCCCGTGATCGCCGATCGTCCCGGTCAATAGCACGCGATCGCCTGGTCGAAGCGCCGCGTCGGAGATGGCGCGCGGTGCGATCCCGAGGCCGGTCGTGTTCAGCGCGATCCCGTCGACGTCGCCGACCGGCATGACTTTCGTATCGCCACAGACGGCGTGCACATCGGCCTCTGCAAGCGCCGCGGCGAACGAGTCGACGATCCGTTCGAGGTCGGCGAACGGAAAGCCTTCCTCGACGATCGCAGCCAGCGTCAGCGCGATCGGCCGTGCGCCCATGACCGCAAGGTCGTTGATCGTCCCTGCGGCGGCAAGCCGCCCGATGTCGCCGCCGGGGAAGAAGATCGGCTTCACGACGTGGCTGTCGGTGGTCAGGACGAGTTCGCCGGGCGTCCCTTCGGGCAGCGCGATCGCAGCGCCGTCGTCGAGGGCGCGGAGCCCGATCCTCGCGGCATCGTTCCCGTTCGGAGCGAGCCGTGGGAGGATCAGCCGGTCGAGCATCTCGCCCATCAACTCGCCGCCGGCGCCGTGCAGCTGCGTGATTCGTGTCCCTTTCGTGCTTGGGCTCACAGCGGGCGCTCCCCTCCGTAGCGGAACCAGATCGAACAGGCGCCCTCGGCGCCGACCATGCATGGTCCGATCGGAGACAACGGCGTGCACGTCGTTGCGAACAGTGGGCAGTCGCTCGGCACGGCCCGGGCGGTCAACACGTCCGGACATCGACAACCGGGGATCGTGTCCTGGCTGTCGGGGAGGTCGATTGAGAAACGGTGCGTGGCGTCGTAGCGGCGAAACGGCGCCCGCAATCCAAGGCCGGACTGGGGAATCGTTCCGATCCCACGCCACGCGGCATCGATCGGCTCGAAGACCGCCTCGAGCAGCTTCTTCGCCGCGGGACTCCCGTTCTCATCGACGGCACGCGGGTAACCGTTTTCGGTCTTGGCTGCGCCGTCGCGATGCTGTCGGAGGATCAACGCGATCGCATAGAGGACATCGAGCGGCTCGAACCCGCCGACGACGAGCGGGATCGGTCGCTCGCGGAGCCACTCCTCGTACGGTCGGGTGCCGATGATGGTCGACACGTGCCCCGGGGCGAGATACGCGCCGATCCGATTGTCCGGTAGGTCGAGAAGGGCGACGAGTGCCGGTGGGATCTGCTTGTGTGATGCGAGGACCGACAGGTTCGGCGGTGGGTCGTCGAGCAGGATCACGGCGGTCATCGGGGCCGTCGTTTCGAAGCCGACGGCGAAGAAGACGACGTCGCGATCGGTCTGACGGGCGATGGCGAGTGCATCGTCGGCGGAGAGTACGGTCCGGACGTCGCAGCCTTCGGACCGGGCTTCGTCAAGGGACCGCTCGCTTCCCGGAACGCGCATCATGTCGCCGAAGGTGCAGAGAATCGCTCCCGCCCGGGCGATCGCGATCGCGGTGTCGATATCGCGGGCCGGCGTCACGCAGACCGGGCAGCCGGGGCCTTCGAGCAGCTCGACCGTCTCGGGGAGGAACCGCCGGAGCCCGTTGCGCGTGATGGTCATTTCGTGCGTGCCGCACACATGGACGATCTTGAACGGATCCGGCGGCGCGAGGATCCGAATCGCGTCCGCCAGCGCCTTCCCCCGCTTCGGATCGGAGAAGTGGAACGAACCGCTCACGATCCCAACGTCTCCGGCTTTGCCGGCTCGTCATCGGCGGAATCCGTCGGGGCTTGATTCCGCCCCGGCCCAGACGGAGTCTGAGACGCCTTCTCCGCCTCGCGAAGCGAGGCAGCCCGTTGAGAGTTCGATTGCTCACCTGCCGGAGAATCCGCACTTGGCAGATTCTCCGCCTCCGCCTCGCGAAGCGAGGCAGCCCGTTGAGAGTTCGATTGCTCACCTGCCGGAGAATCCGCACTTGGCAGATTCTCCGCCTCCGCCTCGCGAAGCGAGGCGGAGAGCTCGTCAAACAGCCGCAACGTCTCTTCCCCATCCTCCGGGGCCAGGCGGCGGATCGCGAATCCGGTGTGGATCAACACGTAGTCGCCGACCGCGACCTTCTCGGTCAACGTATCGAGGCGACAGCTCGTTTCGACGCCTCCATAATCGACTGTTGCAACTCCGTCAGAAATCGAGAGTACGCGAGCTGGCGCGGCAAGACACATAGTGATCTGAATGGTACCTGAGATCGGCGGAGTTTGGTACCGCAGCCTCTCGAGGGGATTGGACAGCGGGCTTTGCTGCGTCACGCAACCGCAGAATCGCTTCACATCCTCGTCACACGCTCGCCCGAGGTCGCACATCCTGCTGGGGCACCATCCGATCATCTCCCGTGGCGGGAGACATCGACGAGATCGATGACGGGTCGGATCGATGCGCTGCGAGACGGCGGCGATCGTCTGGCGCTATGATCCGTATGAGACCAATCGACCCAAGTGGGTGAGCGATGAGGATGACAGCGAAGCGATTCGGGATCGTATGGGCGGCCGCGCTGGCGGTCGCCGTGACGGCGGTCGGCGCGGCTGCGTGCGACTTCTATTTCAGCTACAGCGAGATCACGGCGCCGATCGGGACGGTCGGTGAGATCGGTGTGCGCGTACAGAAGACGCACAACAACTGCACCCTGACGAGCATGGACGACTACCAGTTCGCGTGGGAGAACGTGCAAATCCTCGGCTCGACGGAGTGGGAAGAAGTCGGCCGCGACCTCTACGAGCGTTGGTTCCAGGTCTCTCTCTCCGAGGTCGGCGACGGGTTCCTGATGATTTCGAAGGACTGCACGAAGGAAGGGTATCAGGAGGCCGTGTTGCCGGTCACGGTGCTCGGTCCGGACGAGGGCGGGCTCTGGGAGCGCGCGAACGACGGGACCTATCCGCTCGAGGAGCCGGAAGCGGAAACGATCGGGGATGTCGCCGGACCGGTCGAGTGGCAGGCGGGGACATTGTCGATCGGAGACGTTACGGTCGAATGGCCGGAAACGACGTTCGAGCCGGTGGACGACCCTCTCGAGGGGCGTCTGTTCTTCGTGACGACGAGGGCCGGCGACGTCCTCCCGCTGCTCTTCGTGGCGGATGACCTGTTCGTGCGATTCGATCATCTGATCGGCGACGCCACGTAAATGCGGCGCACGAGAGCACGCTCGGATGGTGTCTACGTCACGCTCGCAGCGATCGTTCTTGTGGCGGGATTCGCGGTGGCGGCGGCTGCGCAGGGGTTCGGCACGCCGAGCACGTTCGGGGCGACCGAGCGCCCCGACGAGTTCACCGCGGCGAGCGGGTCGGCGGATCGCGGATACTTCATTCACGACCAAGCGATCAAAATCGCGATCGTCGGCGGACTGACCGTCCTCGCCGTCCTCGTGCTTGCGAAGCAGGGCTTCCGGCACCGTCGGTGGCTGCTGCTGTTGTCGATCGGTCTCGTCGGAGTCTACCTGGGGGGCGTGCTCTGTCCGGTGGCGAGCGTCCAGAACGTCTTCCTGAAGTGGAACACGGGATACCTGCTGCTGTTTGCGATTCCGATCCTCGGCGCCGTACTCGTCGGTCGGGTCTTCTGTGGAACGGTCTGCCCGTTCGGTGCGGTCCAGGAGCTCTTGCACGTCAAGCGATGGTCGCGTTCGATTCCGACGCGCTGGCGGCGGGGGCTGAGCGCACTGAAGTATCTTCTGTTGGTCTATCTCGTCGTTCGTGTGCTCGTGACGAATACGACGGTGCTCGACGGGGCGACGCCGTTCAAGGCGCTCTTCACGTGGGGCGGGACCGTGGCGACGATCGCGTGGAGCGGTTTCGTGGCGGCGCTGTCGGTCGTCCTGTGGCGGCCCTTCTGTCGTTTCCTCTGTCCGCTGGGCGCGTTGCTGTCGCTCGTGTCTCGGTTCAGCCTGTTCCGGCTCGAGGCGGATTCGGCATGCGTGGCCTGCGGGCGGTGCACGGATCGCTGCCCGGCCGGCGCGTGCGACGGAGGACGCATCCGATCGGCCGACTGTTTCCTCTGCGGCGCCTGCATCGACGCGTGCCCAGTGGCGAGCCTCCGTCTCGTACGGCGCGGGCGATCGAAGAAGGTACCATCCGGCACCGAGCATCCTCGCTAGGAGGGCGCCGGACGCGTCCGGCGCCCGCGTTCAGTCGAGGCGCACCCGCGGATCGAACACCGCGTACAGGACGTCGACGACCAGATTCGTCAGCAACAGCAGAACCCCGTTGAGCAAAGAGAATCCGACGATCGCCGCGGTGTCCAGAGAGATGGCCGCCTGCGCGGCGAAATTGCCGAGCCCTCGGTAGTTGAAGATGACCTCGGTGATGACCACGCCGTTCAGCAAACCGGCGATCATCAGTCCGGCCATCGTCGTGACGGGCAGCAGCGCGTTGCGGCGCGCGTGCTTGCCGGTGACGACGGATTCAGGGAGCCCTTTGGCGCGCGCGGTGACGACGTAGTCCTGCCGGAGTGCCTCGAGCATGCTCGAGCGCATCAGGCGCATCAGCATGGCCCAGCTCAGGCAGGCGAGGCTGGTGACTGGTAGCACGAGGTGCCGGAGCGCGTCGCCCAGCACCGTGATGTTTCCGTTCAGGACGGCGTCGAGGGTGTGCATGCCGGTGTAGGACGTGAAGGCGCTGCCGGAGACGATCCTCGACGCGGTCAATCCGAGCCGTCCGGGAGGGAACCAGCGAAGTGTCCCGTAGAAGACCATCAGCGCGAGGATCCCGAAGACAAAGGTCGGAACCGACCAGCCGACGAGCGATACGACGCGCGCGATGTGATCGGCCCACGTGTCCTGACGGACCGCGGCGACACGGCCGAGCCAGATCCCGAAGAAGACGACGGGAAACGCCGCGTACAGGGTCAGTTCGGCAGAGGCCGGGAAGAGCTCGACAAGCGCCTCGAGGACCGGCCGGCGAGCGGACTCCGACCATCCGAAGTCGCCATGCAGCACCGATTCGAGCCAGCGTCCGTACTGGACCCAGAGCGGATCATCGAGTCCGAGCTGTTCGACCATCGCCTCGAGTTCGAGACGCCCCTGCTTGAGTTGATCGGGATCGTTCACGTAGACCGCCAACCGGGAGAACGGGCTCATCAGCTGAAGGAGCCCGAAGATCAACAGGGAGACACCGAGCAGCAGGATCGGGAGGAACAGCAAGCGGCGCAGGATGTACGGGATCATCGGCTTCCTTTCGGCTGCCGTCCCGGTTCGGTCATGCCGAGAGCGGCCCGGACGATCGGGGGTGTGGGGGAGCAACAGCGGTTCGGATGCAGTCTCTGCCGGCGCCCTTCGACCGGTAGAGGGCGGCATCGGCGGCCCGGACGAGATCGTCCTGTGTCGTGCCGTGCTGCGGGGCGGCCGCGATGCCGGCGGAGAGCGTCGGGGGATGCTTCCCGCCGAGTTCTGGAAGTCGGACCGCCTGAAAGCCCTCGCGCAACGCCTCGGCGCGCTCCACCGCCACCTCGAGCGAAGCATCCGGAAGGATCAGGAGGAACTCCTCGCCGCCGTAGCGGCAGGCGATGTCGGCGGCTCGCGTGTGGCTCGCCAGCAGCCGTCCGAGTTTCTCGAGCAACGCGTCGCCGACGAGGTGTCCGTACGTGTCGTTGACCCGCTTGAAGTGGTCGATATCGAACAGGATGACCGCGACCGGGGTGGTGTCCTGGATGGCCCGCTCGAGGATGCGCGGCAGGACGTCATCGAGATGACGCCGGTTGTACAGCCCGGTCAATGTGTCGCGAATCGCTCGCTCCCGAAGCTCGTCCTGCAGACGTTCGATTTGCTGTAGCTGCAGGTGGAGGCGGTCGTTCGCGTTCTGAAGCGCCCGCTCGACGCGATACCGCTCCGAGATGTCACGGATGTCGACCAGGACTCCGGCGGCAACGCCCGATGCCCGCTTGAGCTGCACGATCCGCAGATCGACGTGCAGCAGCGGATCCTCGGAGAGCGTCAGTTCGATCCGCCGTTCGTCCTCTCCGCCGAACGCCTGCGTGAGCTGGGGCCACGCCGATAGGGCTGTCGCCGCGTCGTCTCCGATGACCGAGGACGGCAGGGACAGGATCCGCCGGGCTGCCGCGTTGATATCGACGATCCGGCGGCCGGCGTCGACCACGAGCACCCCATCCGTCATTCCGTCGATCAGAAGGTCACGGGCGACGGGGATCAGTTCGAACAGCCGCAGCGGTAGGATGCCGATGGCGAAGATGGTTCCGGTGAGGACGAAGCTGACCGGGGCAAGGTTCAGGCCGGGCACGATCGTGATATCGAGGGCGTAGAGGATGCCGCTGAGCCACGGGAAGAGGATGCCGAAGAGGATCGTCATCGATTGGCGGCGCTGCACGGTGGAGGCCCGAAGGGCCGACGCGATCAGGAACGCCGAGGCGATGAACACGAGGATGTAGATCCACGCGAGGCAGGCGAAGAACGCGGGTCCATGTCCGTAGATCAGCGTATTCGTGCCGGCGGGGCCCGGTGTGAATCCCGTCCACAGTAAGCCGTGGGATCCGTTCGTCGCCGCGATCGCGACGGCGGCGATCGGGAGGAGCCACAGGGCGGCGACGTGAGGCGTCGTCATCCACGCGGTGTGATGGGTGAACCGGGAGGCGAACAGAAGCAGGAGGACGGCCGCGCTCGGCATGCCGATGTATTCGAACGTGGAGAACAGGATCTTCCGGTCGATCGGGACGGCGGCGGCTTCGAGTCCGGCGACGAGCGCCCACTCGGAGATGGCGAGCATCGCCAAAGCGAGTGCGGACGCGCCGGGGATCAGCCGGCGGCGAAACAGGCTGAACGCGACGACGAGCGAGAGGCCGCTTGTCGTCAACAGCACGATCGACGATGTCGTCCACTGCCACTGCATGCGCGGATTGTATGGTCTCTAGGGCTTGCGACGTAGCCCGGCTGTCCGTCGACGAGGACCCGCGTGGCAAGGGGATTCGGGCGG
>Ga0272441_10010124_pt1 | contig 14366 bp, 18 predicted proteins | sample SSMProp6N_FD_193582 | JGI IMG/M metagenome (GOLD analysis project Ga0272441, IMG submission 193582) | Marine sediment archaeal communities from Little Sippewissett salt marsh, Falmouth, MA, United States - SSM-Prop-6N | ecosystem: Environmental > Aquatic > Marine > Wetlands > Sediment ... | reverse complement strand
CTGACGTCGTCGCGAGCCAGGGTGGATCCGTCGGTTCGCGTCGACACCAGCTCCCAGCCGCCAGGTGTGCCACCGCAGTGTTCGAGCCGCAGGCGGTACACGTCCCACCGGTCGCCGGTGTCGTCGTCACGGAACACGTCGAGAGCGAGTTCGGTCACCACGACGAGGTTGCAGCCGTCACCGGACACGACGGGGTGGATCGAGTCGCCGGCGCGCAGGCCCTCGGGGACGACCGTCATCTCCTCGGTCGACCCGGTTTCCCGGTCGGTGAGGTAGACCGTGGCAGTGCGGGGGTCGTCGTCGTTCGTCGGTACGCCTTGCGACGCCACGAACCGGCCATCCCCCGACACCGAGGCGTGGGATCCGGCGCCGCTGCCGACCGCGCCGGCGGTGGCCTCGGGCGCGTCCGGCGCTGTCTGCTCGAGGACGACGGCGGGGCGCGCGGAGACACTGGCCGCGCTGGTGCTCAGGATGACCCCCGCGCACAGCAGGCACGACGCGGCGATCAGTCGCCGCCGTCCGCTCCGTTCGACCACCTGGCTCCTCACTTCGCTGTATCGATCTGCGCTGATTCTTGCATGCCGGCACCCTCGGCGTCCCTCGCGCCCTGTCGGGTAAGAATCCGTTCGAGTTCGGTCACGAGTCCATCGAGTGAATGATCGGTCGCAGTGCCCGAGATCTTGAGCCCCAATTTCTCGGCGACCGCCGCCGTGGTGGGTCCGATGGCGATCACGATCGGTGGCGACGACGCTCCCAGCGTGTCGAACCAGGCCTGGGCGGCCGAACCGCTCGCGAACAGCAGTGCATCCGCTCCGTCGATCACCGCGGGGTTCGGCGCCACCAGCCGGGTGCGGTAGGCGACGACCGACGTCACCCGATGGCCGGCCGCACTCAGGCGATCGACCAGCTCGGAGTCGGCGCGGTCGGCCTGTGCCACCAGGATCCGTTGCGGAGCAGGGCCGCCACGCTGCACGAGTTCGTCGGCGAGTGATGCGGCCCGCTGGACCGACGGGACGAGATCGACGGCCCGTCCGCTGGCCGCCTCCAGCACGCGGGCCGTGGCGGTCCCGACCACGGCGAGGCGCACGGCGGGTGAAGCCGCCGCTGCGGCGGCGACACGTTCGGCGCCGGGGGCTGAGGTGACGACGAGCCAGTCGACGTCGTCGAGCCGCTCGAGTTCCCGGTGCAGCGCAGCACCACCGTCGTCGGGTTCGAGCACCTCGATCAGCGGCACGTGCACCACCGTGGCCCCTCGCGCCTCGAGCAGCGCCGCGAGTTCGCCGGGTCGCTCACGAGTGACGAGGACACGACACCCGGCGAGCGGCTTCATCGACCGAGCGCCTCCTGCGCGCCGAGGGCGGCTCGGCGGGCGCGGTCGAGGTCGCCATCGTCGCCATGGAGTGCGACGGTCGCCACGATCGACTGACCGATGGCCGTGTCGGCGAGGAACACGGTCAGGACGCCGTCGCGTACGTGCCCGCCGACCGGCAGCGAACAGCCCGACCCGAGCTGGGCGAGGAACGCTCGCTCGATCTCCACATCGCGACGGGTGGCGGCGTGATCGACGGCGGACAGGACACTGCGAGTCTCCTCGTCATCGCTGCGACACTCGACCGCGACGCATCCCTGTCCGACCGCGGGCACGAACGAGTCGACGTCGAGCCGTTCGGCGATCCGCTCGGTGATCTGCAGGATGTCGAGCGCCGCCACCGCCATCACGATCGCGCCGCCGTCGGGGATCTTCGAGAGCCGGGTGTCGATGTTGCCGCGCAGCTCGGTGAAGTGGAGGTCGGGACGAACACGCTGGAGCTGCGCGCGGCGACGCACCGATCCCGTCGCCACCGTGGCGCCGAGCGCCAGTTCGTCCAGGCGTCGACCGACGAGCGCATCCGCCGGGTCGCGTCGCTCGCAGAACGCCGCGATCGTCAGTCCGTCGGTGGGCGCCGACGGGAGATCCTTCGCCGAGTGTGCAGCGAGGTCGGCACGTCCGTCGAGCACCGCGAGCTGCACCTCCTTGACGAACACGCCCTGACCGCCGATCGTGTGCAAGGGCACATCGGTGCGAAGGTCACCCGTCGTCTCGACGGCGACCAGCTCCACCGCACGTCCGGTGGTGGCGGTGATCAGGTCGGCGACCGCGGCCGACTGCGCCAGCGCCTGGCGCGAGCCACGGGTGGCGAGACGCACCGGGCTCACCCGAGGTCGAAGAGGTCGCGCACGGCCGCGGCATTGCGTTCGCCCTGCGGCGTTCCGGCCTGCGCCTTCAGACGGACCGACGGCTCGTGGAGGAGCTTCGCCACGATCGCCCGGGTGAGCGCCTCGACGGACTCACGTTGGCCATCGGTCAGGTCGCCGAGGCGGGAGGAGTACCGCTGGATCTCGCCGGCTCGCACCCGGTCGGCCGCCTCGCGCATCGACGCAACGAGCGGAGCTGCCTGACGCGCGGTGGACTCGACGAGGTAGTTCTCGACCTCTTCGCCGACGATCGTACGGACACGCTCGGCCTCGGCGGCTCGATGGGAGAGCCCTCGGTCGGCCCAGTCGCGCAGGTCGTCGAGGTTCGACAAGGTGACCGCCGGCAGACCGGCGACGTCGACGTCGACGTTGCGGGGTACGCCGATGTCGACGATGTGGAGCGGTCGGGTGGACGAGCCACGGGCGGTGCCGACGAGCTCCGCGTCGACCACCGCGTGCTCGGCGCCGGTGCCGGCGACGATGACATCGGATGCGGCGATCGCTTCGCTCAGGCGATCGAATCCGACCGAGACACCGTTGACACGCTCGGCGAGCGATGCGCCCCGGTCCGGCGTGCGGTTGGCGACGAGGATGTCGGCGCCGCCGGCGCGATGCAGGGCCACTGCCACGCCCTCACCCATCGAGCCGGCACCGATCACCAGCACCCGCTTGCCGGCGAGCTCGCCGAGCATGTCGGTGATCATCTCGACGGCGGCGTGGCTGATCGATGCGGTGCCGCGGGCGATACCGGTTTCGCTTCGCGCCCGCTTGCCCGTGGCGACCGCCGAGCGGAACAGCTGGTTGAGCGTCGAGCGGGCGGCACCCTCGCGTTGAGCCGTCTCCCAGGCGGACCGCACCTGCCCCAGGATCTCACTCTCGCCGAGCACGGCCGAATCGAGTCCGGCCGCCACCTCGAACAGGTGTGTCACGGCGGAGCTGTCGTGCTGGCTGTACAGGTGCGGCGTCAGTTCCTCGATGCTCAGGTCACCCAGTTCGCACAGCAGGTCGCGAACGTCGCCGTAGGCGCCGTGGAACAGCTCGGCGACCACGTACACCTCGGTGCGATTGCAGGTGGAGAGGACGACGGCCTCACGCACGTTGTCACGCTGGGCGAGACCGGCCACGGCCTTGCCGACCTGCTCGGGCGCGATCGTGACGCGCTCGAGCAAGGGCAGCGCACCACTGCGGTGGTTGACCCCGACGACCAGAATCGACATGCGGAGGCAACCCTAGGCGCTCGCGCCGCGTTGACGCTCGCCGGGCACGGCACGCAGCCCGGTGGCGGGCGGCGCCGAGGCGCGCCGCTGCTCGTAGTAGCTCAGGATCTGCAACTCGACGGCCAGGTCGACCTTGCGGACGCTGATCCCCGGAGGCACGCTGATCAAGGTCGGAGCGAAGTTGAGCAAGCTGGTGACGCCGGCACCGACGAGCGCGTCGGCAGCATGCTGGGCGGCGGGGCCGGGGGTGGCGATCACGCCGATCGAGATCCCCCGCGACTGCACGACCTGGACCAGCTCGTCGAGGTGGCGGACGCGGACACCGCCCACGAGCGAGCCGACCTTGCTCGGGTCGACATCGACGATGCCGCCGACGGGGAACCCGCGGTCGCCGAACCCGTTGTAGCCGGCGAGCGCCTGGCCGAGGTTGCCGGCGCCGACGATGACGACGGGCCAGTCGTGGGTGAGGCCCAGCTCACGGCGGATCTGGTAGACGAGGAACTCGACGTCGTAGCCGACGCCGCGGGTGCCGTAGCTGCCGAGATAGCTGAGATCCTTGCGGACCTTCGCGGCGTTGAGCCCAGCGAACTCGGCGAGTTCGTCGGAGGACATGCTGATGATCCCCTCGTCGAAGCGCTCCGAGAGGATGCGCAGATAGACGGGCAAGCGAGCCACGGTGGCCTCGGGAATGCGTCGTCGTGTGCGTTGGCCACCCATGGGGTCATCACGTTAGAGCGCTCGTGCACACTTTCACAAAGCTGGCCTCCGAGGAACTGGACGAGACGTCGGTCACCCGATCGGCGGCACCAGCGACGCCGCTGGCCGGTCAGATCAGGGAGACGCCGACACGCAGCGCGTCGTCGAGGCTGCGGCGCACGAGCTTGCCGGAGGCGTTGCGCGGCAAGGCGTCGACGAAGATGATCTTGGTGGGGCACTTGTAGCGGGCGAGGTGATCGAGCGAGTGCTCGATCAGTGCATCCTCGTCGACGTCGGCTCCCTCACGGGTGACCACGTAGGCCTTGACGGCCTCGCCGGTGTGCGGATGGGCAACACCCACGACCGCCGCTTCGATCACATCGGGATGCATCGTGAGCATCTCTTCGACCTCGGCCGGATACACGTTGAATCCCGAGACGATGATGAGGTCCTTCGAGCGATCGACGAGGTACAGGTAGCCGTCGTCGTCGGTGGTTGCCATGTCGCCGGTTCGCAGCCAACCGTCGTCGGTCAGCACCGCGGCCGTCGCCTCCGGGTCCTCGTAGTAGCCCGCGAAGATGTTGTCGCCGCGCACCCAGATCTCGCCGACGTCGCCGACCAGTGCGTCGCCATCTGCGCCCACCAGGCGAATCTCGACACCCTGCAGCGCGCGCCCCACCGAACCGAATCGCACCGGCGCACCGGTCGACGTGGTGACGATGGGGGAGGCTTCGGTCAGCCCGTACCCCTCGCGGATCTCCACGCCGAACCGGTCGCGCATCGTCTCGGCGACCGAGATCGAGAGCCGCGAGGCTCCCGACAACGCCAGGCGCACCGTTGCGAAGGTGTCTGCCGGCAGTTCGTCGAAGTGCGCGAAGGTCGCCCAGAGTGCCGGCGCACCCGGGATGACGGTGATCCGACGGTCCTGGATCGACTGGACGGCCGTGGACGGATCGAATCGCTGCACCAGCACGATCGTCGCCCCGACACGCAACCCGAGCCCGACGACGACGTTGAGCCCGAAGATGTGGAAGAGCGGGAGCACGCCGTAGATCACGTCGTCGGCATCGATGTGGCCGTCGGCCGACAGGCTCTGGTCGAGGTTGGCCCAGAGGTTGCCGTGGGTGAGCATCGCCGCTCGTGGAGCGCCGGCGGTGCCACTGGTGAACATCAGCGCAGCGAGATGCGCCGGATCGACGTCGACCGCCGCGAGCGGTTCGGACGACGCGACCAGGTCGTCGAACACGACTGCGCCGTCGGGGGCTGCTTCGGTGTGGACCACGGTCTGCACGGTGGGCAGCAACGCCGGGTCGACGTGCGACCAGTTGACCGAGCTGACCTTGTCGACGATGACGACCTTCGCACCGACCACGCCGAGCTCGGTCTCGAGTTCGGGGCCCGGGCTGGTGGGGTTCAACGGCACGATGACGGCACCGAGGCCGACGGTGGCGAGGTAACCGACGACGAACTGCGGCGAGTTCGACAGCAGCAACGCAACGCGGTCACCGGCCTCGACACCGAGCGAGCGCAGGCCGCCGCGAAAGCGATCGACCTGGTCGCGCAGTTCCCCGTAGCTCGTGGCTCGACCGCGACAGATCAGGGCGACCGAGTCGCTGGCGTGGTCATCGATGATGTGCGCAAGATTCACGTGGCCCCCTGCTGAGACGGGCGCTGTCGTCGCGCCCCACTGCCGACTCCAAGCGTACCCCTCGCGGCGGCGCACCGCCCGCCCTCAGAGCCTGACGAGGGAAATCGTGGCGGCGATCAGGATGGCGGCCAGCAGCAGACCGAGTGTCAGCGTGGTGGCGGGGCGCATGACCGCAGGCTACCGGCCGTCACGGCGAGGGTCGCAGTGAGACCGGCTGAGCGACCGGCTGGTCCGCACCCGCGTCGGACGGCACGAGGGTGACCTGATCGCCGGCGACCAGGCCGAGTTCATCGGCGGCCGAACGTTGGTCCATCGCGAGCGCGAGCAGGCCGGACGAATCGAGCACGAGCCCGACCGAACCGCCGGCCAGTTCGGCGAAACTCGAGGCACGGACGGCGCTCCGCACCACCCCACCGGTCGGGTCGGTGGGGCTCGCACACCGCACTTCGACGCGCTCGGTGAAGGTGGCCGGAAGGTCGTCGGGGCCGACATTGAGCTGCGCGTTGCCGTATCGGTCGACCCACAGCACCTGGGCGATCACCTTGGTGTCGTCGGACTGGGGCAGCGCAACCACGCCGGGTACGAGCAGATCGGCGTCGACCAGGGCACCGAGATCGGTGAGTTCACCACCGTTGCAGAGGTGCGCGACCGCCGGAGCGAAGATGTCACGGCCGGCGAACGTGGCGCCCGGCGCAGGAAGGCGGTGGTCGGGGTTGGTGAGCTCGACGGCGCGTTCGGCGCCACCGGCCAGTGCCACCGCCGGCGCGAGCAGACCGTTGTCGGGACCCACCAGCACGCCCTCGCCACCCGCAACCTCGACCGCGATGCCACGGCGAGCGGATCCGACGCCCGGATCGACGACGGCGAGCACGACGCCGGAGGCGACGTAACCGATCGAACGGGCCAGCGCGAGCGAGCCGGCGCGGACGTCGAAGGGCGGCACCCCATGGGTGAGGTCGACGACGCGGGCGTGCGGTGCGAGATCACGCAACACCGAGTGCACCACGCCGACGAACTCGTCGACGGTGCCGAAGTCGGACAGGAACGAGACCGTGTCGTAGGGGCGACCCATGATCGTCGAACCTATCCCTGTTCACCGAGGGGTACGCGGAACACGAATCCGACCCCGGACGCGACAAGGGCCGGTGCCAACCCCCCGATGGCACCAGCCCTGTCGGCGCTGCCCACCGTTTCCGGTGGACGCGTCTCCACATGCGCACCATAGGCCATCACCGACCGGTGTGAAAAGAGGCACACCTGAAAAACATCGTTGGAATTTCGGGGTTGCATGCTCCGGTCCCGGCACGCGAGCAGGGTCAACCGAGTTCGCGGCTGCGCTCCGTTGCGGCTCGGACCGCCGCTGCGAACGCCGCTCGCACGTCGAGCGAGTCGAGGACCCGGAGCCCGGCAGCGGTCGTTCCCCCCGGTGACGTGACGCGCTCACGCAGCAGCGCCGGATCACCCTCGCGGGCCAAGAGCGTCGCGGAGCCGAGCAGCAGTTGCTGCACCACGCGCTCGGCGACGGGGCGCGCCATCCCTTCGGCGACCGCCGCCTCGGTGAGCGCCTCGGCGACCAGGAACACGTAGGCCGGCCCTGAACCGGCGACGCCCGTGAACAGGTCGAGCTCGGGTTCGGTCACCCGTTCGACGGTGCCGACGGCCGACAGGACCGACTCCGCCCACGCAACGTCGTCGGGTTGCGCCATCGTTCCCGCGGCGATCGCCGAGGCCCCGAGGCGCACGAGGGCGGGCGTGTTCGGCATCGCCCTCACCACGGCGACGGCGGGGCCGGTCGCGGCCTCGATCGTGGAGAGGCGAACGCCGGCTGCGATCGAGAGCACGCGGGTGGCTCCGGCTGATGCGGCGGCGGTCGCCGCGGTGGGGATGTCGCCCGGCTTCACCGCGAGGACCGCCGCACGGCAGGCCGGCACGTCGGCGGTCGCCGTCACGCCGGGGAACGACTCGACCAGCTCGGCTCGGCGAGCTTCGACGACCTCGATCACGGCGACCGACGGTGGCCGGACCAGCCCCGAGTCGAGCAACCCGCCGAGCAACGCTGCTCCCATGTTGCCCCCACCGACGATCACCAGGTCGTACATGTCGCCACGTTACCGAGCGCCCGGATGGGCACAGACGACAGACCGACTCCCCCGAGTGCACCCATCCGGACCGCGGCCAGTGGGTGCCGGGGCGTCACCGAGGGAACAACCGAGACGATCGGGGGCGCGGGCGGGTCGGGTGCGGGCTCAGGGAGCGAAGCGACTGCGGAACCCGATCCGCAGCAGGGCCTGGAAGCACTGCTCGACATGCGAGTACAGCGTGCCGAGCACGCGGTCGACTTCCGCGAGCGTGACCTGCCCCACCGGCATCTCCCCGCGCAGGAAGATCGCATCCTCGGTGCCGATGGAGAAGTGCGCACCGACGAGACGGTCGTTGCGACGCAGCAGTTGCTCGTAGAGCTCGGCGTCGTTCTCCTCCGGCGCAGGCATCACGTAGGTCTCGTAGCGCAACATCCGCTGCCCGAGCGTGAACCAGACCGTCGTGAACTCCTTGTCGTCACCGCGCATCCGCACGTACCACCGGATGGCGTCGACATCGCGATCGATCGCGACGATGCGGTCGTCGGCGGCGGCGAGTTCGGCGAGCCATTCGTCGATGCGACGCTCGAGCACCGCCAGCTCGCTCGGCTCGTAGGCCTCGGTCACTGGCAGGTCACCCGTTCCCGCACGGTCAGGTCGGCGTACAGGCGCCGCAGGCGAGCGGCGGCGAAGCTCCACGTGTAGCGACGTGCCCGCTCGACTGCGGCGGCACCCATCGACGCTCGAAGGCCGTCGTCGCCGAGGATCTCGGCCACCGCGCGCGCGTAGGGGGTGGGATCGCGCCCGTCGATCAGGCGGCCCGTTCGACCGTCGTCGACCAGGCTCAGCAGCCCACCGACAGCGCTCGCCACGACAGGCACACCGCATGCGGCGGCTTCGAGGGCGACCAGCCCGAAACTCTCGCTGCGGCTCGGCGCCAACACGACGTCGGCAGCGCGGTAGTAGGTGGACAGGATGTGGTGCGGTTGCGGTTCGACGAAGCGGACACGATCGTGCAGGCCGAGTTCGTCGACCAACAAGTGCGCTCGCTGGGTCTCCGCGTCGCCGTCGGCACCGCTCGCGCCGCCGACGATCACGAGCTCCGCGGTCGGGTCGCCGAGTTCGTACAACGCCCGGATCGCGACGTCGGGACCCTTGAGCGGCTGGATGCGACCGACGAAGAGCAGCAGTGATCGGTCGAGGTCGAAACCGAGCGCTCGGCGCGCACCGGCCTGGTCACCCGGGGCGAAGAACGCGTGCTCGACGCCCGGCGCGATGATCTCGAGTCGGCCTCGCGGGTTGCCGTAGTGCAACCGGAACTGGTCCTCCTCCTCGACGCAACTCACGCAGATCGCGTCGGCACACTGCACGATCTCGGCCTCGCTGCGATCGCGCAGCGTCGATTCGGGATCGCCGGCGGCCGCCTTGATACGCGCCAGTGTGTGGAACGTCGACACGAACGGGACGTCGAGTTCGTGCTTGAGATGGTGCCCGACGATGCCGCTCAGCCAGTAGTTCCCGTGGATCACCTCGGGGAGCTCCTCGTCGGCGTACCAGTCGAGCACGCCGCGCCGGAACTCGTCGACGACCTCCGGCAGCGCCTCTTTCGGGAGATGGTGCGGACCCGCTTCGATGTGGACGACCCGGTGGCCCGGTTCGACGACGACCTCACGAGGCAATCCGGCGCGGTCGGCGCGGGTGAACGTGGTGCACTCGACGCCCGCCTGTGCGAGCGCGGAGACGAGTTCGCGCACGTACACGTTCATGCCGCCGCTGTCACCCGACCCGGGCTGGGCGAGCGGTGAGGTGTGGAGGGAGATGACTGCTGCGCGCTGCACGACCGGACAAACCCTAACCAGGGTCCGGTTCTTCCCGCCGAGGCGGGCGCGGCGGGTTCAGCTGTCGGCGAGCAGCGTGTCGACGTCCGCTTCGCCGTCGCGGTACCGACGGACGAGCTCTGCGCTCAGTGCATCGAGACGATCGAACCGCTCGCGTCGATCCGACGAGACACGGCGCTCGAACTCACCGATCGCCGCGGCCAACTCCGCCAGTTGCGCATCGTCGAGTTCCTTGATGTGGCCGAGGCCGCCTTCGGCACACAACTCGTCGAGTTCGACGGCGAGAGGGTGATCGCTGAGATCTTCGGTGGGGCGCGGCGGACGCGCCGGACCTCCGGTGAGGTGTTGTGACAACACGGTCCGCAGGTCGTCCGAGGCCCCGGAGTCGGCCGTGCGCCGCAGCGTTTCGGCCTTGACGAGATCGAACCGGGCCTGCGCGACGCGACGAGCGTAGGAGACGGCGTCGTCCTCGTGCTGGAGTTGCTGACGCAGGCTGCGCAACTCGGGCAACGACAATTCGGACGGGTCTGACAGGTCGCTCATCGTCACGTACTTCCTCCGGACACGGGCGGCAGGACTGCCACCTCGTCAGTGGGGCCGACGGGCATGTCGGCATTGGCAGCATCACCGTTCACCCAGATGCGGCAGGTGCTCAGCACGTCGCTGAACGTGGGCCCGTAGCGCTGCTCGGCCGCCGCCAACACGTCGCTGACGGTGCTGCCGTCGAACGTGTCGGTGCCGATTCCCGCGGCCTCGCGTGCCGAGGCGAAGAGTCGCATGGTGGGCACGTCGTCCAATCTACAAGTGCGCCGACCGTCATCGGGGGTTCGGTCGTTGCGCGTGGTCGACGCGGGTCGACCGACCGCGCTCATGCGGGCGTGCCGCCCGGCAGCACTCCGGCGACGAGGCCGATCGCCGCGACCGCCAGCGTTGCCCCCAGTGCGAGACGACGAGTCGAGGTCTCCTCGAGACGACGGGTGGCGCCGTAGTAGCCGAGCTCGGGATGTGGCAGCGACCGCAGCGACACGAAACCCCACGCCACGAACCAGGCGGCCGCCAGCATCGCGACCACGCGTTCGTCATGGGCCATCACACCGAGACCATGCGTCCACCGGTCGCTGAGCCCGCGCAACGAGACCACGAGGTTCAACGCCACCATCGTGGCGAGCGTCGAGGTCCAGCGGATCGGGAGACCGGTCCGCGACGTGCCGTCGCCGAGCCCGGCGCCGACGGAAGCCATCGACCAGCGCAGCCGGGCACCGGGCAGCAGGAGGCCGTCCGAGAGCAGGTAGTGGCCACAGGCGAGGAGCAGCTGCGAGACAGCGAGCAGTGCGAGCCACTCCCAACGGGGTACTTCGAAGGGGAAGCGCCCCGTGAGGAGCACCAGTCCCAGGGCGACGACGAAGGCCATGCGTCGGATGCCCTCGATCGCCACCACCGACCAGCCGGCCTGCGCGAGCGTCGGCCGCGTCGAGGTCGACCAGGGATTGAGCGCTCGAACGCCGCGCCGGGCCCACGCGACCTCGCCGGTGTCGTCGGTGCCCACCCGGTCGGGTGGAGCCGAGTCGGGGTGGTCGAGCCCGACCACCACCGCGACCGTCTCGGGCAGTGGGCTGTCGCCGCGACGCGCCGCGCGCCGTTGCGCGCCGGTTGCGACACCGTGCGGAGCGTTCCAGAGCGATGCCGACAGCACGACCGCCACCGAGAGGGCCACCACCTCCAGCACGAACACCACCGCCCCGACGACCCCGTTCATCGTTGCCAACCGCCACCCGAGCCAGGTGAGCCACAGGGCGATGGACGCGCCGACGAGCAGTCGCCCTGCCCACCTCACTGCCGTGTCCACCTTTGTGCCGTGTTCCCTCGAATGCTGATGCCGCCGACTGCTGTATCGGACGACGGGTCGGTCGACTTGAGATGGGAGCGTGCCGGTCACCGCCGCCGGTTGGGCGGTATCGTGCCGCTCCTGTGGGAACCGAGAAACGCGAACGCCAGAAGGCCAACCGAGCGCTCAAGCAACAACAGCTGGAGAAGCAGGCGAGTCGTCGATCCACGACACGCTGGATCCTGATCGGCGTGGGCGCCGTCGCCGGCGTGTTCCTCCTGGCATGGATCGCCAGCAATTTCGTCGGCGAGGACGATCCGACCCCGGTCCAGCCCATCGTCACCCAGCCCGTCGTCACCCAACCCGCTGACACCGTTCCCGCCGACACCGTTCCGGCCCCGACGACCCCGGCCGACGGCACCGAGGGCTGAGATGAGCCATCGTCGGATCCTCGCCACCCTCGTTGCCGCGCTCGTCGTGGCGGCCAGTGCCTGCGGCAGCGACGACTCGGGTACTGCGGCCGCCGAGCAGGCCGCCGCGACCGATCCGGCAGCAGCCGACACCACCGGCACCGGCGACGCCGCAGCATCGGCCGACTGCCCGCCTGTCGACGGCGCCGACGAGCAGACCCGGCAGTTCGACGCAGCACCGCCGACCTGTCTCGAGGCGGGAGCAACCTACGAGGCGGTCGTCACCACGAACCAGGGCGAGTTCACCATCCTGCTCGACCCCGGCAGCGCACCGGTGGCCGCGAACAACTTCGTCTTCCTGGCTCGGAACCAGTACTTCGACGACACGATCTGCCATCGCATCATCCCCAACTTCGTGGTGCAGTGCGGCGATCCCACGGGCACCGGCACCGGTGGCCCCGGCTACACGATCGTCGACGAGCCGCCGGCACCGGGCGAGTACGAGATCGGCTCGATCGCGATGGCCAAGACGGCCGCCCCCGACAGCGGCGGCAGCCAGTTCTTCATCATCACCGGCAGCGACGGCGCGGCGCTGCCGCCCGAGTACTCGTTGTTCGGTCAGGTCACCGACGGCTTCGACACCGCGGTGGCGGCGATGGCCGCAGCCGGCACCCCGTCCGGCGAACCGTCGCAACCGGTCGAGATCCAGTCGATCCGCATCGTCCAGACCTGACCTGCCAACTCCCGAAGCCGGATGATCAGCGGTCGGCGTCCTCGTCGGCACTGAGCTGGTCGATGTCGTCGAGCGGAATCGCGATCTGACGGCGCGACGCCCGGCTGAGCGCATGCGCGCCCACCGGCGACGACAACAGCTGGAGCACCACCACCAGGAGGAGGGTGGTGGCGGCGAGCAGCGTCCCGATCTCGATCGCGGCGCCGATGGCGACGAGGATCAACGCCAACGTGGGCGCCTTAGCCGCAGCGTGCATCCGCGAGAACAGATCGGGGAACCGGTAGGCGCCGATGCCGCCGATCATCGCCAGCGCGGACCCCGCAACGAGCAGCGCCTCGGCGAACGTGTCCATCAGTTCCCCCTCCGCTCGATGAACCGTGACAGCGCCGTGGTGCCGACGAAGCCGACGAACACCGCCACCAGGACGGTCTCGATCGTGATGCCACCGCTGCTCGACCGGGCCGCGGCGACGATGATGCCGATCACCACGATCGACAACAGCCCGTCGAGACCGACGACGCGATCGGGCAGGCTCGGACCGCGCAGCAGGCGGTACATGAACCCCGCCGCACCGATCGACAGCATGATCATCGCGACGGCGTTCACGAGCCGCCTCCACTGCGCGCGTCGGCCACCACGTGTTCGATCGCGGCGCGCTGTTGCTTGGTCCCGAACGCACGGACGGCCAGCTGCTCCAGACGCAGGACGTCACGGCGCACCGACTCGACGTCGTCGAACTGCAGCACATGGACGTAGATCGTCGGCGGCGTGTCGCCGCCGGGTTCGTGGACGTCGACCGTGAGCGTTCCCGGCGTGAGCGTGACGGCATTCGCCACCACCGTGACGATGCCGTCGGAGGCAACGTGCATCGGTACGGCGACGATCGCCGTGTTGAGATTCGGCCGGGGACGGATCACCGCCCACGCCACCTCGAGGTTCGACTTCACCAGTTCGACGGCGAAGTAGCCGACGAACGCGACCGCCGACACCGGATGGAACGAGGTGAGTTGGGTGACGTGGGTGTCGGTCGGACGGCCGACCCACACGACGAACAGCGCGATGCCGAACCCGGCGAGCAGGTTGCCCAAGCGGAAGTCGCCCCACAGCAGCGCCCAGACGATCGTGAGCCAGATGACGAGCGCCGGGAGGCGGACGGTGGGCGTCACGGCGTGTCACCTCCGACGACGGCGTCGACATAGGTCTCGGGAGCGAGCAGGTCGCCGGCGGTGCGTTCGGCATAGTTGTACAACGGCCCGGCGAAGATCATCAGCCCGACCGTCATCGCCACGACCGCCGCCGCGGCAGCGGTCATGACACGCGGCACCCGGCTGTCGTCGGACTCGATCCAGGCGACGATCGCCGGGTCCTCCGACTCACCCCAGAACACGTTCGACCAGATGCGCACCATCACGTACACCGTCAACAGGCTGACGGCCAGGCTGACGCCCACGATCAGCCAGTCCTCCGCGTCGATACCGGCGCTGACGAGCGCGAACTTGCCGACGAATCCGGAGAACGGCGGGATGCCGGCGATGCTCAGCGCCGGCAGCGCGAACAGCACCGCGATCATCGGGGCGCTGCGAACCATGCCGCCGACGCGTGACAGCCGGTCCGATCCCGAACGCCGTACGACGAGGCCGGCCACCAGGAACAGGGCAGTCTTGACGACGATGTGGTGGACGACGT
>Ga0272441_10010122_pt1 | contig 14368 bp, 13 predicted proteins | sample SSMProp6N_FD_193582 | JGI IMG/M metagenome (GOLD analysis project Ga0272441, IMG submission 193582) | Marine sediment archaeal communities from Little Sippewissett salt marsh, Falmouth, MA, United States - SSM-Prop-6N | ecosystem: Environmental > Aquatic > Marine > Wetlands > Sediment ... | reverse complement strand
TACAGGACGATCCTCAGGATAAAATCCTGGTGGTGGATAAAGCCAATAAACTGGCTGTGTATGGTGAATAATCAGGCTCGTGTTTGATTAGTAACTGACGACATCCGTTCTGATCAATAACCACCAAGACACAAAGGCACTAAGACACAAAGATGAATTATGCAGCATTGTCTGACAGGGAAGAAGAAATTGGGAAAGCCATAGTGGATTCTGCCTACTCGGTTCACAAACACTTGGGCCTGGTCTGCTGGAGTATGTCTATGAAGTATGTTTTTGCCATGAGTTGACTAAACGGGGGTTATCTAATCAGAGACAGGTATCTATACCTATCATCTATGATAGAATAAAATTTGAGGAAGCATTGCGACTGGATGTGCTGGTGGAGGACTTGGTTATTTGTGAACTGAAGGCTGTTGAGGAGATGAAAGCCGTATTCACCGCTCAGCTTTTGACCCAGTTGAGAACGACTTGGTTTTCTGATCAATTTCAATGTCCCTGTCATCAAGGATGGAATCAATCGCCTGATTTTGTGACTTTGTGTCTTAGTGACTTCGTGTTTGGGTAACTGGCAACTTAGGTTAGTAATACAAGAGTGGTTCTTTTTGGATTTCCACCTTCGCGGGAATGATGATCTCGCAGCCTGTCATTCCCGCGGAAGCGGGAATCCAGAATACATAGGTGATTCTCAAATACTGATTCATGGGATAGAGTAAAGCAGGAAAGGTGATTCTCAATGATAGCTTCATTAGTCATAACTTGTGCTTTGGGAGTTTCTTTTGTAATGTCAGCTAATGCAGAACCGGGCAATGCCTATGCCGGATGGGAGAACGGGCCGCCGTCGGATCCGGGCTATTTCCCCATTGCAGTCTGGGTTCAGGACCCGGAGAACGCGGCAAAATACAAAGCCGCCGGGATCAACCTCTACGTTGGCTTGTGGAAAGGCCCTACGGAAGACCAACTTGCCGCGCTCAAAGAGGCCGGGATGCAGGTCATCTGCGCTCAGAATAAGGTGGGACTGGCTCATAAGGATGACCCCACCATCGTCGCGTGGATGCACGGCGATGAGCCGGACAACGCGCAGTCTATTACAGATCCAAAGACCGGTAATAAATCCTACGGAGGGCCTGTGCCGCCGCAGAGGATCGTGGATGATTACGAAAAACTCCGCGCCATTGAGCCAACGCGTCCAATCCTCCTGAACCTGGGGCAGGGCGTGGCTAACGACGAGTGGCACGGACGCGGAAGAGGGGCGCACATAGATGATTATCTGACCTACGTGAAGGGCTGTGACGTAGTTTCATTTGATGTCTATCCTGTGGTAGGGATCAGGAAACCGGACGGTGAGAATTACCTCTGGTACGTGCCAAAGGGCGTGTCCCGGCTTATTAAGTGGAGTAAGGGCGAAAAGATCGTCTGGAACTGCATTGAATGTACCCGCATAAATAGCAAAAATGCAAAAGCTACGCCGCATCAGGTCAAGGCCGAGGTCTGGATGTCACTTATTCACGGTTCTATGGGTCTTATCTACTTCGTCCATGAGTGGCAGCCGAAATTCAACGAGCACGCTCTCCTGGACGACCCGGAGATGCTCAAAGCAGTGACAGCTACCAACAATCAGATCCACGAACTCGCCCCGGTGCTCAACAGTCCGACGATAAAGGATGGAGCCGCAGTGGAGTCCTCATCGGAGGATGTGCCTATCGCTCTTATGACGAAAAATCATGATGGCGCGACCTACGTTTTTGCTGTGGGGATGCGCAACGGCCCCACCAGGGGTAGTTTTGAAGTGAAGGGCCTGCCAGAATCCGCGGCAGCGGAAGTGATAGGAGAAGGCCGAAGCATTGACGTCAAGAATGGTAGATTCCAGGACGATTTTAAAGCCTATGATGTGCACCTATACAAAATAAGGTAGCTTGAACGCAAGAAAGGGGTTATCATGCCTAAGAGGAACGCTGTTCTTGGATCAGGATCTCATTCTACCAATCTGAAGGATGTAAAATCCAGACATGGTGAACCACCCTGGAATGAATTCGTTGTCTCCACCGATGAGATGCAAAGTATGCTGATCTGTCAATCGCCCGGACATCCCAACGATAAGCATTATCATAACCACGATGAATGGTGGTTGGTAATGGAAGGGGAGATACACTGGGAGATCGAGGGGCAAGCTGAACCAGTTAAGGCCAAAGCGGGAGATTTTGTCTTTGTCCCCAAGCGACATTTCCACCATATCCATGTCAAAGGAGATAAACCGTCTATCCGCCTGGCTATCAGCGTTGCAGGAGAGGTACACCTGCATGATAAGTAAGTATCAATAGAGTCCGCAAAGCCAGAAACTATGTTCATCGAAGAGGTTGGACATGATTACCAAAGCAGAATATAAAAAAGCTCAGGAAAGAGCCGCTACGATGATCCAGAACGCCGGTATAAGGATCAGAGACGAGGAAATCGGGAAGATCAGTGTGGCTGATTTTGGGCTCAGTAATCTGGAGGTGGAAGGCGCTCAGATCCTTACGTTTTTCGCGACAGATAGGGTGAGTGCAAAAGTCATCGCACTTTTCCCCAACCAGACGTTGCCAGAACACTGGCATCCACCGGTAGAAGATGATCCGGGAAAGCAGGAGATCATAAGGATCATTTACGGGACTGCTTACTCATATATTCCTGGAGAAGATAGCATGAGAGCCGGTGTCATCCCTTCAGGTAAGGAGAATGTCTACACCTGCCGTCACGAAGTGATTATGGAAGAGTGCGACCAGTTGATCTTCGAACCGGGCATCAAACACTGGTTTCAGGCAGGGGAAGAGGGCGCGGTTATGTACAGCTTTTCTACCTGCGTAAGAGATGGGCTGGACGGATTTACTGACCCGGAAGTTCTGAGAGAAACGGTGATCGCTGACTGAAAATGCTGTGGAGGGGTGGCCAAACAATATAGAGTTTCAATGAAAGAGCTGAGATTTGGAATAGCACACAGATTTTCACGGATTAAGACGGATGGACACTGATGGCGGGACAGAGCCACGCCGCTACGGTAAGTCAGTGCTTAATCGTGATGATAACGTTCTGTAGCGTCACCCTTCTGTGGTGACATCTGGCGGGACAGAGCCACGCCACTACGGTAAGTCATTGACATTCCTAATAGACCAATAGACTAATTGACCAACAGACCGCAAAGGTAGATCGAAAATCGCAGTACAAAATTAAGATTCTATAGAGATGGTAGAGATGAAGAAAACATTATTACCAGCTATAACGGCAATATTCGCCATCGGCATATTTATTGGGATGATAGGATGTGGCGAAAACGATGAGGCAGAAGAGCCTGCCATGATACTCAAGACCGATCCGATCAGCGGCGGTGAGATATTCACCAACAGTGATCTGGTTATCACCTTCGACAAAACAATGACTATGGTCAAAGTCAATGGGTTTCCGGCTGATATTATCGGCGCTGAGGCCACATGGACGGTGTTGGCCCTGGAAACAGGGGAACAGACTCTGAAGATCGAATGGATCGATGTAAACGGTAACAGCGGCTCTGAGGATATAATCTTTATCGTCAAGGAGCTGGATAGCATAATCTGTTTCCGTCTGAAGGGAGGAAAACGTGAAAGTTGGCTATATGCTGATGGGACAGCCTAAAGATGCTGAAGGCAAGCCTGTCAACTGGCGAGAGTATCTGAAGTATCTCAAAAGCCGGGGATTGGAAGGAGTAGACCTTTTTGCCCGGCAACTGGAAGGTCTTGGTTGCTCGGTTAAGGAGGCCAGCAGCGTTCTGGATGATCTGGGTCTACTGCCGGCTGTTTACTGCGTGGGGACGGACCTGGTTTCGCCGGATCCCCAGACTCGCAAAGCCTCTCTGGACACTGTGCGCGGTGGTATCGACGCCTGTCATGAATTGGGCATTAACCACCTTTTCTCACACGGTGGCCAGCACAACAACAGCGGCGAGGAAGCTCTGAAGCGCTATATTGAAGGCCTTTCAAAAGCGGTGGAGATGGCAGCGGACGCCGGTATGGTTCTGAGCATAGAAAATGCAGGGAAGATGTGTCATACGGATGAAGAATTGGAACGTGTGGTAGATGCGGTTAGCATGGAAAACTTTAAGATCACAATTGATCCGGGCAACTTAGTGCTGGCGGGATGCGATCCTCACGTAGCGACAAAGCGTCTGGCATCGAAAATAGTGCATGTTCACGTCAAGAATTTCGTCGCCGCGCCGGAAAACAAGCCGCGACCGTTCCGCTACTGTCCTGCTGGAGAAGGCATAGTCGATTACAGAGTTGTGGCTGACATCCTCAAAGAGGTCAGCTACGAAGGCTATCTCTCTTTCGAGCCGGAGGGTGGTGCGGATGCGCCGGCAGAAGCTGGAATGAAGCTTCTCACCCAATTGATCTAATAGATGGAGGAAATGAATAATGAAGGTAGTTCAAAAGCCTTTCGGCAGTCGGTTTGGCCTTGAGGAAGCTGAGGCTGTCCTCAGAGCGATGCAAAGCGGGACGGTAAGCGGATTGACATCAGGCGGTGAGGGGGATGCATTTTCCAAAGAGTTTGCCGAATACTGCGGAGCCAAGTATGCCCTTCCGCTCAACGGAGCCTGTAACGCTTTGTCTATCGCGACCCTCGTATTGGATATCGGGCAGGATGACGAGGTGATCAGCAATCCGATTACGTATATTGCCACCGCTGTTTATCCTTTGAAATACGGTGCGACCGTCCGTTTTGCTGAAACGGATCCGCGAACATTAAACGTGGACGAAGACAAAATCGAGCCTCTTATCACAGACAAAACAAAAGCCATCTATCTCTCCTCCTACGAGGGTCACGTACCGGATATGGATCGCATTATGGACATAGCTCAGCGCCATGGTCTTTACTTCGTTTTTGACGCGGCCCGCTGTGCCGGTGGCAAGTTCAAAGGACGTGACGTGGGAGCAATACCCCATATGACCGCCTTCAGCTTTCAGGAGCAGAAGAACATGAGCACCGGAGATGGTGGTATGCTCACAATAAACCATGACAGGGCGGACGAATGGATGTCAAAGGCCAGATCCCTGCGGAATGTATCCGGCACAGGCAAGATCATCGGCGAGAATTTCCGCATGGATGAGATCCGCGCGGCTATTGGACGGGCGCAGGTTAAGAAGCTCGACGCCATGAACGATGAGCGTCGGTATATAGCACATCGTTTGACTGAGGGGTTAAGCCAATTTGAGGGAATCTGCCCTGTCCAGGAATTCCCTGAGCGCAGGCATGTTTTTCATTGGTATATGGCCCGTCTGGATTCCGGGAAGCTTGGTATCAGCCTGGAGGATTTTGTGCGCTCTATGGAGGAGGATGAGAGCATACAAATGCCCGTTCACAACAGGCCTGTCTATATGGCCACTCCCTACGAAATCAGAGGTTATCAACCCGGGCTTTGTCCTGTTTCAGAGGAATTATGTCGTGAACAGATATTCCGGTTTCCCCTTAACCTTGGCATGACGGATGAGGAGATCGATCTGATGGTGAACGCCGTAGGTCGCACCATTGACCGGCTAGGTAGTCCACTTCCGTAGTGTCGCCATCTGTGGCGACACTGTGGCGGGACGGAGCCCGCCTCTACGGTTTCTTGTAGATAGCAGAAATCAGGTTGTCAGTGCAGCAGGTAATCTCACAGAAATAAGGTGGTGATTTGATAGAGTAGATTCTATGCTTTATTGGCCTTGATTGATGACTTCGGTTATTGTGGAATTAGTCCACAGGAGGTTACTCATGAAGATGAAAAGTTTTGGTTTTGCTCTGGCTTTGGTATTTTGCCTCAGTTTCGGTCAGATAACCTTTGCGAAAATTCTCTTTGAGGATGACTTTGAAGGGGAGCAGATGGGTAATGAGCCGTCGATGTGGGATCCTGATCCGGGTGCTGAAGTAACTGACGTAGCGGAGATAATCGAAGATCCTGTTGAGGGGGATAAATGCATGTCCCACTTCGGCGGTTACGTGGTAAAAGACAGCAAGGAATGGACGGATTACATCGTGGAGTTTGACTGGATGTTTGCTGAGGCCGGGATAAATGAGTCAGTAGCCGTCCGGTATCAGGATGCTAACAACTTCTATCAGATAAGCAAACGAACTGACATGCAGTCCATCAATCTCTATATGTATAACGGGGCATGGAACCTGGTAGGTACAGGGCTCTTCCCTGTGGATGTCAACATCTGGTATAGAACTCAGGTGAAGGTTGAAGGCCCCAATATCATCATCAAGATGAAGGAAAAAGCGGATAGAACTCCTTTTGCGGATATTGATCCTGTTCTTGATGTAAGCGATAGCAGTCTTGATAAAGGAGGATTTTCCACGTCATACTATGGGCCAATAGATGATGTCATCGTAGCTGAATCCGAAATAGACATCCTCGCTGTTGAGCCTTTTTCAAAGCTATCTACCACGTGGGGTAGCCTGAAGCTCTGAGCCATTTGCCGATGCAATTATGGAAGGTATACTGGCTGATCGCGAGTTAAGATGGTATAGTAGTAATGGGAGAGACTTATAGGACAACCATCATCGTTACCGAAAATGTCAGCGAATACAGGGCTACAATACCTGAATGCGTGAATCAGGATGATACTGTCCTGGAAATCGGGTGCGCAGAGGGAACGACAACGCGAAGATTATCACAGCAATGCAAGGATGTAATAGGGATCGACAAAGGCGCAAGCCTGCTGATAGCTCAAAAAAGACACCCCGGAATCCGGTTTGAGCAAATAGATGGCTATGATATTCCCAGCATCCTGAAACTGGGGAAAAAGTTTAACAAGATCTACATCGACATTTCAGGCAGCAGAGATCACATTGATGTCCTCTCCATAATCCGAAAACATGAATCCGTTTTCAAGCCGGAGTTAATAGTCGTCAAAAGCAGCAAGCTGAAGAAACTGTTGGAAAAGTGCAGAATATGGTCAGCTAGTATATAGTCGGGACTGGAAAGTCCCGACTATCGAAACTCCGATAGGCAGGACATTCCTGTCCTGCCCTGACATGGATCTCAAAAGTGACTATGCTTCCCGGAACTGCTTCAATAGCTCGCGCTGCTCTGGAGTTATATATTTAGGCAGAGAGACATTCACCTTGACGAACTGATCTCCTCTACCTGCTCCATTCCTTCTCTTGACCCCGCGTTCCTTCAATCTGAGGAGCGCGCCCGGCTGCGTTCCAGGTGGGACTTTAAGCCTCACCTTTCCGTCAATGGTGGATACCATGAGGGTAACGCCCAGTATGGCCTGGATAAAGTCGATAGTCACATCGCAGTATATATCATCGCCCCTACGCTTGAAAAAATTGTGTCCCATAACCCTCGGAATGATGTATAGATCACCTCTGGGGCCGCCGGCCACGCCAGCTTCCCCTTGCCCGGGAACCCGAATTTTCATACCATCGTCTACACCGGGTGGAATCTTGACAGAGATCCTGCGAGTTTGCTGAACCTGTCCTCTGCCACCACAGGTCTTGCATGGAACCTCGATTATGGTTCCACGACCGTAGCAGCGCGGACATGGCCGGCTCAGCGCGAATCCTCCCTGAACGGACTGGACTGTCCCTGTTCCGCCACACTCGGGGCAAGTTTGTGTACTGGTGCCCGGCTGCGCTCCAGAGCCTCTGCATGTAGGGCAGTCTTCCTCTCTCGGTACGGTAACGACCGTTTCCCACCCGGAAATGGCCTTATCGAAGGGTACGTCCACCTCGAAGGTTATGTCGGAACCTCTGGTAGGGCCGTGTCTGCTGCTGCGTACGCGCTCGCCTCTGTCAAATATGCGTGAAAACAGGTCACCCAATCCGCCGAAGTCTCCAAAGGCGCCTCCGCCGCGTCTGCTTTCCCTTCTGCCGCTGGAGAAAACGTCACCCATATCACCAAAGCTGAAACCTCGGCTTTCAGCTTCCCTCAACTGATCGTATTCAGCGCGCTTTTGGGGATCGCTCAATACGTCATACGCTTCCTGTATCTCCTTGAAATGTTCCTCTGCTACTTTGTCGCCTGGATTCTTGTCCGGGTGGTATTTCTTCGCCAGCGCGCGGTATACTTTCTTGAGCTTGTCCGCAGAATCGCCCTTCTTTACTCCCAGAATTTCATAATAATCTTTCTTTGACATATCTATCAACTCACGAAAAGATAATAATAATGGAAGATCACAGCGTTAAAAGATTATCCCACGAAACGTGCCTTTGTGTCAAGGGTTTTTGAGATTGAGATAGAGTTGTCTAATTTCCGGATCGTTATGAGAATTGTGACGGAATATCACACATTAGATTGATTGTTTACATTAGTAAGCACGCTTCTGTATACAATACACGACTATAAGAATAGGTATTCCATTGTCAATTTTTTGTTTTGACGAATGATCATAAAAAGGGTATTATTTAATACAGATGACAAATCTCTTTGATTTTGTTAGTCGATCCAGGTTTGATGCAAAAGTTTATAATGACCAATGATTATGGAAGGAGGTACTGGTTTTACTGAGTATCAGAACTGAGCGTTTGATGCCAGCGATGCCAGATACGCTATGAGGAATCATTTATATAAATTCACTCTAAAGGTAGCTTTTATCTTGCTGATCATGATTTCGTTTGGGGTCGAGGGATTAAGTTTTGTTCTCAATGATCCCGGCGTTCCGGACGGCGAGCAGTTCGTCTGGCGAGTAACTAAGGAGGACGAGGAAACCGGGTACTCGACCATTACATGGCATACACGGGATAGGAACGGCAGACCTGTTTACGAGATAATCCTGGATTCAGGTGAACAAAAGCAGGCAAAGTATGTTGTTAACAAATGTGACCTGCGTTTGGTCTGGAGCCACATCGTCCGGATTACTGAGGACGGCAGATCCGAGGTAACTATAGAGGTCAAAGATAAGCATCAATACCTGACATTTGATCTCGGAAAAAAATGTAAAGACAAGAAAATAGATAACCATCCGGATGGATATAATGGGATGGTTCTGGCTTTTTGCCTTCGGGGATTTCCTTTCGGCAGGCAGAAAGAGGTCAAAATAAGACTAACGCCGCCTTTCAAACCCAAAACGCCGTTCTGGGTGTGGAAGATGTGGAAATCATACGCCCGGTTTCTGGGTGAGGAGAGGGTAACCGTTCCAGCAGGCACGTTTGATTGCTATAAACTTGAGGTAGCTGCATCAGGCGGACTCATAAAACGCTTCTCGAGTGAGTATTATTTCTGGTATACAAAAGAGCCGCCGCATAGATTTGTGAAATACCAGGATAAAGATGGAAAAAGTGTAACAGAACTGATGGAGATGAAATCTATGGGCACAGAATGAGAAGCTTGATCTTCACTTAACATGAGCGCGCCCCTGTTTATTCTCCAGCCCTTGCTCAATGGCCTCACAGATAGTGCGAAGTGTCTTGACCCGGGCCCATCGCTTGTCGTTGCCTTCCACAATTGTCCAGGGAGCATAGGTCGTACTGGTATATCGAAGCATGTCCACAACCGCCTCGCGGTAGGGTTCCCATTTCTCCCGATTGCGCCAGTCCTCCTCTGTTAGTTTGTATCTCTTATACTCATTTTCCTTACGGCTTTCAAATCTGTTTAGCTGTTCTTCAGAACTGATATGAAGCCAGAATTTCATGATAACTGTGCCGAAATTTACAAGCTGCTGCTCGAACTCACGAATCTCCTGATATGCACGTCTCCATTCCGCCTCCGTACAGAAACCCTCAATTCGTTCCACCATAATCCGGCCATACCAGGATCGGTCAAAGATGGCAAGATGGCCTGCTTTAGGTAGGTGTTTCCAGAATCGCCAGAGGTAATGATGTTGAGTTTCATCCCCAGTCGGCGCAGCAATTGGTATGACAGAATAGCCGCGTGGATCCAAGTGAGCAGTCACTCTGCGGATGTTACCTCCCTTTCCTGCGGCATCCCAGCCTTCATAAACGATAACTACCGGTAACCTATGGCGATAGCATTCAAACTCCAACTCCCGCAACCGAACCTGATATTTGGCAAGCTTTTTATCATAGTCCGCTTTCTCAAGCGTTTTACTCAAATCTATCGTTTCCAGGATCGTGGACATCTGCTGAAGCTTGGGAATCTCTGCCGGGGATGGTGCATGCTCATCTGTCAACTTGCGCTGCTTCTTCTTTGCGAGTCCCTCTTGAATAGCTGCGTATAGTGTTTGATAAATCTTCACTCGGCGATAGCGTCTGTCGGTGGACTCGATAACCGTCCACGGAGCATTGCTGGTGCTCGTACGCTCCAACATCTCCTCTGCTGCCTGTAAATAATCATTATACTGCTTATGGTGTTTCCAATCTTCTTCGGTAACTTTCCAATTGAGCAACGGGTCTTTTTCACATTTCCTAAATCGCTTCATCTGTTCTTTTTTGCTGATATGAAGCCAGAACTTAACGATTACCATACCATCGTCGGTTAATTGTCGCTCAAATTGATTGATCTCATCGTAAGCCTGCCGCCATTCTTTCTTGTTGCACAACTTATCTATCCGCTCAACCAGAACACGTCCGTACCAGGAGCGATCGAAGATGGCCATACGCCCGGCTTCCGGCAGTTTGAGCCAGAAACGCCAGAGAAAGGGACGGAAAAGCTCTTCCTCGAGTGCGCCACAGATGGGATGTACCTTCACACCACGCGGGTCTGTCCATTGGGCAAGCTGGCCTATACTATCACCTTTACCCGCAGCGTCCCATCCCTCAAAGACCACCAAAACAGGTATTCGTGCTTCCAGCATTTGCCTCTGGAGTCCCCAGAGTCCTTGCCGCAGTTCCAGCATAAGTTCCTTATACGTTTGCTTGTCAAGCGATTTGGAAAGATCCACGTTTTCAAGCATAGGAATCCCCTTCCTGAAGTCTCTGGATTTAAGTTCTATGAGCAGTTTTTCGGTTTACAAAAGCCTACACATGTAATATAATACCAGCAAATCTGCAAATTGTCCATAGTGTTTTATTACTATGTTATTCAGTTGGAGTTGTGCTGAGCGATCCGGAGTTTCTACCTGCCCGACAAAATTTTGGCATACTAAGACCATCGTGTCACCAAACATTAGCCTCAATAAGGAGGATTTATATGGATAATCGTGATTCCAGTGATTCCAGAAACCTGCTTGAGCGTGTCTTGAGCCTCTTCGCAAAGGTCCGCGGCGGTGAAGGCGTCACAGTGTTGCTTTTGGCCTTAGATGTATTTCTACTGCTGCTTGCATACTACATTATTAAGCCGGTCCGCGAAGCGCTTATCCTCGCTGGCGGAGGTGCTGAAGTGAAGAGTTATGCGGCTGCAGGACAAGCCATCCTGCTCCTGGGAGCGGTTCCGGTATATGCGATGCTGGCAGGTCGTTTTCCACGGCGACGGCTCATTAATATCGTGACGCTATTCTTTGTGGGCTGTCTTGGAGTTTTCTATATACTGGCTCAGTTTCGGGTACCTTTAGGTGTGGTCTTCTATCTTTGGGTAGGTATTTTCAACCTGATGGTAATTGCCCAGTTCTGGTCTTTTGCCAATGACCTTTACACACAGGAAGCAGGGAAACGTCTCTTTGCCATTGTTGCCTTCGGGGCTTCCGCCGGGGCTGTTTTTGGCAGCTTTATCGCCGGTCGACTGATCGATCCCCTTGGCGTTTATCAACTCCTTCTGTTAGCCGCGGCAATGCTTATCTTAAGTCTTTTCATCACGAACATAGTGGATTCCCGCGAACGACACAGAGCAGAGGAGCTTGCCCTGACTCGCGCTAAGGAAGTAGAAGAACCCATAGGCAAAGGAAATGCTTACCGGTTGGTTTTTGGTAACAAATATCTCCTTATGATCGCCTTGCTTATGCTTTTCCTCAACTGGGTAAACACCACCGGCGAGTATATACTCGGTCGGACGGTGAAACATGCAGCAGAAAAAGAGGTAGATACCCCTGCCGTACAGAAACTTTCGGAAGGGAAATACGAAGAAGAGTTGGCCGCTGGCGCTTTGGGAAAAATCTCCGAAGACGAATTCAGGAAACGATGGAAAGAGGATTACACAGGAAAATATATTGGGAAATTCTATGCCGATTTTTTCTCGGTAGTAAATCTCCTGGGCCTGCTTATTCAGCTTTTCCTGGTATCCCGCATTCTCAAGTATCTGGGAGTGAGGATCGCACTACTCGTGTTGCCGGTGATCGCTCTCGGTGGATACGCTGTACTTGCTTTCTATCCCCTGCTCGGTATAGTCCGTTGGGCGAAGACTGCCGAGAATTCAACCGATTACTCTTTGCAGAATACCGTTCGGCAGGTGCTTTTTCTTCCTACGACCCGCGAGGAAAAATATAAGGCCAAACAGGCTATTGATACGTTTTTTGTCCGTGCAGGGGATGTGCTATCGGCTGGATTGGTCTTTGTAGGTACCAGTCTCCTTGCTTTCAGTACCAAGCATTTCGCCTTAGTCAACATTGTGTTAGTGCTTGTCTGGCTTGTTCTTGCCGTTCTGATCGGGCGGGAGAACCGGAGATTAACCGCAAGTAATGAAGAATAGAATAGCTATTCGCAGCCAACGGAAATAGGAGGGTCTTCCATTGCTTCGCAGACCAGGACTGAAACTATCAATGTGTGCATTGATTCACTTTGTGCTTGTGCTCATGCTGTTTCTTCATTTCGCTCAAGGTTGGGTGTTTGCGCAAACCCCGGATGAAGAGGGCTTGCGGTTGAGAAAGCAAAGAATACCCAAGAGAAATGTTGCTCAATGGGTTGCTTTTGTGCCCATTACTGCTGTTAAATTCCCCCTCTTCATTGTTTCCAGAGGGGTTAAATACACCGGAATATTCATTGAGGAAAAAGCCTTGATCCCGCGCACAAGAGACCTCTTAACAAGCGACGACAGGCTTATCGCACTCTATCCCACCGCGAGCCTGGGAGGGCGCGCCGGTCTAAGCGGGGAACTAAATTTCTTCGACAAGAGGTTTCCAAGAAAAGGTAACAGACTGTCATTGCAGGCCGGCTTTTCGACCAACAGCCACCAAAACCATTATATACGCTACCGAATTCCTGAGATGTTTGGCCTGATGCATCTAGACACGCGCGTCCGTTACCACGTTAAAACGAATGAGGATTTCTTTGGAATTGGCAATAAGAGTGATCGAGGCGGTCGGACGAACTTCCGCCATGAGGAACTCGGAGGCGAACTGAAGGTCGGAGCATCATGGACTAAGTGGTTCAGAACGCGAATCCTGGTTGATTATACAGACCACGTCATAGAGGATGGCGACGAAACCTATGATTCGGCCCTTGATAAATTTGATCTGCAAACAACTCCCGGTCTTGACGGCGCGGCGTTACTTGGCGCAGGTGGATCGGTAGCGTTTGACACCAGAGACAGCGATTTCTATCCCTCCAAAGGTAGCCTGGCCGAGTTTTCTGCAATCGTGTTTAACCAGACCGACGGGGATGATTACGGGTTTACCCGATACAAATTGGAGTTGAGTCACTGCCTGACGCTTTTCCGAACAGGCCGTATCCTTGCGGTAAGATTGTCCGGTGAGATCAATACGAGACTTTCTGATGACAAAGATACGCCATTTTTCGAGCGCGCAAATCTCGGTGGCGCAACTGATCTCAGAGGGTATAGTACCGGACGATTCCGCGATAAAGATCTGATCCTGCTAAATGTGGAATACCGCTATCCCTTATGGGAAGCGCACCGGGATCGTCGAGGCGCGATGGATGCAGTAGTGTTTGTGGACATTGGCCGGGTTTTCAATGACCTGCAGGAAGATACATTCTCGGATTACAAAACTTCCTATGGAATCGGCATACGTGCCCGGACAGTGGAGGAGTTTATATTCAGAGCAGAGATCGCCCGGAGTGAAGAAGAAACTAACCTCATCCTTAAGTTTGAGCCGATGTTCTAAAACGGGCTTGTGGGCCTATAGGCTTATGGGATTGGCTATTGAAACTTAGTTATCGGCGAGAATTAATACAGGAGATAGGATTATGAGCAAGCGACCAAGAAGTTCACTGGAATCTTGCATATTATTTGGCATCCGGACAGCAGTGGCTATTGCGTTATTCAGTATTATCGGTTGTGGGGCGTCACATAGCCCCATCGGTCAGGACATAATGTGGGTCGATGATGACCAATATCACGTTCCACAGCCACCGAAAATGCGAAGCCCAAATTATGGCTGGGATTTCAGCCACCGAACTTTCATTTACCCTGTAGACCGTCTCACGGATTTGCCGCGCTACTTCGGTTCCAATGAAGCGCAAAATATAAACGCCCTGGGCGAAGTGCCTGATTCGTCCTGGTATACAAACCGACATGCCCGCAAACAGATGACATCGGAAGAGCTGGTGATGGGGCCTAATACAGGGATATGCCCGGATTGCGAGGGTTCCT
>Ga0272441_10010120_pt1 | contig 14370 bp, 9 predicted proteins | sample SSMProp6N_FD_193582 | JGI IMG/M metagenome (GOLD analysis project Ga0272441, IMG submission 193582) | Marine sediment archaeal communities from Little Sippewissett salt marsh, Falmouth, MA, United States - SSM-Prop-6N | ecosystem: Environmental > Aquatic > Marine > Wetlands > Sediment ... | reverse complement strand
GCGGGATCTCCACGACAACGTGGTCATCATCTGTTCCATCGAAAACTTCGACCCGATGGGCGTTCATACGGGCGACAGCATTACCGTGGCCCCCGCGCAAACCTTGACCGACAAGGAATACCAGGTCATGCGGGACGCCGCCATCGCCATTATCCGCGAGATCGGCGTGGACACCGGCGGGTCGAACATCCAATTTGCGGTCGAGCCGAATACCGGACGGATGGTCGTGATCGAGATGAATCCGCGCGTATCGCGCAGTTCCGCCCTGGCCTCGAAAGCCACCGGATTTCCTATCGCCAAGATCGCGGCGAAGCTGGCCGTCGGCTACACGCTGAACGAGATACCGAACGACATCACCCGCGAAACGCCCGCTTCGTTCGAGCCCACGATTGACTACTGCGTCACCAAGATCCCGCGCTGGGCCTTCGAGAAATTTCCGGGATCCGAGCCCATCCTGACGGTACAGATGAAGAGCGTCGGCGAGACCATGAGCATCGGCCGGACATTCAAGGAATCGCTCCAGAAAGGGATTCGGGGCCTGGAAACCGGCCGCTTTGGGCTGGGCGCCGACGGCAAAGACACGCCGCTGACGGGCGATCCCTGTTCGGCCGAGGAGAAGGACGCGCTGCTGCGGGCCATACGCACGCCGAGTCCGGCGCGCGTGCTTCAGCTCGCGCAAGCGTTGCGTGCGGGCGCCACGGTCGAGGAGCTGTTTGACGCGACTAAGATCGACCCGTGGTTCCTACGCAATATGCGCGACATCGTACTTGAGGAGGAGCATCTTCGCGCGACGGGTCCTGGTGATGTCGCGGGCCTTCGCCGCGCAAAGCAGTTTGGGTTTTCGGATCATCAGCTTGGCTTCCTGTGGAGCTTGGACGAGATCGAGGTCCGCGCCCTGCGCAAGCAACACGGCGTCATCCCGACCTATCGCCTGGTGGACACGTGCGCTGCGGAGTTCGAGGCCTATACGCCTTACTACTACTCGACCTACGGCGATGAAGACGAAGTCCGGCCCACCACGAAGGAGAAAATGATGATCCTCGGCGGCGGGCCAAACCGCATCGGCCAGGGCATCGAGTTCGACTACTGCTGCGTCCACGCGGCCTTCGCCCTCAAAGAAGACGGCTACGAGACCATCATGGTCAACAGCAATCCCGAGACCGTCTCCACCGACTACGACACCTCGGACCGCCTCTACTTCGAACCTGTCACCTTCGAGGACGTCCTCAATATCGTCGACCGCGAACACCCCAAAGGCGTGATCGTGCAGTTTGGCGGGCAGACCCCGCTGAATCTCGCGCAAGCCCTCGAGCAGGCCGGCGTGCCCATCATCGGCACCTCGCCGGACAGCATCGCCCGGGCGGAAGATCGCAAGCGTTTCCGCGAGCTTATCGTTAAGCTCGATCTGCTACAGCCCCCCAACGAGACGGCCACATCGGTCGAAGAGGCCTGCGCCATCGCCGCCGAGATCGGGTATCCGGTCCTCGTGCGCCCGTCGTTTGTACTCGGGGGCCGCGCCATGGAGATCGTGTACGACGAGGCCTCGCTCGTTCGCTACATGACCATGGCGGTCGAGGCGTCCCCCGAACACCCGATTCTGATAGACAAGTTCGTTGAGGAGGCGATCGAGATCGATGTGGACGCCCTCGCCGACGGCACGGACGTGATCGTGGCCGGCATCATGCAGCACGTCGAGGAGGCCGGCATCCACAGCGGCGACAGCGCCTGCATTCTGCCGCCCTACGACCTGAGCGCGGACGTCATTGAGCGGATCCGCGCGCAAACCCGTGCGCTCGCGCGCGAACTGAATGTCGTTGGACTGATGAATATCCAGTATGCCGTCCGTCGAGACGACATCTACATCCTCGAGGTCAACCCCCGGGCCTCGCGGACCGTCCCCTTTGTGAGCAAGGCCGTCGGCCTGCCCTTGGCCAAGATCGCGGCCCGCGTGATGGCCGGCAAGACCTTGCGCGAACTCGGCGTCACCCAAGACCCGGAGCCCACCTACCTTTCCGCGAAGGAAGTCGTGCTGCCGTTTATCAAATTCCCCGGCGTCGACATCGTGCTGGGCCCCGAGATGCGCAGCACCGGCGAGGTCATGGGCATTGACCGCACCATGGGGCTTGCCTTTGCCAAGAGCCAGATCGCCGCGGGCAACCCCATCCCCACGGAAGGCACGGTCTTTCTCAGCCTCAACGACCACGACAAGGCCCACGCCGGGGCACTCGCAACGGACCTGGTCGCCCTCGGGTTTCACATCATGGCGACCGGCGGCACCGCGGAAGTCCTGTGGCGGCACGGAATCGACGTCGAAACCGTATTCAAAGTGGGGGAGGGGCGGCCGAACATCGTGGACCGTATTATCAACGGCAGGGTCAACTGGATCATCAACACGCCGCTCGGCGGCGAATCCAAGCAGGACGAACGCGCCATCCGCCGCGCCGCCATCGAACACGCCCTGCCGATCATGACCACGCTCGCCGCGGCACGGGCCGCCGTCCTCGGCATCCGCGCCCTCCGCGACGGCGCCCCCGACGTCAGGTCGCTCCAGGAATACCACGCCGGAGTGGCGGCACCGTGAGGACCGCTGCAGAAGCTCCGCGCAGGCGCGTGCCCGGGAGTTAGTTGTCGGCTCCCTTCGCCCCCGGATCGATTTCGGCCATGAGGTCGTCGAGGACCAGCAGCCGCTCGAACCAGATCTTGAGGAGCGTGCACACGTACCGGCGGCCCATCTCGCGGATGCGGAGATTGGATTGGCCCCAGGTGCGGCCGGACCAGTTGATGGGGAAGGCCGCAATCGAGTAGCGCCGGATCAGGGCGGACAGCGACATCTCGATGGTGATGTTGAAGTGGCAGGCGTACAGCGGGCCGATCCCCTCGATCACATGCCGCCGGTAGACCTTGAACGCGTTGGTCAGATCGTTGTGGGGCGTCAAGAACATGAGTCGGATCACGGCGTTGCCCAAACGGTTGAAGAGCAGTTTCACCGGGGGATAATGCTGGACCTTGCTGCCCTTGACGAACCGTGACCCAAACGCGCAGTCATACCCTTCCTCGATCTTTCGATAGCACGTCACCACGTCCTTGGGATCATCGCTCAAGTCGGCCATGACCACGGCGACGACGTCGCCGGAAAAATGCTTTAGCCCAAACCGCACCGCCCGCCCCAGGCCGCCGGGGGGATCGTTGTGGACCAAGGTGATCTCCGGAAGCTCGGCTCGCACGTCTTCGACAACGTCGGGCGTCTTGTCCGTGCTGTTGTCGTTGACGACCAGCAACTCGAAGGGGATCCCCTCCCCGCGCAGTTCCTGCGCCAGCGCCCGCAGGGTCGGAACAATGTTCTTCTCCTCATTGTACGCGGGAAGCAGGATAGAGTAGCGCAACGTGTTTTTCGCCACGGGCTTCAGCTCAGAGGCGGCCCTCGAACCCATGGAAGATCTCCTCGACGATGCGTCGCAGGTCATACGCGTATCGCCACGCGGGAAAATGCTGCTGAAACTTACGCACGTCGCTTATCCACCAAATGTGATCGCCAATCCGATTCTCGTCCACGTAGGTGCACGTCATCTTCTTGCCGGCGATCTCTTCACACAGGGCAATCGCCTCTTGCATCGAACAGTTGCTGTGACGACTGCCGCCCATGTTGTACGCCTCGCCCGACCGTGGGTTCTTGAAGAACGCGTAAAACGCCTCCACCAGGTCGTACGAGTGGATGTTGTCGCGGACCTGTTTGCCCTTGTAGCCGAAGATCCGATACTCCCGGCCCGTCATCGCGCACTTCATCAGATACGATAGAAAACCGTGCAGTTCCGCGCCGGAATGGCCCGGTCCGGTAAGACATCCCCCGCGGAATGCGGCCGTTTTCATACCGAAGTATTGCCCGAACTCCTGGACCATCACGTCCGCGCCGACCTTCGAGGCGCCGAACACCGAATGCTTGCACTGGTCGATGGACATGCTTTCGTCGATCCCGTGCTCCGCATACGGATGAGAAGCGTCTACCTCCCAGCGCGTGTCGCGCTCGACCAGCGGCAACCGGTTTGGCGTGTCTCCGTACACTTTGTTCGTGGAGGTGAAGATGAAGGGAGCCTCAATACAGTAGTTCCGCGCCAGCTCGAGCAGGTTCACCGTGCCCACGGCGTTGACGCCGAAATCGGTCAGCGGCTCGCGCGCCGCCCAATCGTGGCTGGGTTGGGCCGCGGTGTGAACAATGAGCACGATGTCACCCGCGTACTCCTTGAATACGTTCTCCAGCGCATCGTAGTCCCGAATGTCGACCCCGTGGTGGCGATAGGTGGGCAGTTCCCGCTGAAGGGCTTGTGCGGCCCACTGGGTCGAGCCCTCCTCGCCGAAAAAATACGCGCGCATATCGTTGTCGATACCCGCGATCGTGTGCCCTTCACCCGCAAAGCGGCGGCACGTTTCCGCACCAATCAGTCCGGCCGAGCCGGTGACGATGACTACTCCCATGATCCATCCTCATCGAGTTCTTGGGACGCGCCAACGCCCGATACTAACCACCCCTGTTTCAGCGTGTCAAGAGCCGCCGCGATGCCCGGCCCAGCCTCCAGCCTCCAGTCTCCAGTCTCCAGCCTCCAGTCTCTTCCCCTGCCGGTATGCCTCGATGGCCATGCCGATGCCGGCCATGGTGCGATAGCCGAGGTCCTCGTCACATATGCACTTGGCGCGCGAGCGTACACACGCAAGCCAATTGGCCAAGTGACCGGGCCGCTCCTCACACGGAACGCGATGCAGCGTGTCGCGGCCGCCATCCGTTTCAGGACCCGGCGATGGTTCACCTTCGGGAAGCAGGGCCACGTGGTCGCCGAGAAACTCGAGGCCGGCCTTGTCCCCGCGGATGACCGCGGGCAGGTTGCCTGCGTTTGCCGGCGAGGCGGCCAACACAATCGTAGCGCCGCCGGGATATTCCGCGCGCACGAGGAGTGAATCGGGGACTTCGCGTTCATCCTGGACATACATGCCGCCTGCGGCTGAGACGCGCTCCGGGAACCCTGCCCCAAGGGTCAGGAGCAGTGGCGCGAGCCTTTCGTAGAGCACATCCGTCGCGATGCCGTTCGAGTAGTCCCAATACTTGCGCCAGCGGAAGTAGCGCTCCGGACTGAACGGCCGCTTTGGCGCGTCGCCCAAGAAGGCATCCCAATCCAGCGTGTCTGGACTGAAACCGTGATCGATGGGCGTATTCCATGCGCCCACCGCGGGGTTTCGCGTGTATCTGGCCTGACTCCAGCAAACCTCGCCCACAACGCCGTCTTGGACGAGCGCCTTGGCCACGCGCCACTGGCTTTCCGAGGTCTGTTGAACGCCGATCTGGACGATGCGTTTCGTGCGTTCTGCGCAGTTGCGAAAGGCCTTGGCCTGGGCCGCATCCCGCGCCATGGGCCGCTCGCAGTAAACGTCCTTGCCCGATTCCATGGCCGCAATGGCCATGGGCGCGTGCCAGTGGTCGGGTGTCGCGATGACTACTGCATCGACGTCCCTGCGCGCCAGGAGGTCCTGCCAGCGATGGTGAAGGTCCGCGTTGCTCAGCGCCCGGGCATAGCGCTTACGCGGCCCATAGATGTCGCACACGGCCACCACACGCACGCCGCCGGCCACAGCGCGTTTGCGCAGTTGGCGCAAGTGCTCGATGCCGCGGGCCCCGCATCCGATGAGCCCCACGCGGACCACGCCGCTCGCGGCCGGGCTACGCCGCCTTGGCGTGCTTGGAACGTGTCGTGCGCTCTGGTCGCCTCGTTGCCCTTTGCCCACTGTCGCACAGCCGGCGGCCGTCGCGGCCGCCAGCGAGATGAACCGCCTCCTCGAGAAGTGATCGCGCGTGCCCATTAATTGCCCCGTCCAGCCATACCAATATCACACCATGCGCTTCGCACGTCTTCCGACCCCGGCGCCCGGCGCGCTGTCAGGGGATGGGCTTGATCTCGATGTCCTTGAACTCGACCACGCTCTTCGGGTCATGGCCTTGCAGGCAGATCCAGCCGCTTGGGCATTTCTCGTGCTTCGGGCTGATGTAGTCCACGACGGTCTTGCCGTTGACCGCCACCTGGATGTTCGGGCCCTTTGCGACGATGTGCATGTGAAGCCAGCAGTTGTCCATGGCGCGGAGTTGGCTCGCGGGGACTTGGTCCCAAATGGCGCCTGTGAATTGGCTCGGGTCGTGGTTGTCGATCTGCGCCTCATAGGTGCGTGGCCAGGGGTCGTCGCCCGAACAACGAAAGAACACGCCGCTGTTGGCATGGTCATGCGGCTTCGCCGACAGACGTAGCTCGAAATCGCCGAAATGCTCCGTCGTCTTCAGCGCGCTCCGCCCGGTCATGCCCTCGTTGTTCACGCGCAAGATCCCGCCTTCGTCTACCTCCCACTTCGAGTCCCCCACGACCTCCCAGCCATCGAGGTCCTTGCCGTTGAACAACCGTTGCCATCCCTCGCCGCCCGGCAGCGGCTTCAGGCGGATCTTGCGGAACTCGACGTAATCCCCATAATCCTGAAGCGCGATATAGCCGGTTTTCGCGCGTTCCTTCAACGGCGTATGCTCCTTATCGGGCGACTCGAAGGTGTTGATGTCGATATCGTACAACTCCTTGCCGTTCATGATGGTGCGGATACGCGGCCCGTCGCACAGGATCTCGACCGCGTTCCACTGGCCGGCAGGATTGTCCGCCTTGACCGCGGGCTTGACCGAACCGTACAGCGCGCCGGCCGACCCGACCCGGGGTTCATCTTCGGGGGTGAGGATCTGGATCTCCATGCCCGTGAACGCCGGGTTGCCCTCGGCCGTTGCGCGAATGGCCACGCCCGAGTTGCCCCCCGCCTCAGGGAGCCGGTACTCGTACCGCAGCACGAAATTCTCGTACTCGCGCGTCGTGAAGATCCAGCCGCCGCCCCCTTCCCCGGTCGCGACCAACATGCCGTCCTTTGCCGTAAACGCCGTCTTGTTCTGCCCGCCGATCCGCCAGCCGTCCAGATCCGCGCCATCAAACAACGGATAGAATCCTTCCGCCGCCTCTCCCGGCGTCAGGAGTCCCGGAACCCAATCCGGCCCGACAGGCGCCGCCCAAGCAGCCAAAGACAAGACCATGCCAAGAACAGCAGCGTATTTGATTCTCAAGGTGCTCTCTCCTTTCATTCCGGCAGTCTCATGATGCACATCCAAAGTTTCCGCGCCATTGCCAACCGGTACCATACTATCACCAAGCAGGACCGACTCGAAAGAGCCCCGGCGGAAGCTCGAGCGGGCGTTGGGGTCAGGGGTCGTTGGGGTCACGATCCGGGCAGCACTGAAAAGGCGACTCGGCCTGAGCGCTCTCTTCGAAACACATGCGCTTGAAAATGTGATCGTTGGTGCCTATATTCTTCTGTAGGTTCGGGTCTTCTGGAACGACAACTGTGCAAGCTCCGAATGACCCGGTCATACGTATGACACGACGACAAGTCCACCGGCGCCCCTTTCCCGCGTTGCCACTCGTGGCCATGCCGCTCGGGCGCCGCTGGCCTGAGATAACCTGGCGGATCGAGGCTTTATGGTATGCGTCCTGGCTGTTCGTTCGACGAAGGGAAGTTCTGAACCTGTGTTGCGAAAGGAGAGCGTTATGAAGAACCTCACTATGGTGCTCAGTCTCGCCTGCATGCTCAGTATCCCGCTGCTCACGGGGTGCGCCAGCCTCGAGAAGGCCCCGCCGGTCGAAGAAGTCGTCATGCAGCGGCTACAGTCCTTGATCGACGATGTCTTCGCGGGCGACGTGGACAACGTCATGGATTACGTGTCCGAGGACTTCTACCATCCCGAGGCGCCCGACAAGGAGGCGCTCGATGCCTATATCCAAATGGGCAGAGACATGGGCTTCATGGACGATGTCCCGGCCCAGCTCAAGGAGCACGAGGCCGAAGTCGACCTCGATGACGCCAAGGTTACCGTCGAGGGAGACACCGTCTCCATATATCCGATTGAAGTCAGCACCATCATGGCCTTCATTACGGCCAAACTGGTGTACAAGAAGGATTCGGACGGGGTGTGGCGCGTCGTCACCGGCGAAGTGGAAGGCATTTAGTCAGCCCCCGTCGCTTGGGTTGGCCGCCAGAGCGCACTGTAGGTGAGCGCCTTGGGCTGCTTGTGAGGGGGCCTTTGTCTCGGCCTGGGAATACGCCGGTGCCTCGCGTGTGATACGATACGTGGGATCCTGTGTTCACACCCAGAGACAGTGCTCGCATGAGGAAAGACGTTCTGACATGGGGGGCGACGCTGCTCGTCCTCGCCCCGTGGGTAGGCTGCGCCACGTCTTCCAAGCAGGGGGAGCCCCCTTCGGCCCCGGATGCTGCTGCCGTGGGGGCGCAGTCTATTGAATCGTTGCGAGCGGCGGTGCGCGAGAACCCGGACGACGCAGAACGCCATTACGCACTTGGCAACGCCCTCTTTGATCTGGGGCACTACCAAGAGGCGCTGCCCTGCTACGAGAACGCGACTCGACTCGCGCCGGGCCATGCCTCTGCACACACCAACCTTGGGCTGACGCTGAGGCGCCTGGGGCGAGTCGACGAGGCCATCGCCCACTACCGCGCAGCGCTCAACATTGAACCCGAGGACGCGACCACGCTGCAGAACCTGGCGATTGTGCTCGAGCTAAAGGGGGACCTCGCCGGGCTAGCCCAAGCCTTGCGCGATCTTGCCGCACTGCAGCCCGAGGACGTGCAAGTCCTCTCGCATTTGGCCACCATTTTGCTGCGCCTGGAACGATACGACGAAGCCGCCGAGACCTTTGAGCAAGTAATCGAACGCGATCCCGGCGTATCCGACGATTACTATGGTCTTGGACTGTGCCACTTCCAGAGAGAGAATTGGGACGGCGCGCTGGCCACCTGGCTGACCGCGCTGGCGCTGGACGCAAGGAGCCCCTCCGTCAACAAAGGCTTGGCCGTAATCTATTGGCGGCGCGGCGACTACGACCAGGCCTGGAACGCCGTCGTCCAGTGCCAAGCCTTGGGTATCCCTCTCGATCCGGCGTTTATCGCTGGCCTGCAAGAGGACTCGGGCCGGCAAGGCCCGAAACCGCCCCAGTGAAAGCACGGGGGCCAGCGTAACGTCCGTGGGCCTGTCCTGTATACTTAGATGGAGCGGCGCAAAGAGGAGCGCGCCCCCTAATGAGCAACAGGCGGCCCACAGGCTGTGGCCAGAGGAGGCTGGAAGATGCGAAAGTTGCTGACGCTTACGATGGTTGTTCTCGCAGTGACACTGTGTTTGGGCTGTCCACGCTCCGGTCTGCGATTTACCAATGCGGACCTGAACCAGGGGTGGCGCGAGGGAGGTCTCTATGGACTGGCCCCGGCGGAACTGGACAGCCTGGATGGGGAAGGCAACGCCGAGGAGTCCCGCGAAGTGGTCGAGCCGGACGTGGTTCGCCGGGCCGGCAACACGCTCTATGTGCTGAATCAGTACCGGGGGCTGATCCTTGTAGATCTCAAAGAGGGCGCGATCATAGCCGAGGTCCCCACCTATGGCTACCCGCGCGATCTTTATCTGGCAAATGGGCGGGCCTATGTCCTGGTCGGATACGCCAGCGACTACACCGTCGAAGAGAACGTGGTCACCTATGACATTGCCTCCCGCCTCTATGTGGTCGACATCGACGACCCTGCGAACGCCACAATCCTCAGGGAATTCGATCTTACCGGCGACCTTGTCGACAGCCGGCTCGTGGGCGACGTGCTGTACGCGGTCTGCGCGGAATACCAATGGTACTGGGCGGATACGATATCCGTGGCGGCAGTCGAGGTCGAAGTCGACCGCGCAGAGGCGCCCGTGAAGGAGCAGACCTCGGCCTCCTGGGTGACGAGTATCAATGTCGCGGACCCGGCGAACATCCAACAGGTGGACGAAGTGTCCTTCGAGGGGCTCGGGGACGTTATCCAGGCCACCGATTCGGCCATCTTCGTGGCGGCTACCAATCGGGGATGGAGCGAAACCAACATCACCTACGTCGACATCGCGGACCCGGCCGGCGATATCCAGGTGCGCGGGGCTATCGAGATCAACGGCCAAGTCGCCGATCAGTACAAGATGGATGCCTACGAGGGGGTGCTTCGCGTCGTCTCCAGCGAATGGAATTGGGACGAGGGGCATCGCGTCTACGTGACCACCATTGATCTCGCGAACCCGGACCAACTGGTCCAGATGGGCGAAACCGTGCTCGAAGATGCCCTGGGCGAGACGCTGTTTGCCACACGCTTTGACGGGCCGCGAGCCTACATCGTCACCTTCCTTGTCGTCGACCCGCTGTTTGTCGTCGACCTGAGAGATCCCGTGCACCCCGCAGTCAAAGGCCACCTCGAAGTGCCCGGATGGTCCACCCACATCGAGCCGCGAGGCGACCGGCTGATTGCCCTCGGCGTCGATGACACGGGCGGCAAGCGCCGGGTCTGCGTAAGCCTCTTCGACGTGACGGACCCTGCCGCCCCCGGTTTCGTGGATCGCGTCAGTTTCGGCGAGCAGTGGGCCTGGTCCAGCGCCTACGGCGACGTCAAGGCTTTCACGGTACTGGACGACATGCTCCTCGTCCCCTTCAGTGGCTGGAGCGGCGACAGCGGCGGGTATGACCGGCTTCAGTTTGTCACGTACACGCCCGAGTATCTCAGGGCCGAGGGCTACGTCGACTTGGACGGCCAGATCCAGCGGTCGTTCGAGTACGACGGGATGTACTACGGCCTGACCACGGAGCAACTCGCCACCATCGACGCAACCGATCCAGCCGAACCCACCGTTGTGGATCGCCTGACGCTCGCGGAATACGTCGCTGACTTCGTCGAGGTCACGGATGCGGTGGGTGCAAGCATCATCTCGCAGTACGACTCCGCCAACACCGTCCTGCGAACGGTCGACCTGGCTGATCCCACGGGCGAGGCTTTGGGGTCCGTAGAACTGGCCGTAGGGGGCTTCACAGAGGCCCACGTGTATGGCGAGTCCGTCGTCGTGATTACTACGGCGTGGGACGAGAATTCCTACGAGTCCTATTACCTCGTCTCGGTGGTCGATTGCGCGACACCGTCCACGCCGTCGGTCTCCGCAACGCTCAAGCTCGACGTGCAGCCGTACTGGGGCGGCTGGGGTTGGCCGGTCTACGGCGGCTACCTGCTCGAGATGGACCAGAGTGTACGGCTCGATAAGCAATCGCTGGATATCATGCCACCCTACTGGTGGCCTCGGTCGAATCCCGAAGACACGTCTTTCCTGCTCGGGGACATACTTGCCCTACGCTGCAGGGCCGACAGCTTCAATGTCGTGTTCGGCGAGGAAGAGGCCTACCAGGGTCTCGTACTGGTAGACTTGGCGGCCAAGCAATCGACGACCACCGTCGGGTTCGGTTACGAGAGCATCATCTCGCTGGACGCGGCCGGCGACAAGCTGTACCTCGGCACGGCCGAGTATGCGGGCTACGACCGATTCATGCCGGTCTGCGCGTACTTCATCCAGGAGATCGACGTGATCGACGTCTCGATAACGGACCCGGCAAACGTGCCGGGCGCCTACGTGCAGTACGACCCCGCGTCTGACGTTCTCACCCTGCGCGACGATCAATGGGGGCAGGATTGGAACGTATCGTATGTACTCCGAACGGTTTCATGGGATGGCGGCCCTGAGGTCGAGCTTCTGGACGACCTAAGCTTGCCCGACGGTACGGGACAGCTACTGGGACGCGGCGCCAAGGTCTTCATGGACAGCTATGAGGAGGACGGCGCCCATGTGAGCGCGGTATCCGTTTCGCAGAACGGCAACCTCAGCCGGCCGACGGACCAACTCGTCAGTCCCGGCTGGGCCAACTTGCTTGACGCCCACGGCGCCAAGGCCTACGTCGTGATCGGCAATGCGGTTGTCTGCTACAACTTCGCCAATGCGGGCGCGTTTGCCGGACTCGATAAGGTGATGAGTTCGCCGTTGTCCATGCGGTTCGGCGAGGACAACGCGTACGCGCCGTTGGGCTATTCCGGCCTATTAGTCCGGCCTCTATAAACTGCCGCTGCGGCAGACACCATAGAGAAAGCGGCCGCCCGCGATTGCAAACACCTGCCATGCCGGTATCGGTATCAGGAGGACGCGACGGCGGGCGGTCGCGCTGTTGAGTGGCATGGGCATCCTGCCCATGAATCACGGGCGGGACGCCCGTGCCACTGTTCACCGTGTCCGTGTTGCGGCGCGGAGCGGGATCTCAATCCGCGTCGGCGTCGCGGCTGTCGCTTTGGGGCTCGTCCTCGGCAACGCGGATACCGAACAGGCCCAGAAACAGCGACGCGAAGAACACCTGAAGGCCTACAAGCAGAAGCGCGGCGCCCAGCAGCGCGAGCCTCGGCAGGGCCCACTCAAGTGGGGGGAACGCTTGCCCCTGCGGCCCCAGCCGTTGCGCGATGCGCCACGCGGCATAGCCCAGCGTTGCGCCTCCGACCGCCGCGACAACGGCGCCCAGAACCACGCCCTTGTCCACGCGAAGCCAGTTCCTGACGACCCGCGGGATCCGCTTGCGATACAGCGCATACTTTGAGGTCTTCGCCCGGCCTTGGGCCGCGAGTCCGAGCAAGAGGACCTGAATCCCCAGGAGGGCGCTGCAAAGCCCGGCCAGGCCGGTCACCAAACCTACGGGCGGGTCAATGCGGGCGAACATCGCGCCGAAGCCACCGAGCGTGAGCATCCATCCTGGCAGGAGGAAAAGCCAGATGCTGCAGAAGTGCATCATGAGCTGCAAGTGGCGCCATCCATCGCGGAACGACCGGAGATGGGGGATCCGGCCCCGCTGGTCCACATGGAACGAGATCGGGATCTCGGTGACGCGCAGCTTGGCCTGCGCCGCCCGGATCATCATCTCGGAGGCAAACTCCATGCCTTCCGAATACAGGTCCAGGCGATCAAGGGCCTCGTGGGTCAGGCCCCGCATGCCGCAGTTGATATCGCTGATGCCGCAGCCAAAAAGTCCGTTCGCCAGCGACGTCAGAATCGGCGTGCCGACCCGCCGATGAAGCCGAGGCATCGCCCCGGGATCGATGCGCCCGCGCAACCGCGATCCGATCACCACGTCTGCGCCCTTGTCAAGCCCCGCCACGAAGGCCGCTATGTCCCCGCAGTCATACGACATGTCCGCGTCCAGGAAGATCAGGAAGCGGCCGTGGGCCGCTCGGAGACCGGCCCGGAGTGCGTTGCCGTAGCCAGGACGCCTAACGTCCACGATGCGCGCCCCCTCCTCGAGTGCGATCTCCCGTGAGCGGTCCATCGAGTCGTTATCGGCAACAATGACCTCGCCTCGGATCGCGGCGTCCTCGAGGGCCTGTCGGGCTGCCCGAACGGACATGCCAATCGTGGCTTCCTCGTTCAGGCAGGGGAAAACCACACTGACCTCTACGGCTTCCTCGTGCATTCGTTTAGGATACCCCACTTCTGAGGCGGCATCCAACCCCGACACACCCGGCACGGCGTGTCCCAGACTCCCGACAGCCCCGCCCTGAAACAACGCCCCACCCTCTGCCCAAAAGCCCCGCCATGACTTGGCCAACAAAGCGCGCTATACTACCCACACCTACAGCCAAGCCGCCCCTAACTGAGGGCATCAAGCAAGCGTTGAAAGGAGCCTGTACGCATGTGTCCGAGCAACCGCCTCATGCTGGGGGCGCTGGCCCTCGCCCTCGCCCTTCAGCCAACCATCGCACACAGCCAAACTCCGAACCCCAAAACGACCCAGTACAAACGTGTCCACCAGGAACTCATGCGCCTTGTCATTGACGGCCGGGCCGGGAAGGCCACGCAGACCGAGGTCTCGCGCGAGGACCCGGAGACCTGCTACGTCCTTGCCGTGGCCTTTGCGCAGCTCGGCGATCTCGATCAGGCGATGCGGTGGGTCAAGGAAGCCGTCGCCCGCGGTCTGCCGGTCGGCCGTTTTCTGGCCGGGCCACGCGGCCTGCTCGATCCCCTCCAAGCCTACGAACCCTTCTTGGCGTACATCAAGGATCGATTCGCTGAACCCATTCACGGGCCGATGCTGGGCCGGATGACGCATGAGGGCGCGAGCTTCTGGGTGCGAACCGCCACCGAGGCGCCGGTGCAGGTACGCATAAGCGAAGCCAAGGACCTCAGCAATGCGCGTGAGTCTGACGTTGTACGATCGTGTGCCGATGCGGACTACACCGCCATCGTCACGATCAACGGACTCAGCGCCGACACCGCGTATTACTACGAGCCACTCGTCGATGGCGCGGCGAGAGTGGGGGAGACCCCGCGCGCCTTTCGCACCTTGCCCGACCCCGGCCGTCCGGCGTCGTTTCGCGTGGGCTTCGGGGGCGGGGCAGGCTACGTGCCTCCCCACGAACGGATGTGGGACACGA
>Ga0272441_10010119_pt1 | contig 14372 bp, 7 predicted proteins | sample SSMProp6N_FD_193582 | JGI IMG/M metagenome (GOLD analysis project Ga0272441, IMG submission 193582) | Marine sediment archaeal communities from Little Sippewissett salt marsh, Falmouth, MA, United States - SSM-Prop-6N | ecosystem: Environmental > Aquatic > Marine > Wetlands > Sediment ... | reverse complement strand
TTTCCAAATCCACAATTCAGCGCCAACATGATCAAAGCCGAGTCTGTAATATCTGCGACAGCAAGGAGCTTTTCCAAGTCATCCCACGATAGCGGCGTCCGGTCATGTCTTCGGCCATGGTCTTTCTTGGTGTTCTGCCGCTTAGAAAACTTGGAAATAGCTGCCAGAGGAGGGTGAGGGATTCCATGGACACGTGAACCCCAGAGTAACAACATTCTCACGTAGTCAATGCAATGGTTGGCACTCCTGATCCCAATTGATGTGTCTTCCGCCAGAGACTGCCGATAGGCTTCGAGATGTGCAGCGGTCAGTTGAGCGGCGCCCTGGGCGCATACATCGAATCCATGGTTTTGCAGCCAATCCAGGAATCGTTTCAAGTATCGTTTGACTGAGGCCAGGAACCAATCGCTACAACCGTCTGATGCCTTCAAATCATAGTATCGAGCGGCCATTTCAATTAAGACCCAGGAACCCGCCGAACTGATGATAGTGTCGGGCTCTTTCGCTTTGTGTTCGCCAACCACTCTCTCTATTGAACTCTTGTACAAGCGTGCTGCCTCTGCTCTATCCTTAGACCACATATGCTTGGTGCGACCACACTTCTTGCTGAGATCTCTGATGTTGGAGAACCACCATCCAGTAGTTTTGTCGTACAGAAGTCCGGGTAGTCTCTTTCTTCTAACAGCCATGAATCACCTCTGCATACACTCAAGCTCTTTGAGTACATCCTCATCGAGCATGGCCTGATGGATCAGATTCTATACTCCAGAGTAACGGACAAACCGCGTTCACAGATGACGAGTGACTGATTTGCGACTGACAACATGATGGCCCTGCCCGCCTGCTCTGCAGCCATGATTCCGTCTTCAACAACAGGAAAGCCATTAGGGTGCCATCCATGCTCCGTCTTAACCAACCAGTATCACGCGAAGCTCGGCACATTCGAAGAAGTACAGGAGCCAACGAACGGATCTGTCGCCCAAAACGACACCAAAAGCTGCACCAAGAAGTGGATAATCGCGGTTCTTACGTGAAACTCGGGGGTTTGCTCGTATATCACACCCGTGAGGTCACAGGTTCGAGTCCTGTATCGCCCATTCTTCTCGACTTTCTTCCTGTGAGGCGGTGTGTGGTTTTCTTGGGGTGCGCCGGGGGCGGGGGGCTGCAAATGCCTGGGACGCCGGTTGCTCATGTACCGTTTGCCACCGGCGCACTGTGTACAGGATGGAGGCAAAGAAAGGAGGGCTGCGATATGGTGGTCGCAGCCCTTCCTGGTGTCACGGTTTCTTTCGCGACAATTTACGTCGTTCTCCTGTTGCGGCTCACGTCAGGGCCGGGTCAGGATGATCTCATCGACGTACAGGACGCCCGAGTCGGCGGCTTCGATGCCGATGGTCAGGGTCGTGACGTTCGTCAGGCTCACGCCGACCGAGGCCAGATCGATATCCCACGCGATCCACTGGTAACTGGCGATGTCCGCGGGGTCGCCGTCGTAGGGGACCTTGACACCGTTGATCTCGACGTACAGATTGCCCGTGTTGTCGGTCTGGCCACGGAAGTGCACGACCAGCGTCGTCACACCCTCGACGGTCCAGTTCCGGCCCGGTGTAAAGGTGCGCTGCGCTTCGGAAACGGCGCCGGTGTAGTAGATCGGCATGGCCTTATTGCCGCCAAAGACGTTGCCCGTCTCCATGATCGTCTGACCGAAGTGCGGGCTGGTTGAGCTCCAGATGTCGTGCCCGACCGCCGCACCTGTGCCGTTGCCTGGATCGCCCGGTTCCGGCAGGGTGAAACCGATGCCGTCGATCCACTTCTCGAAGACGCGCGAGCCGACCTCGTTGTTGTAGCCCTCGAAGTTATCCACGATCAGATAATCCGGAATGGTGAACTTCCAGATGTAGCCGGTGTGCACGGTCCCGTCGGCTTCGACCTCGTCGATGCGCCAGAAGTACTCACCGCCGCCAAACTCAACGAGGCCGCCCAGAGAAAAACCGGTTCCCGGCTGGTTGGCCCGGAACTCGGCGGCGCTGTTGTCGGCTGCCGCTACGGCAGCGCGGTCTGTGCCGAAGTACACATCGTGCGAGGCCGCCGTATCGCCGGCGACCCAGCTCAGCATGGTCGCGTCGCGAATGTCCACAACCACGCCGGGAGCGGGGTTGGGACTGCCAGCCAGCAGCGGGTTGCCCCGCATGGCTTCCGCGATTTCGGCCTCGGTCAGGGCCCGATCATAGACGCGGACATCGTCGACCGTGCCGGTGAAGTAATTGCCCGAGGCAGTCGAGTGTCTCCCGATCAGGAGAGTGCCGGTTTCGGCGTCCGGAGTGCCCGCCGCAGCGGTGTTGCTCACCATGAGAACGCCGTTCTTGTACGACGTCAGGGCGGTCCCGTCAAATGTGGCCGCCAGGTGATACCAGGTATTGCCTTCCAGGGCGCCGAAGGAGGCAGCATGCCACGTTTCTCCTACGCGCATGGCCGCAGCACCGCGGAAAACCTCATCCGCATGGTTCCAATCGAACTGATAGTTCTTCTCTCGATGGACCGGACCGCTGGCGGCGCCGCCGGACGGCGCGCTGGGACTCGTTACCCAGGCCGCGATGGTCCAGGTGGCCAGGTCGGTTGCATTGCCGGTATCCACGTAGTCGCCGCCGTCGAAATCGAGCGCGCCGCCGTGATACCCGTCCACCCACTGCGGATCGCCGATCAGGGCGCCGTGATTGCCGTGTCCGGACCAGTCCACGGCGGTGATGCCTTCGCCTTCATCCAGCGTCCACCAGCCGACGAGCGTGGGATCCGTGACCGCCACGTCGGGCACGGTGGTGAAGCTCCAGACCGCGCCCTTGTGGGTGGTCGCGGTCGTGTCAAACTCATCGACGCGCCAGTAGTAGGTCGTACCGATCGCCAGCGGAGCCGGCTCATACGTGGCATTGACGTTCTGGTAGCCGTCGGTTGCCGCGTCGTTGACCTCGTCAAAACTCTCGCCGAAATAGACCGTGTGGAACAGGGCGTTCAGGCCCGGGTCCCAGGTCAGCGTCGGATCGGTGAGCACATACTGCCCCCCGTCAGCGGGCGAGGGAGCCCAGGCCGTGGCCGGCTCGACGTAGAAGTCCCACACCTCCCCTTTCCAGGGGCTGTTCGGATCGAGGTCGTTAACCTCGTCGATCCGCCAGTAGTAGGTCGCCCCGGGCGTGAGGTTCTGCACCGCGAACGCGGTCTCGCTCTGGTTGCCCTGGAACGCATCGTCCTCGGGCGTGGCTTGATTGACGTCGTCGAAGTTGTCGCCGAAATACACGTTGTGCGAAGCCGCGAGATCCCCCGGCCTCCACGTGAGCAGTTGCGCGATTGCCTCGATCATCTCGCCCTGGCCCGGTTCGGGACCGTAGGCCAGCGGCATGGGAACCAGACTCTCGCGCGTAAGGGTTACGTCGTCAAAGGCGACGTAGGATTCCCCCTCTTCCCCTGACATTTTTATGCCGATCCTATTGCCGGCGTCGGCGGCGGTGGCGGTATAGACCAGGCTGATCTGCTCCCAGTCGCCCGACAGCGAGAGGCCATGTGCCTCAACCAGGTTGACTTTGTAATCTTCTCCGGTGAAGTACAGCCCCCAACCGTCGGCGTAGCCCTCCCCCGGCCACGCATTTCCCGCCCAGACGCTTAACGTGTACGTGTCGCCTTCAACGAATGCTTCGTCCAGAATCTGATAGATATAGTCAAAAGTCTCGGCATCGGAGGGGTACGCCTTCAGGTCGCCGCTGCGGGCCGGCAAGTCGCCATCCCAGTAGTGGTAATCAACATAGGCGCCGTCGTCGGGGCCGTAATCGTTTTTCCACGCCCCGGTATAACTACTGTCGCCAATATATATCCATTCCCCCAGAGTAGTCAGAACGTGGTCCTCAAAGCCCGCATCCGGAACCGGGATGTCCCGCTGGCCGGCCGGCGCAAACGAGACCAGCAGAAGCACAACGGCAAAGAATCCAAGGACTGCAGGAAAGGATGACTTTTTCATGGCACTACCTCCTAAGAAATGACTCTCGAATCGACACCTCACCGCTCTTTTCAACCGTTCGGGGATCGTTGTCTCGTGAGTACTTCGAGAGATGCCGATCGTACCGATGATCCGGGAATCTGGCGCAATCTCAAGGTACATCACCCGCGCAGGCTGGGAGCAAACGCATTAAAGGCCGGCCTCCAGGTTTACCCATGCCGCCAGCACCACTTCACCCTGCGAACCCCTGTATGCTCGATTCTTCACTTGAATTCCCGTGCGAAACGCGACTTTCCAACAGCATCGTTTCGTCCGCTCTCTCCCCCCCCGGATCGAGCCCACACTACGCCAGCAAAAAATGTGTACATTCACGAATTACGCGGGGTTTCCACTGTGCCTCTATGAATAGAACTCCCGCACATCGTGGAAGTTATTATACCATTATGCCTCCTTGAATTTCAATGTCTCCGGGTGTCAATTTGGCCGTGCTTGCGGCGACCACCGGGGAATCTGCAAAGAAATCCCGCATTTTGCCAGTCCTGCGAAGAGTTCGACCAGGGTTTTTGCCTCGGCGACCCGGAGAAAAAATGCGTTTGACCGCGCCCATTTTTGTCGTTGGCCGGCGTCTCTGGAGCAGAATGGCCGGCACAGTGGAAGCCGGCGAACCATAGCAGGAGAAAGCCAAATGAACAAGACCGCAGCAATCGCAGCCGCATGCGTGGCTCTGGCGCTGATATGGGCGTTGCGTCCCGGCACTCCTTCAGGCAAAGCGACGACGGCGCAGGGCGGGGCGTCTTCCATGCTCACGCTCGCCTCGGGCATCTCACGGCCGAGTCCGGGAGCGTTCCAGAGCGAACGGGAAGTGGCAGAGCCTGCATCCGACAGCCTTCCTTGCATCTCTGAAGAATCCGAGCAACAGGCTGGCGATGAGCCCGAGAGCCAGGCGGAAGCATTCTGGACGCTTCTTTCGGAGCCGACGCCGCTGCCCGAGACGCAGGCACCCGGTATGACGCTGGAGCAGTTCGACCGGCCGTACGTGATGACCATGACGGAAGCCGGATTCGCCCAACTCTCACCGACCGAGAAATCGGCGGCGATAGACGAGATCATCCCGGTGTTGCACCAGGCCCGTCAAAATGCCCGGGACACGTGCGCCCGCGCAGAGGCCCAGATCGCCGCCGGCAACTATGACAATGCCGAGAACGAGCTGCTGTCCGAATGTGAGCGGCTGGGCGAATTCAACGCCAACCGGGAAGGGCTGTATCTAACCCGCATCATGGGCATCCACTGTCAGCAGACCACGTTGAAGAAGCTGGAGACTCTGTACACCCGAACCGGGAATCGCCCGAGACTGCAAGTGACACAACAGCAATGGCACGATCTCGAGGCTCGCAAGCGCGCCATGCAGGCGGCACAAATGGAGCAGGCCGGCTGACGATATCCTTGGGCCCGGCGTCACCTGGGACTGGCCCGCGAGGACACGAGACGCTCCGGTCTATTGCTCCATTACCCGTCGCGTGATAAATGTGGTCCGGGGTATTCGTGTGGCAGCGTCAAGCGCAGCTTGGCGACGGTCTCTTCCGGATGCTCATGAACCATCGCCAAGGCCTACGGCCTTGACGCTGCCACACGTTGTCTGACCCATCACATGAGGTGGAACAGAACATTAGTTTTTCGTGCCTGCATAGGCTGTGGCGCCGACGTCGGTCCTTGCCGGCACGACTTTCGTTTTGAGAACGTCTTGTCCGCCATTGTCCTCGATGTCGATCCCGGCGTCTATGCACGGCGATCCCGGCCGGAGCCGATATCCCCGCAGGGCATCCATGGTCTTGAGGTCGATATCCACACCGGCGCTGCCGGGCCGGACGAACAGGGGATCGGCGACGAGAGCGCGGGTCTCCGAGGCGTGGGGCGCGATGTTGAAGTAGAGATTGTTTCGAAACAGCGTATCGATCCCGCCGGCGTTCTCGCCCCACCGGCCCGGTCCTTCGAAGAAGAAAATGTTGTTCTCGAAGCGCGAGTTGAGAGGAGTTCGTCCTTCCGGAAAGACGCAGACGTCCAGGCCCTCGCCCACGAAGTGGGTGTTGTTGTAGATGTGAATGTCACGGGCCTTCCGTTCCTTCTCGAACCCGTAGAAGTATATCCCCTTCTTGTCGTTCTGGCTGACGTTGTAGCGGATGACGACGTTGCGGTTGCGTCTCTTCATGATGCCGCAGAACCACATATTGTCGTGGCTGTAGTTGTACTGGATGAACGTGTTGACGCAGTTGTAATCGGCGTCGAACCCGCCCCGATCCCTGCCGTCATTGCCCACGTTCCCGTAGGCCTCGTTGTACTGGATTTTGATCCCGTCGGTGTTGAAGCAGAAGATGCTGTGTCCCGTATCGTACCGGCTGCTGTGGGCCAGCGTGTTGTATTCGTAAACGGCGTCCTTGCTCACGCGCGCGATGATGCTGTTGCGTCCGGTATACTCGAGGGTATTGCCGGCCACGTATACGCCGGTCCAAAGATGGTGGGAGACAGTGTCGTGCTCGCGAAACTCGACGCGCCCGCAGGACGAGGTGTTGCCGATGCCGACGCCCCCGACCCGGACGATTCGGTTGTTCGTGATGCGCAGATCGTGGAGCGTCGTGGCTGTCAGGTCCTTTACATGAACGTGGATGCCGCCGCGTTTCTTGCCGGCCACTTTGCCGTTGACGTCGTGGATGTAGCAATCGTTGATGTAGATGTGCTTGTAGGTCCCCTCCTGTCCCTGGACGAGAACGTAGATGCCGAACAACTGCCCCTGGTCGGCATCGGTTCCATTGGTATTGGTGATTTCCAGGCCGTTGACTTCCCAGTACGACGGATCGCGTAGCAACAGGCCGGCGAGGTGCTTGCCCCCGCTGTTGATGACGGGCCTGGCCCCTTGCCCATAGACGTCGATTCGGATCGGCGCGCGCTCGACGCCGCGACCCGACGGGGCGAACATCCCCTGGAATTGCGCGCCCCGCTGGAACAGGATAACGTCACCCGGGCCGAAAGCCGCCGTACGCAGAGCGTCGAATCGCTCCTGTGAGTCAATCCGGTATTCCTTCGCCGCGCAGGGCAAACATTGCAGGACCAGCAGCAGAAAAAAAGCAAGGGGGCAATGCGGTTTGTATCTGTTCACAATCGCACCTATTCCATAATGCACGCCTTTTGCAGACACAGCCGGTACAGCCGCCTGAACACGTCACGCCGCTGTACCGGCCGGTCGTACGCCGTTACGTTCTCATCCGTCGCAGATGATTCACAGTGCATATTCCTCAGCAGGTAATCCTATCAACGCTTTGTGTAAATCCTGCGTCTGTAGATTGCTTCGCTTCGCTCGCAATGACATGGAGGCCTCATATATGTCATTGCGAGGAGTCCCGGCGCGCCGGGAAAGCAATCTCGATCCCGGAATGGTCGCAAGACTTTCGAAATACGACGCTACTCCTCGGCCAGCGGCCACAGCTCGATGTCGTCGATCAGCACAAGCCCCAGCGCACCGGGCTGCGATGAGCTGACTCCGATGGTCAGCGTCCTGACCTGACTCAGGTCGACGCCGGTAAAACCATCGAGCGGGACAGGCCACGCGGTCCACTGGCCGTTGACCACGGAGTCGTCACCGTCGGGATGGTTGACCACCGCACGCCTGCCGATCGCATCTGCAATCGCAACGTACAACTGAGCCGGTTCGTTGGCCGGGATCAATTCACCGATATCGCCCACCTGCCAGGACCCTGCCGCCCCGGCGGAGACATCGGTAAACACGGCGGTAACGGGCCGGGTCTGAACGCGACTGGTCAAGGCCAGGCCGATCAAGACATCGGTTCCCATCGGAACGAGCCGGGGATTGCCGACGGCCGGAATCCAATCCTGGGTGGCCGGGTCGGGCGTGAAGAAGGCACTGATGTTGTTGCCAGACCGTTCCAGCTTGAGCCATACCGGCTCCTCCTGGTTTGCCATGGCAGCATCCGAGCCGCCCGTGTGGCTGGCGCCCGCGAAGGCCAGGGCCCGAAAACCGATGCGGATACCGTTGGCACCGGTGGCATACAGCGAAACGCCTTTGGCTCCCGGCTCCAGGTTTTCGCGAATCATCACACCGGCTTTGCCCCAATCATGGATATGCGGATGGCTCTCGAGCTTGGCGACGATCGAGCCGTCACCGCTGAGCTGCTTATACACGAAGCGGCATCCGTCGGCGGTCAGATCGTTCGACATCATGTTGGTGCCGCCGGCACTCAGCCGCAGCGCACCGTTGGGATCCTGAACCAGCGCCGTCGGAAAGCCCTGAACGTGCACCGCCAGTTGTTGGATCCCCATCACGGTCCAATCCTGCGGTTCGTCGAAGGTGCGATCCACCTCCGAGACGCGCTGGCCGCCGTTGCCGTAGTAGACCGGCGCCGATTGCGTCCCGCCATGCACGCTGGCCGTCTCCATGATATCGCCCAGGGAAGGATCGTGGCCCATATAAGAGCCGGTCCCGTTGCCGGGGACTTCCACGGGATTGGTGTAGCCGGCGCCGTCGATCCAGGTCTGGAACACGCGGCTGAACGTGGCGGCATCGTTCGTGTAGCTCTCGAAATCATCCACCACGAGGAACTTGCGCGTGGAGAATTCGGAGACGTCGCCTTCCCAGACGTCGGGCGTCTCAAGCTCGTTGACCTCGTTGACCCGCCAGTAGTAGGTCCGGCCTAATTCAAGGCCCAGAGCGGTGGTGTCATAGACACCGTACGGCGCGCCCGTGACGGCATCGGCCAGGGGCAGGTCGTTGGGATCGCCGCCTAAATACACCTCGTGAACCGCCGCCTGCCGGCCGGCGCGCCAGGCCAACACCACGTTGGGATCCACGCCCGCACTTTCCGGCGCGGGGCTTAAATCGCGCGCCCGCAAGGGTACGTACAGGAAGCGGACCTCGCTGAGACCGTACTGGTCAAAGACGGCGCCCGGGCTCCAGTTGCTCACCGCTGTAATTCTCACTTGCTTTGCGATCACGCCATTGAAATCGATCACGATATCCGGCGCATAATCGGCCGTGCCGGGCGCCTGGGCGAATTCGGGGACATTCTCCAGCGGCGTCCAGGTGACACCGTCGGCGGAGTACTCGATGGCTACCTCCCGGAGACCATACATGGAGTTCAGTCCCTCTCCGTTGTAATTCCACACGTGCAGCTCATGCAGCGCATAGACCTTGTCGAAGTCATATTGGATCCAGCCCGGGTCCAGTTCTCCGGGCGCGCTGAGCCACATCGTCGTCAGGTCGACACCGTGCAGGTCGTCTTCGGTCAGTCCGGATTCGTTCACGGTGTTTTCCGGGCTCACGGTGTTCGGGTCCATCGCGCTGGAGGCCGTGGCCGCAATCTTCTCGCCGGAAAGCGGATACGCCACCGGCTCGACGGTAAACTCCCAGATATCCCCCCTGTAGATCGTTGCGCCCTGGACCTCATCCACGCGCCAGTAATAGGTCCGGCCCAATTCGAGAGGCCGCTCGGGACTGAACTCACTGGCACTCTGGGCCTGGCTTGCCAACACCTCCAGCGGATTGCTGCGGTCGGCTTGACTAACAGCGTCGTAATCCGTGCCGAGATAGACGTCGTGCTGGACGGCCCCCTCCCCCGGTGTCCAACTCACAACCGCAGCGGCGGGCACGTCGGTAGCGCCGGCGCTGGGACGCGGAGACGAAGCCAGCTCGGGATGCAGTACGAAGACGGAAGTGATGAAGCCAATATCATCGAGGTGGACGTACTGGTTCAGTTGGAATTCCACCGACACGATGCTCGTGCCAGCCGGGGCCATGAAGCCGAAGAAAGTATCCTTGTCGTTGGGAGAATCCTCGTCCCCGACCATATCCGCCGTGGCGGTGACCGTGCTGCCGTCGCTGAAGGTGGCTGTTACCTCGGGCATGGTGTCACGGTTGTCTCGTTCGATCAGTGAGCCGGCGAAAAAGGTGATCGCCTCGTCCGCCTCCCCGCCCTCTACCTCGCCAACGGCAAAGACGAAATCGCCCGTACTCGACTTGCCAAAACGATGGTCCCCCGAGAGGGGCAGGCGATTCCCGCTGCCGCCGCCGCTGCCATGGGAGAGGTTGCCGCTGCCGCTTTCGAAGCGCACGGTTTTGGTGCCGTTGATCCCGAAGTGGGCGACGATGATATCATCCGAGGGCAAGTTGTCATCCGGCCCCTCGCCATCAATGACGCCTCCGACGTCCGCGGCAAAGGCTCGTTCAACAAGTTCCCGAAAAGTCGCCAGATCGACAACGTTGTCAGGCCCGGCGCTGCCCGTGTGGCTGTCATACACGCCGCTTTGATCGACCTGGTTGTGATGGGGCCCGTCGTCCACATCGTAGGTACCGACCGTCCTGAAATCGGCCCGGGCGAAGACACTCACGCTCAATACGAGAAAGATGACAAGAAACCTGGCTTTCGCACACATAACACTCCTCCTTCAAAAACCCGGCAAAGACACGTGCATCATTGCCTACCATTATACCATGTCAACATGCACGTCCCTGATAAAAATACGGCAACGCTTACCTCTGGAGCCTGTCTAATATGCTCCGGAAACAGAACTCCCCTTCGGGGACATTGATCGACTTTTGCCAGAGAATCGGATCGAATGCCTCCGAATCGTTCCTGAATTGGAGGCTACCGTCGGCGTAAAGCACGTTCAGGCCTCCGCCGCCGCGCAGCCCTTTCTTGTGGGCCAGCGAATTGACGTTATTGAAGAAATCCGTCGCCATCGCCGCTCCCGAATCGAGTTCCACCGTGCTCTTGGCCATGGCGGGGAACTCCAGATCGCCGCCGTTGACGGGCGCCTTTTTCCCTCTGGCCTGGGGAATGTAGTTGTAGCCGCAGCGCACGTTGTCGACGCTGCCTCCGGTGTAATGGGTCGCGTGCGTATTGATCCAGGGCCAGGGGTGCTCGCTGTCACGATAGGCGTCGTAGTAGTACCCCGACACGCGCCCGTCATCGGCCACCTTGGCCGCACTGGGGCAGTAGTACGCCTTGCCGTTCTTGATGTAGTTTCCCGTGTACAGGCGTCCGAGATTGTGCACCTCGCGAATGTGCCGACCCCACGGTTGCGAGACGTCGATCTCGAAGAGCATATAGCACCGATAGGGACTGGTGCCGTTTTGATAGAAGGCCCGAGGGATCTTCTCATCGTTGTCGGCGGCATAGGTGAACACCGCCATTCCAAACCCTCTCAGATTGCTCGCACACACCGCTCGCTTGGATTGCTCTTTGGCCATGCGCAGGGCGGGCATCAGAATGGCCATCAACACTGCAATGACGGCAACGACCACCAGCAGCTCAATGAGGGTAAACGCACGGACGCGGCCCCCGCTGCGACTCGCTTGATCCATGATGAGACCCTTGTTACTCTTTCCCGGCACCACCAATGACCCGGCGCCGCTTTCATTCGTCCCCTTCAGCCTGCTTGCGTCCTTTTTCCCGTCTTTCCTTGGGCTTTCGGGTGGCGAGGATTTGGATGATCCAGCCGAAGGCGACCATCCCGCCGCAGATGCCGGGCAGCAGCCACGGATTGGGCGGCAAGGCCGAGGCGGCGCGGACGTCGGCCGCCAGCAGCGCCGTCTGGGCGCCGATGACGAGCGCGCCGGTGCCGACAACGCTGTACGCCAATGCGATCAGGGCGTTCTTGACGAACCAGACCAGGAAGATCGAGACCGCCGCTCCGGCCAGCGCGGCCAGGATGAGCTTCCACAAATGCGGCTGGACCACCTCGAACGTATCGCTGCCGATGGCGCGGACCCGCTCGGAGAAATCCTCCTGCTGCCGGGCCATCCGGTCCACGTAATCCAGCCGGGCCGCCGGTTCCATCTGGCTGAATGACTGGGCGCCGGCGGGCACACCAGTTGACGTCCGCTCCTGCGTTTGCTCGGCCGGGGCGACCCGGTCGAGAAGGACGACCATGTAGCTGCCGCCGGCTGCGGCCGCCACCACCACCACGGCCAGCACCAGGATCAGGATGTTGCGCAGCAGAACCGAGACCGTCGCCAGCACCGCGGCGCCGACGACCATGCTCAGCAGGAGGTGCAGCGTCAGCCATTGACCGACCAGCAGCCCAATGCCGGCGCCGACAACGGCGCCGAGCAAGCCCGTGATCGGCGTGCTGTAACGGACCCCGCCCAGCCAGAAGATCAGCCCCACCAAAAGCGCGGGCGCGCCGATGGCCAGCAGCTTCACGGGCGTCAGGCCCACGAAAAGCGTTTCCGTTCGTATCAGCAGTTCCAGCATATCCGTTTCTCCGGCCAAGCCCCGTGCCCGCCTGCGCCGGCACGTCACCCGCCCACGTTCGTCCCGTGTATTATCTCTTACCGGCGCCGTTTCTGCAAGGCCGAGCCCGCCAAGTCAGTGTCTGTGCAATCCTTTCGGGCATCGTTGTTTCGAACCCTGGATAGCAACGGGTGGCAGCGTCAAGTCCGAAGGGCTTGGCGATGGCGCAACGCCTGAGGCTCGTATAGCGCCACACGCAGCAGACAACTCCCCCATCGCCAAGCTGCGCTTGACGCTGCCACCCGCATGCCACAATCTTTTCGCACACACCGAAGTCACGCCGCCGTCGGCAGGGCGTGGACGCCGCCGACGCCATCGGGTAAGATGGTGCTTTTCGTTCTGGGTCCGCTGCAACCGTCTCATTCGGAAAGGGTTCAAATGAGAATACACAAATGGCTTGTCTTGTCGGCTTGTGCGGTGATAGGAATCGCCGGCTGCACGTCGCAAATGGAGATCGTCGCACATCGCGGCGCGTCGCATCTGGCGCCCGAGAACACCGTCGCCTCGGCCGAGTTGGCCTGGGCCAAGGACGCCGACGCCGTTGAGGTTGACGTCTACCTCTCGCAGGACAAGCGGATCGTCGTGATCCATGACAAGACCACGAAGCGCACCGGAGGCGAGGAGCTGGAGGTCGCCAAGACCCCGGCCCAGCGCCTGCGCCAACTCGACGTCGGCAGTTTCAAAGGCCAGGCCTTCACCGGCGAGCGCATTCCCTTCCTCGAAGAGATCATCGAGACAGTCCCGAAGGGCCGGCGGCTCTTCGTCGAGATCAAGTGCGGGCCCGAGGTCCTCTCGCCCCTGGAAAACGCGATCGAAGCCAGCGGCAAGCGCGAGCAAATCGTCATCATCGCCTTCGACTTCGAGACGATCAAGGCGGCCAAGCGCCTCATGCCCGACGTCCCGGCCTACTGGCTTCTCGGCACGAAGAAGGACAAGGAGACCGAAGCCTGGATTCCGCACGACCCGGCCCTGGTCGAAGACGTCGCCTCCAGCGGGCTCGACGGGCTCGACGTCCACTATGCCGGCGTGACAGAGGAGTTCGCGTCGCGCGTCGGCGAGGCCGGCCTGGGCCTCTACGTCTGGACCGTCAACGACCCCGCCGAGGCCCGACGACTGGCCAAGCTCGGCGTCGCCGGCATCACCACAGACCGCCCAGGGTGGCTCCGCCGCCAACTCTCCGGCCCCCCCGAGAGCGCGAGCGCGGGCAAATAGCCTTTCCAAATCAAGTAGCTACCGCGGCTCGCCCGACGCGCAAGGCTCGCCCGCGCCCGCCGGCGCCCCCGTTCTGCGCGGCAGCCGTACCGCCGCGCTCCAGGGTAAATGCCTGCGCCCCCATCTGCTCAGAGGCATTCGGATTGGCCGTGAACGGAGAAATAGCCAATCATCAATTCAAACCGTAGGGTGTGCCGTGCACACCATTCATCAGATTGTGGAACCGCGAAAGACGCGGAATACGCGAAAACCGAATGTTTGACCAAAGAAATTGTAGGGTGGCTTCTTAACCCGCGCGTTGGGAGGCGTAGGGTGGGTTCTTAACCCACGCGGACGAAACCGAATGAAGACAAGACCTTTTCAGACAAGGATGTACACGTGATTGACACGGATTCGATCCTGTCATTCCCCGGTCCCGGGTCACGGTCAGGGGTTACGAACGACGAGATACGAGATACGAATAACGAGATCCTGTAGGGAACCACGAAGAGCACGAAGAAATTATCGACATCTATTCCATCCCTTGTCCGGACGCTACTGGCGGTCCTGCGGGAGGCCCTCGATCCAGCCCCGGACTTCCGCCACCATGTGCGCCATGCCGATCCGCTCGCACAGGCCAGCCGCATTCTCCCAATACTCGCGTGCCTTGGCGACGTCGCCTCGCTGTTCGTAGACGGAGCCGAGGTTGGCGTATTGGTTGGCCATGCCTTCGAGGCGCCCGAGCTTCTTTTCGATATCGAGCGATTTGGTGTGCATCTCTTCGGCCCGGTCGAGGTCGCCGCGTGTGAGGTAGATGCTGCCGAGGTTGCCGTAGTCGCTGGCTATGCCTTCGAGGTGCCCGAGCTTCTTATCGATTTCGAGCGATTTGGTGAGCATCT
>Ga0272441_10010117_pt1 | contig 14373 bp, 11 predicted proteins | sample SSMProp6N_FD_193582 | JGI IMG/M metagenome (GOLD analysis project Ga0272441, IMG submission 193582) | Marine sediment archaeal communities from Little Sippewissett salt marsh, Falmouth, MA, United States - SSM-Prop-6N | ecosystem: Environmental > Aquatic > Marine > Wetlands > Sediment ... | reverse complement strand
CGTAATGACCTGCGGATTGGACACCATGAACTCATACCCTTCCCGTCGCATGGTTTCGATGAGAATGGCCATCTGCAGTTCCCCCCTGCCGCAGACCTCGAACATGTCTCTTCGTTCGAGGAATTCTATGCGGAGCGCCACGTTTCCGATGATCTCCCGTTCCAGGCGCTCCCGCAGGTGACGGGATGTGAGATAGATACCCTCCCTGCCGGCAACGGGGCTGGTGTTGACATAGAAGACCATGGAAACCGTCGGTTCATCGACACGGATGCGAGGCAGGGGGCGGGGATCGTCTTCGGCGGAAATGGTATCACCGATGGTGACCCCGTCAATACCGGCACAGGCAATGATGTCGCCTGCTTCGGCCCGGTCGATAGGTACCCTCCCCAGACCGTCGAAGGTATAGAGTGCGGAAAACCGGGCCCCTCCCTGTGTCACCTTCTTGCCGCACAGCGCATAGGCCTTCTGCATCTCAAGGACACCCTCCACCAGTCTCCCGATGGCAAGCTGGCCCACGTAGGGATCATAATCGAGATTGGTGACCAGAAACTGCGGAACGGCACGGTCGTCGGCCTCCGGCGGCGGGATATGCGTCATAATGGCCTCAAAGAGTGGGCGGAGGTTGGGGGAGCTGTCTCCCTGTTCTTCATGGGCAATACCCGCCTTTGCATTGGTGTACAGTATGGGAAATTCTATCTGTGATTCACTGGCATCGAGGTCGATAAAGAGGTCGTACAGCTCATCGATGACTTCTCCTATCCGCGCGTCACTGCGATCGATCTTGTTGATGACCGCTATGATGGGAAGTTTCCGTGCCAGTGCCTTCTTGACGACAAAGCGTGTCTGCGGCAACGGTCCTTCGCTGGCATCGACAAGGAGCAGGGCCCCGTCCACCATGGTGAGACTCCGCTCCACCTCCCCTCCGAAATCGGCGTGACCCGGTGTGTCGACGATATTTATCTTCACATCGCCGTACCATACGGCCGTATTTTTCGCCATGATGGTAATCCCCCGTTCACGCTCCAGGTCCATGGAGTCCATGACGCGCTCTTCCACCTGCCGGTGCTTCTTGAATATGCCGCTCTGATTCAGCATCCCATCGACGAGGGTCGTCTTCCCGTGATCGACGTGGGCAATGATTGCAACGTTTCTGATCTTATCTTTTCGAGGCATTGTGTTCCTTTTCATGTACTGTGTAGTGGTAAGCCGAAGCGCTGCCTTTTAGCAGATAGGGAGTGAGAAAACCAGTGATATTTTCTGACACATGGCAGAATTCCTGCGGTCACAGCGACGATCACGCCTGTTGCGGCATGCTATGGGACGGTACTTCTCTACTCTGTGGCGGCAAGGGCTTCGATTTCGATCTGAAACCCGTAATGGAGGTCACGCGTCGGGACGACGGCCCTCGCGGGACGATGATCTCCCAGATGGCGCGCATACACGGCATTCACCCTGTCCCACAACCCGATGTCGGAGATATAGACGGTCACCTTGACCAGCCTGTCCATACCGCTCCCCGCTGCCCTGAGAATTTCGGCCAGGTTTGTGAGGACCTGTTCCGTCTGCTCTTCAATCGATCCGGTCCGTTTCTCTCCCGTCGCGGGATCAATGGGCAGCTGCCCCGAGACATAGACGGTGTCTCCATGCACGATCGCCTGCGAGTAGTGTCCCGCGGGGGCCGGCGCTCCTTCGGTACAGATTGTTTTCATTGCCCTATGATGCCTCCTTGCATCTCTCAATGGTGCACACCGCCGTGAGGGATCTCAGACCGTGCCACAGGAATTTTCCGTTCACTGCCTCGCCTGCTCCCCTCGGCACGCTATACCTGGGGGCCGTCTTCCCAGCCGTTTATTCGATCCCAGACGGCGACAATCTCGTCGGTCCCATCGACGACGTAGTATCGATCATGCATGGCACCGGTGGCACAGGCATGGTTCGGAAGGATACGCACGGGTGAACCGACGGCAAAGGTATTGAAGTCGATATCCCCGCCCCCGCGCCTCGCGATGATGCCGTGTTCCTGATTGGTTGCCGTGACGATGACATCGGGAAAGGGAGATCCCTGGCAGTCACAGACGAGGCCGTACCCCTGATCTGTCACCTGTTGTGCCGTGCCCCGATCACGGGAGAGTGCCATCCATCCGGCATCGATGATGATCCAGCCCTTTTTCTTCTGATACCCAATGACCGAGGCAAGGACGGACATGGCGATATCGTCGACGGTACAGACACCGAGCCCGGCCATGACGAGATCATGGAACATATACACACCGGGGCGCACCTCGGTGATGCCGGAGAGATCCTCGGTAAGGGTCGCTGTCGGCGTCGAACCAATGCTGACGGTATCACAGGGCAGGCCGACCGACCGCAGTGCATCGGCACAGGTCAGCGCCCCCTGCCGTTCCTGCCGGGCCATGCGCCGGATATCTTCGATCGTTCCGCAGTTGTAGGAACCCCCTGCGTGGGTCATGATACCCTTCAGCTCGACACCTTCTTCCCTGTGGAGAAACCGTCCCAGATCAATGAGCAACGGGTCGTCACCCCCTATGCCGGAGCGATGTCCATCGCAATCTATCTCTATCAAAACGGGAAATGCAACACCCCGTTCCCGGCCCTTCAGTGAGGCGGCCCGTGCCTGTTCAATGGTATCGAGAATGATGGTCATCGCGGCGCCTCGCCTGATCAGATCGGCGACGTGATCGAGTTTCACCGGGGCAATGCCGACGGCATAGAGTATGTCACCGATGCCCTGTGCGAAGAAATATTCCGCCTCCCTGAGGGTGGAGACAGTGATACCGCCGGAACGATGATCCAGGGCCAGGTTCATGACGTCAATGCTCTTTGCCGTCTTGCCATGGGGCCTCAGACGGGAGCCCAGCCCTTCTATGTGACGGCGCAACACCGTGACATTCTTTTCCAGTCTGCCCCGGTCCAGGACAAGACAGGGTGTTTCCAGTTCCGAGAGTCTCATTACCTGTTCACCTCGTATAGATCATAATCGTTCCGGATTACCGGCAGGAAGGGACACAAAACCGAGCACCCCTTTCGCACGCCACGGTGATTATGTCCCTTTTATCTGTTCCATTGTCGTGATACAATCAAATCCAGTCGTTGCAACAACTGTCAAAAAATTATACTAACAGTACATCATATACACAACTTTTACAACAGCCGCACATGCCGGCATGGAGGAGAGATACGATGGTAGCAGTACTGCGATCAAGGAGAAGCATCAGACAATACGACACAAAATCCATAGAAAGGGAAAAGCTTGCCACACTCGAGGAAAAGGCGTAATGGATCGGAACAGACTTAAAGACGGGGTGTAACGTCCCCCTCTTGCACCAGCTGGTGCCGTTAATCCTCTTCTTTCTTCTTTCCTGCAAAGAGGATTGTCTGTATGACGATCCCGGCCACGGAAAGCGCTATCCATATGGTCGGTCTCACCCACGTCTCGGGAGAAAGGAAATGCACGATAATAGCTGCCCCGGTGACGGATGAAAGGAATATGAGCATCCAGTCGATGAGCACCATGGTGAGCACCACCCCTGCGACACCACCGCCGAGGACAATGAACCAGGTCATCTCCGGAGAAAATGTACCGACGAGGGGAAGCAGTGAAAAGGCGACATAGGAACCGGCAAGGAACCCGGCTATCCCGAAGGCGATGCCCTGCATGAAGAGCGCGATAACGATGCCGGCAACACCCAGAACGGAAGCGGCGATAAGAAGGACCGTGAGAGATTCGAGGCCGAATATCTCCTGACCATAGGTAACCCCCGCGATGAATCCCATGGCGCCGATGAAGACCCAGAAAAAGCGCCGGCCCCCCATCAGCATGAGAATACCAAAGACTATGTATATCCAGAATACTGCATCCATACTGTTCCCCTTTCCTCTCGCTGTCGCCAGATCATGTGGTGTTCACTCTCTCACAAGGTAGGAACACAGCTCGTCATATGAAAGAGATGCCTCGTCATACCCCCGGTCATAGGCGGCATAGAGCTTCCCCTGGTTTCGCTCGGCCCGGCCCACCGGTATGGCCTCCGTTGGTCTGATCACGAAGACACGACCCTCCGCCTCGAGACGCTCTACGAGATTCATGGTCTCATTGTACTTGATATATCGGCGTGCAAAGGCACGGCATAATCCCCGAAGTCGGGGGTATCTCACATACATCAAGGGTGCAAAGGGTGACGGCCCCTTCCGGTACCCGCAGGGGCGGGTGAGGAGGAGGACGTGCTTCGTGTTGCCGTCTTCCATGCTCTTTCCGAGGGGGATGGAATCGGAGATCCCCCCGTCCATGAGGATCCGTCCCCGGTACTGAACGGGCCGGGCCATGAAGGGGAGGCTGCACGAGGCCCGGAGAATATGGAGGTAATCGACGCCGACTTCACTTTTTTCATAATAAAGGGTTTCTCCCGTCCGGCAATCGGTTACCCCCGTTATCAATCGGACGTCGCTTTCCCTGAAGGTCCGGTAGTCAAAGGGGACGAGGGCATTGGGAATCGTATCGAAGATAAAATCCATGCCGAAGAGTTCCCCCCTCGTGATGAGGCGCAGATAACTGAGATACCGGGGATCATTGACAAAACTGATATTGACGATTCGATTCCGTTCTATCTGCCATGAGACATAGTTGGCGGCGTTGCAGGCACCCATGGAGACACCGATGACATAGGGGAAGCGGAGTCCCCGCTCCATCAGGTAGTGGAGTGCTCCCGATGCGAAGACACCTCGAAGGCCTCCCCCTTCGATGATCAGTGACGTGTCCCTGAGATCCATACCAGACTCCCGCTGTCGGGCGGAGAGATGAATCGTATCGTTCAGACACCATGGCGGTGCATTGTCCTGCCCGACCTGCCGCTCTTCGTGGTTACTGCTGCACTCTGTTTATAAAGCCAGCTCAAGGGAAAGACAAGCGAAAAAGGATCAGGCACCTGCATGGCTGGCACACAGGCTTACCGGCGGTGCAGGAGGAGCCCCTCGATCCACCGTGCCTGCGAGAAGAGCCCCTCGTCTTCATCGGCAAAGCCGATCACCTGGATACCCAGGGGCATCCCATCCACAGAGAGGCAGGGCACTGTCACCGCCGGACATCCGATGTATGAGGCGGGCAGGCTGAAGGCGGGATCACCCGTGGAATCCAGTCCCACCGGGGCGGCCCCGGTGGCACCCAGCGTGATGAATCCATCGGCAATGGCCGCAAGCTCCCGGTGGAGATCTCGGGCCTGATCGCGTTTCGCGATCCATGTCCGGTAGTCCGCAGGTGTCATGGCCCCGGCTGCCTCCAGCCGTCCCTCCATGATGTCACTCAGGTGACCGGGTATGCGGTCTTCAAAGGTGAGAAGGGGCCAGTGAAATTCCCAGGTATTGATACTGCGGCTGATGTCGAGGCCTTCTGCAATGGTCTCCTCATAGGTCTCGATCAACCGATTGTCCCGACGGCCTATGATCTCCACGCCCGCCGATCGCAATCGATCCAATGCATCGTCGAAGACACCTCGAGTATTTTCGTCCACCCTGTCCCATCCGGCGGTATCCAACCTGATGAGGCGAGCCGGTCCCGATTCGGGTCCGGGGTCCTCTCCCCCGTAGAGTCCGGGAAATCCCGGATCGCCCCCCACCCTGGCCGATATGGCATAGATAACGGCCCAGGCGTCATCAAGGCTGGCCGCCAGCACCCCCTGGGTACTCTGGCTCATATAATCGAGCGAACCGCCGCGATTCACCGCCCCCACGGTGGGTTTGTATCCATAGCACCCGCAGTAGCTGGCGGGCCGGGTAATTGATCCGATGACCTGCGTCCCCAGCCCCGCGGGAATCATGCCGATCCCGACGGCGGCCGCCGAACCGCTGCTGGAACCGCCCGGCGTGCGGTTCTGATCAAAGGGATTTCGCGTGGGACCCGGAACGACGGCGGCAAATTCGGTGGTGACGGTCTTCCCGAGGATGACGGCACCGGCCTGCCTCAGTGCACTGACCGAGGCGGCATCGAAACGGGGACGCCATTCCCTGAAAAGCGGAGACCCCATCTGCGTCGGCAGATCGGCCGTATCGATGACATCCTTGACACCGATGGGCATGCCGTCGACCAGGGACAGGACCCGTCCCTCGCCGTATCGGAGCGTCGCCCGGTCGGCGGCCTCTCGCGCACCCTCTATATCCAGTGCAGTGAATGCCCGTACTTCGTCCTCACGGCTTTCAATCTTTTTGAGACATCTCTCCAGGAATGCGCGGGGACTATCGTCCCCTGTATGAAAGTTAGGGAGACAGTCATAATAGGAAACCAGGAAAGGGTCTGTCGGCATATAGGGTGAATGGTTCATCATATTCCCTCCGTGCTGACATGATGGCACATGTCTGTTGGTATCATGTAAAAACAGGGTGGGTCTCACAACGGCCCCCACCCTGTCTCCTGTCTATCGGTTACTCCCCAGACAAAGGGGGCACGCACGTTACCGAAACCGTTTTCTGTCATAACAACCCATACCGTGTCTCGGGTTGTCACAATCGATCAGTTGTTTTTCCAGATGCCGATCTCCTTGTAGTACTTGATGGCTCCCGGATGGTAGGGCGTCGGGTGCTTGGGAGCCATGCCGTTGGGATCAAAACCATTGAATGCAACGGATGATTTTCTGAGATCCGCTTTATTGTCGTGTATGGTCTTGACCAGCGTATAGACCACATCATCGGCAACATGGGCACCGCCGATGATATAGAAATCAACGACCAGCATCGTCGTGGGATCCACACTGACACCTTCCCGTAACTTACCGGGAGACAGTTCTTCCGTCCGGCTGGAGGGGAGCACCTTGTCAACCTTGGGCTGTGCCGCCGCCGAGCCGTCGAAATCGACAAAATGCCACCCACCCTTGATGGTGGCCATGGCCTTCTTTCCGATGCCCGTATTCATGGGGATGTAGGCGGCATCGACCTTCCCCTGGATGAACATGTTGATGCCCGCCACGAAATTGGGAACGGGAAGGAGTTTGAAATCGGAGTGTGACAAATCTTCCGCCGCCAGGATGGCCTCGGTGAGATAATGGAATATACGCCCCGAGGTATAATCCGACGGTATCCGCATCCCTTTCAGTTCTCTCATTTGCTTGAATTTGGAGTCATTCCTGATGGCAAAGCCGCCGTAGTTCTTGTAATAGGCTGCAAGCATGCGAACATTCTTGTTTGGCTTGCCTTCGAAGATTTCCGTTCCCTGATAGGCAAAGGCCGTTTCCCCTCCATTGGCACACCCGAAGGCAAGTTCTCCCTTGTTCATGAGTGGGATGTAGGTGGACGACCCTCCATAGGGTGCGACGCGATACTGCTGACCCGTTTTCTCGACCATTACCTTGGAGACCGCCATGCCTGTAGAATAGAAGAGCGATCCCTGCGGGTTGGTGCCGATGCTGTAGGTCTCAGCATAGGCAGTCCCGGCCAGCGCACATACCGCTCCCAATACAATGAAATATTTTAATCCCTTTTTCATACTCCTACCTCCTTTTCGATTAACCATTGACTCCCTTAACACACACTCCCGATTACCGGGGCAACTTATTCGACGGAAGGTCTTTCTACACGCCTTGCCATCACATAATCATACCCCAGCACCAGTAGTCCTAACAGAACGCCTCCGAAACTCATAACGCCCCCGAAAGGAAACCCCGTATCGGGCGTCATGGCGGCAATTCCGGTTACAATCAGGGCCACACGATATACGACGGTAAGACGCCGTGAAAAATAACCCACCACCGCAACCGATATGATGTACACACCCATTCCCGCCGTAAAGACGTTCAATATGATATGGACCGGTTTACCTTCCAGCAGGAGGGTCGGAGACATAACGAACAAAAAGGGCACCACATAGGCAACCCAGCCCAGTCTCATGGATTCAAACCCCGTCTTCATGGGGTCCGCACCGCTGATCGTAGAGGCGGCAAAGGCGGCCAGGGCGATGGGCGGTGTAATCATGGACATCATTCCGAAGTAGAGGATAAACATGTGGGCTGAAAGCGGCACCACACCTACCTCAACCAGTGAAGGAACAACGAGTGCGGCCAGCAGGACATAGACACCCGAGGTGGGCATGCCCATTCCCAGGATAATGCAGACGACGGCACTGATGGATAAGAGAATAAAGAGATTCCCTCCCCCCAGCTGGATCATGAAAAGCGTCATTACGAAACCGCCGCTGGTGATATTCAGTATTCCGATAACGAACCCGGCGGCGGCGACGATCACGATGAGCTCGACCATGACGATTCCCGCCTCCCAGAGCGAGGCAAAGAACCCGTGCACCGTCATCCGTTCCCCTTTATACGACCTGAAAATCCCGCCGATGATAATGGCAACACTCGCATAGAGCGCGGCGATTTCGGCCTCCACATTGAGGGCAAAGAGGGCAAAGAGGAGAACCAGCAGGGGTACGATAAAATGCCACCCTTCCCTGAAGACAACACCCGCCTGCGGCAGGTCCTTTGTCGGGGTCTTGATTGCGTCACGGGCAGCCACGAGATCGACCTGCACAAAGACGGCAAGGTAGTAGAGGAGTGCCGGCACCAATCCCGCTATGACGACATCGGCATAGGGAATCTCAAGGAATTGAGCCATGAGGAAGGCCGCCGCACCCATGATGGGGGGCATGAACTGCCCCCCTGTCGAGGCGATCGTCTCAATGGCACCGGCCTGCAGCGGGGAATAGCCGGATCGTGTCATGAGCGGTATGGTCATGACTCCCGTCGTTGCCACATTCGAGACAGCACTCCCCGATATGGACCCGAAGAGCGCAGAGGATATAACGGAAATCTTCGCGGCACCTCCCCTGCGACGTCCCATCAGTGCCATCGCCAGATCGAGGAAAAACTCACCGCCGCCCGTCTTGACCAGCAACCTCCCGAAAATAATAAAGGGGAGGACAATACTGGAGGCAACCGTGAGGGGCATCCCCAGGGCCGCATTGGCATCAAAACCGAGATAGATAAAGAGATTGTCGATTCTGCAGAATCTCCCCGTAAAGGGGGCCGGTACGAGATGCCCCACCAGGCCGTAGATAATGAATAATCCGACAATGATAAAGAGCACCTTCCCGACAGCACGCCTGAGCCCTTCCATCACCAGGACAACGACAAGCATCCCGATGGTAATCATCTCTTTCGTGTTAAAGGGAAACTCTATCTGAAAGCGCCGGTAATCATAACAGATGTAGAACATGACGGCCAAGCTCAAAACGGCGAGACAGGCATCATACCACGGAACGGATCCACCGTTTTTCCTGTCAAAACGGACACTCAAAAAAATGGCACAGAGGACGAGGCCCAGCATAACGGCAAGAAACTGTTCCAGGAAGAGGGGAATACCGAGATAGGAATTGAGCTGTATCCCCCACAGAATGGAGAGGACACTCATGGTCCCCCCACAGGTAAACATCATATTACGCACCATGGGACTCATATCCAGTGCGCTCTTCCCTTTTTCATCTCCAGCAGACATCGAACAGATCTCACCTTCCTATTTATTAGCGGGAACGTCCTTCCCCATCACCGTCTCGGTGATTCGCTGAAACAATGCTCTCACAACTTCCGGGTTAACCAGGGTATGAGATGTACCTCACAGAATACTTGCTTACTATCTGTTCTTGAGGAGCACGATCATTCACTCTTCAGGCTGTCAGATCTGCAGGGAGGATAGAGGCTGTTTACCCCATTTTTATCGCATGAAAAGAAAAAAATTCACATCTGTTCCGTAAGACTGCGGGGACACCATATCCCGTTATGTACATCGACGTGCTCAAGATAATGGAAATCACTGAACCTGGAAAGAAGAGACCTATTACCCTCCCCTAATACGTCTATTATTTATATATTGATAATGTTTTCTATTTATCTCTCAATATGTCAAAAATATCAGTGCCTGTCAAGGCAATAATACTGGTACCGTCACCTCCGTACAGTGAAGACTTCAGCACCGGTGATGACACGGTATCACCATATATAAACCCTTTGTTCTTCACTTACCAGGAGGAACAAGGCATGTACCGGCGATTCAGTTGTTATGTTCCTTCCGGCTAAGGCGATGTTATTCCCCGGCATCACCTGTGATTTCCGGGATCGCATATCCTTCTGTTTTGGCTGCTTCCGCATCGATTCATCGAGATATAACCATCATGTGTCTTGAAAGTGTGATGCATAAAACAGTCATGTTCGAAGGCACAGAGGTCACAAAAGAGTGGCTTTTGCACCAAAACCCTGATAGAAGTACGCGATAAGCCAATTCGCGTTCCTGAGGCATGGCGGTCAGTGTATGATGCATGACGAGTCCGATTTTGCCGGTCGTGAGAGTACTGCGGGATACTGAAATCAAGGAGGAAGAAGTACCATGGGATCCAAACAGAGAGAGACAGTATTGGGCCAGAAGGCCTATTTCGAAGAGAAACTGAAGGAGCGACGTGCATTCCTGGTCGAACAGGGGATTGCACCAGAGGAAAGGGCCAAAGACGGCATTCTCAGGAAGATACGCGCACAGGTACGACAGGTCAACACGAAGATCAAGGCCCTCGACGCCATCGCGAAGAGAACGGAAGAACTGGCAAAGATAAAGGCTGACAAGCTTGCGGCACCTGCTAAGCCAAAGAAAGAGAAAAAGGCCGCAGAAGCCCCGGCTGAAGGCAAGGGTAAAAAGAAGAAGAAAAAGAAGGAAGCCGCAGAGGACAAATAGATCGTACACCGGGGATAGAGTCCTCTCTGTCCCCGGATGCTTCACCCCATCCAGATGTCACGTCGTCGATAATAAGCCAGCTCGTCTTTCATAAATCTTCAGCGCTATCATGTGACACCGGTAGCGAGGGATATGGCGCATATCTCTTTGATCATTATGGTTATCATTGACATATTGAGTGCCTACTCCCCGTCGGGAAGGGAGGTATCCATCTCAAGGCTCTTGATCTCCGGCAGTGACGCACCGATGATGCCCTGCATGTCGCCGTACATGCCGGCCGTATTGGCAATGACCCGTTCTATCTGTTTCTCCCGTTTCGTCCATATCCGTGCCATGGCCCGCTTTTCCTGATCCAGGTCCTGTTTCATGGAGACGAAGGCCTCGACAATGGCCTCCACCTTCTGCCTGAATTCCGACCCCGAGAGATAGCCGTAGAGGATTTCCATCTTCTCCTGCTTCCCCACCTCGGCCAACTTTGTCATGGCTACCTGTATCAGGTTTGTCCTGAGGGCAATGGTCAGCCCGATGATGGAAGCATAGTCAGTGACCCAGATTCCCTCGATGTGGGCAAAGTTTCTGACGTCCTTCGGCAGGGCCACCGAGAGGAGGACGGCGATATCGGCGCGGACCTCGCGCTGGTCGTCCTTCAGTTTCTGTATCCAGCCATCGCTCCAGGCCTTGGTCCGCTTCGACTCCCAGATGATGGCGCCGCAGTACTGCCCCGTTTCACTAAACACCTTCTGGACGATGTCGGCGCCGCGGATGCCCTTGGGCACCGGTTCGATGGTGTCTGCAGGGAAACTGGCCCGCAGTATGTCCTCCAGTTCCACCTCCAGGACCTCGCCCTGCATCTGCTGGGAACCCTGGTCGGCCTTTCGCCTGAGTTCCTCGATCTGCTTCCTCAGATCGGAGATCTGCTTTTCCTTTTCCAGGTCCTTCATCCGGTGTTCATCGGCAATGGCGCGCGCCGCGTCGTCCCTGATCCTTGCACGCTCTTCATCCAGTTTCCGTGTCATCTCCAGTTCAAAGGCCCGCTTGCTCTCTTCCAGTTCCCGCCGCTCCTTTCGCAGGGCAAGCTCCGCCTCGCGCGATTCCTGCAGCTTCCTTTCCTTTTCACGGAGCTGTTCCATCAGGTCCTTCGTCTTCAGCTCACTCTCGTCGGCGATCTCTTTTCTGATGTCTGCCTCTATCTTTCCCCGTTCTCTTTTGAGCTGCTCCGCCACCTGCGTGTCGAGTGACTTCCGGTTCTCTTCCAGTTGCTTTTCACGCGCCAGCAGGGCCCGTGCCTTTTCCTCAAACTGCCCTTCCCGCTTCTGAAGCTCCGCCTCGAATTCCCGCTGAAGCTGTCCCCTGATCTGGTGCGATATGGCCTCCGTCAGGGGGATCTCCTTGTTACAGTGGGGGCATACGATGAATTGTTCCGGCATGTTATCTTCCTCTTTCTTGAAACGGTTGGTGGGGAATGGGGTCGCCCCCGCACTGTACGCCAGCGTCCCACTCAATACCTTTTCTTTAACTACCATGAGCCACCTATGATATCATTCCCTGCAGGCGGTCCCGGATAATCTTTTCAGCGCCCGACATGATACGATCAATCAATTCCCTGCACGTTGGAATGTCATGGATCAGGCCGGCTACCATGCCGCACGACCAGGCGCCGGCATCTGTTTCACCTTCCACCATGACCCGGGGATACATTCCCGCCACTTCCCCGATGATATGCTCGAATGTAATATTTTCCCCTAATTCGGCTTCCTTTTCCAGGAGGCGTTCGACGGCAGGATTGTTCAGCACACGTTCCGTATTTCGAAGCGGCCGCATTATCAACCTGGTGTCCAACTCGGATGCGGCGATAATGGCCTTCTTGACGTTTTCATGGACAGGTGCTTCTTTCGTAGCGATAAAGCGGGTCCCCATGTTTATTCCATCAGCACCAAGACTGAGCGATGCGACCATGCTTCTCGCATCTGCCATGCCTCCGGACGCAACGAATGGAATGGTAAGCTCCTCGTCTGCCCTTGGCAGCAGAATCATGTTGGGAATATCATCTTCACCGGGGTGACCGCCGCATTCAAACCCGTCTACCGACACCGCATCACATCCGATCTTTTCCGCTTTCAACGCATGTCGAACGGATGTGCACTTGTGAATGATCTTCACTCCGGCTTTTTGTAATTCAGGGAGATACTCTTCGGGGTTGCGACCGGCCGTTTCAACTATCTTGATACCACCATCAATAATCGCATCTATGTATCCCGGGTAATCGGGTTTGATTACCGCAGGAAGGAACGTTAGATTGACTCCAAAGGCCTTATCAGTCATCTCATGACAACGCTCGATTTCCTTCGCGAGATCCAGTGGTGTCTTCTGCGTCAGCCCCGTAATGATTCCAAGACCGCCGGCATTGGAAACGGCGGCGGCCAATTCAGCAAAACCCACATAATGCATGCCACCTTGAATGATGGGATGCTGAATACCAAAAAGTTCGGTTATTCTCGTTTTCATGGCATGTTCCTTCTTTTCATATTGTCTTCCTGTACTCTCTCTCAAAAAATCAAGAAGTGAGTGTGAACGTCTCTAACCAGCCGCGCTGCTTTTTGCGTCGGCTGAATCAGGCTTGTTCTACGCAACTTTGATCATTTTCTCGGATATCCTTAAATCATCGCAATAATACTGCACTCAAAGTCATATTAATTGAGATGCTTCTTCAAAAATACAGTTGGATCGTAAAAGTGATAATTGAGATCTTTCATCGTATAACAGCTGTAACTTGCTCGCCCATTATCTTCCATGGTTTTGCGAATCTCCAGGTGTAAATGGTTCTTCTTGAAGCCCGATGATATAAATTCATCCTTATTGAAAACTCTTGCAATAGGTTTGTTCTCGTTGACAAAGTCACCTGTTCTCACCAAAATATCTGCCACATGGATATAGCTTGAGTACAGTACAGTCCCATCCGTCAACCTATGTTCTATAATGACCGCCAGATATGGAAATTTGTAATAGATGCCTTTTATTTGGCCCCTTCCAATTGGATATACAGTTTCGCCAAAACCTGCGAGAATATCTAACCCGGCGTGCTTATGTCCCCTTTTTCGGTATGCGCCAAAACCATCTAATGAACGTTCTGATAGTTCCTTAAAGCTTCCCCTGTTTTGAAAAGACACGAAGGGGAGATAAAACTCAGTACATGCTTTCACGCTTCGATCGGTATCTGCATCAATTCCAAGGGGTGCTTGAAGTGTTAGAAAAATTGATACTGCAATAATTCTGAGAAGCATTTGTTTCGTTTTATGGAATCTTAGCCAAGGTATCATAATACAAAATGTCTTTAATAATGTATGTCGTTTTATCCTTTTATCGTAGAACATTGTTTACATAGTTTCTTGGTAATACATCAAACATAGCTGGTCCAGCTACATAATACATCTTTAAATTACAGGGAAAATCGTTATAAGTTACCGTAATAGGATAACTATTATAAAACTCGATTTATGCGGGTGTGTTATACAGAAACCATGTAATACACCCAAAATAGCTCTGGAAAGCAAAAACCCCGCCTTTTTTTTGAGAAACGGGGTCTTGGTTTCAGTCAGTCCATGATGCCCTCTTTTGTAAATTGTTAAGGGTTTGAACTTCTCTCCATACTCTCTCAATGAA
>Ga0272441_10010115_pt1 | contig 14375 bp, 10 predicted proteins | sample SSMProp6N_FD_193582 | JGI IMG/M metagenome (GOLD analysis project Ga0272441, IMG submission 193582) | Marine sediment archaeal communities from Little Sippewissett salt marsh, Falmouth, MA, United States - SSM-Prop-6N | ecosystem: Environmental > Aquatic > Marine > Wetlands > Sediment ... | reverse complement strand
CATTGATTGAAGCTCCATTGCCTGTTAGATCCAATGTTTCCTGAGAAACTTCAGGATCAGAATCAACACTAGAACCTGTTCCATACGTGAAAATGTCACCTGGATGGATGAAATTCTTTGTCATAGCCTGTTCGTTATATGACATTGGAACTGAGGTCGGCATTATGATCTGCATCATTGAATTGGCTTGTGATGAGTATCTTTGAGCTTGCTCATCTAGGTACCTAGCTATATTCAACTCTGAATCAGTTTCACCAGTTCTAAGTGAAGTTTGACCAATAGAAATACTATCAGCTCTCTTCTTCTCTTCTCTGATATTCTTCATTACCTCGTCATCAGCTAAGGCTCTATACGTGAGAGCAAGAGCAAAGTTGATTTCTATCTGCTTGATCATCTCAAGAGAAGCATTCCACTTCCTTCTAGAAATGTCATTACTATGAAAATTAGAATACCTAAGAATGTCCTGTGATTCAGTTAAGATATCAATATAAGATCTCGCAATTTTTAGATTCTTGCGAATCAGCGCTGCTGGAGCATCTGAAGCTGTAAGATTAGCCGACTCGTAGATTTCGGATAATGAGGCATATCCAGCTCCATCGAATGTCGTAGAGATCGCCACAAAAGGCTTAGACCTATCGTAGTCACCCCCGTATACAGCATCGGATCTAGCACCAACAGAGCCGTCTGTGCTATTATAAAATTCTATCTTGTACCACTTAGTGGTATCGATCAGATCACACTCCGTTGCTCTCACACCATATGTATAGGCATAGGATGCAAATAAAGTGTATGTACCATCTTCTGACGTAGCCTCATAGATACGAATCAAATCCATATCTTTATCGTCAGGTACTCCATGAACAAAAAGTCCTTTTACTGTTGCCATACTAATTTCCTTGACCAAAAATAGATCTAAATTTCCTCACGTTTCTCCGCACGTCCCGTCCTTGTTTCTGGGTCAATTGGAATACTAGAGGAATCTCTTTACTTAGTTCTTGTGCCCGCTGTATATTCTCAAACGAGCCCTCATATCGCTGCCGTATGCTTTGTGCAAATGGTCCTGCCTGATATCCAGGGTCTTTAGTAAAGGTAATGAAATTCGATTTGTTAATATTTGCCGCTGTTTGACTTTGTCTGGTCGTGGCCGCAGCCGCCTTATTTGCTTGTATTATAAGATCAACTCTAAATGGATCAAACCCTTTTGTCCCTAAGACTGGTCTAGAGGTTCTGACCATTCTACCAACTCTACTTGACAACTTACCACCTAACCAAGCCCCGCCAAAAGTGGATGCTGCATCAAGTGCTATCTGGGACGGATCATTACCTTTCAGGAAACTCTTTGCTAGTTCGAATACACCAAATACAACTGCTGAATTATTCAGAATAGCAGACACTGGTCTTAGTGCTGGAATAGCAGTAAATAGAGCATTGACTGCTACAGTTGTACCAAATGATGCAGCGAAATTTCCTAATAGCGAATTATAATTAATATTTTCAAAGAATTCCCGCTTGGCTTCATCTTTCTGTTTCCTTCTTAGTATCAGACCTCTATCTTCCCTATATGAGCGGAATCCTCCATTATCATATCTGATAGCTCGGAGAATGACGTTGCCTTCCTTAGTAACATCATATCTAAAATCGTCAGACACATCTCTCCACGTACCATTGTAGTACACTTCCCACTCAGCATCGGAAGTAGCCTGTTCAAGCCTGAAGTTAATACTTCTAGAGGTTGTTTCACTGACTAATGGAATTCTCATTATGTCTCACTTGGAAGAGTAAGCTTTCTGAATGGGTCATTACTAGGACCCACTACATAGAGGTTGGCTTCATAGAAACAAATCTCGTTATTGATTAATCTCGGAACTATTTGTGAAATCTCATAATCATTACCCATATAACTTAGAGTCCAGACAGTTCTCTTCACATATCCGCCATCATTTATAATGAAGTTTCTATTCATAAAGAAATCTGGCTTGAAGAATGCCTTTCTGATATCTCTCTCTATATACTGGGTGACAACAGAACTAGTATCTGCTACTGCTGGGAAATCATATGTCTTCGGATCTATGAGAACCTTGGTCGTATAAGTTGTGGGTTCATCATACGCACTGCGTCCAGTATCAGTTGCAGTAGTAATTGGTTCATATCCTCTGACCTTTACTGAGATACCAATCTTGTTGAATGCGTCAATATATCTCTCTGTATAGTCACCGACTGCGTTCTCGTTATAGTAATCTGTATAGTCTGTCAATGAACCGAATACTCTGAAATCAACACGCAGAGTTCCGCTAGCAAGAGGATCTACATAATAAGATCCCGAACTACTATCTTCTGGGAAAGCATTGGTACCAAGTCTTTCTTGATAAACGCTGGTAAGTACTGTGTCGTGTCCGTGTACATTATTTCCAGCTCCAACTTGGAAAGCACATCTGAGATCAGACATATTTCCAAAATATGGAAGTCTATCATAAAAAGGTCTGAAGAATTGATTACCAGTAACTTCAACATCGGTCCTAGAATTTACTATCTGCCAATCTCCTTCAACTCCTGCCGCAGAGATAGTCTTGATGAAGAGAGTTGGTCTACCTTGATAAGCGAAGATTGCACTCACAAGGAATCCTCCTCCAGCATCTCCTAGTAATGATAATTTAATCTGCGGATTAGCTGTTGAATTATCAAAGTAAGTTGACGATCCAGCAGGCTTAGTAATACTTGCAGTACTTGAAAAACTTATACCATCATTAGATGAGAGACGATATTTGATTGTTACATCATCATTACCGCCGCTCACATCTCCAAAAGCAGCTAGAACAACACCATCACCATCAATTGCAATTGAAGGATCAATACCAATGTAGCTCGAAGACACTAGTTCATCTATATTTGCAAATAGGTGTGTCTGTTTATTATAAATAGCAAAATAGAACTTTTCACTATTATTGATAAATGAAATATAGCAATAAGGTCCCTGCGCTACAGAATCAATTCTAGCAGAACAGTCAGTAGTAGAAACTACCTCTTCAAGGGGCCAAATCTCATATAAATCCAGAAATCTTTCTCTAGGAGAATTAACCATTGAATATTCTGCACATTTCAGTACTCCGCCTTTTGAGTAGAACTGATACATTACAGAATCAGGATCTCCGCATAGGGAATATAAGCCTCTCTCAAAACTCTCTTGCTGTGTTATGTATTCCTTAGTAGATGGGATATATTCAACTATGTGAGTACATAATAGTGTCCTAAGTTCTTCATCATCAGGATCTGTACTTGGATCATGCTTCAGGTTTGTTGAATCCAGCTCATACCAGGTACCATCAGAGGTACAAATATATATCTTTTCTAATGCTTCAGATTTCATTAGATAAAGAATGTCACCACGAATACTAGAATCTTCTCTAGAGAAAGCTACTATGTTAGATACCCAGTTCCAAGTGAAACCGCCGTTCTCAGAGTAGTAAAGATTGACATTCTGATCTGTGACATAGAAGGCTGCCCAAAGGTTTCCTTCTCTATCTATCTTGAAGGCCTTATTCATCGAATTCGAATTCAGGCTGGAGACAGCTCTAGAATTATTTGTTTTATATTCAATAGCTGCGTCAAATATTTTAGCCATTAATCTACCTCCGCAACCTTCAAGTTCAGAGTACCATATCCAAGAGTTGGATTATTCTCTACGGTATATTTCATATATATAGATCTCATATCTCCATCTTCGATAACGAAATCAACTACTTGTGACCAAGTATCTCTATCTGTTGAGAGATCAAGATTAGTGAAAATACCCGAATTCAATCCATTCACATACACGTAATAATGTTTCTTCTCACCAGAAGTATTACCAAATAGGAACTTATCTTCTTTAACATCGTCATAGAACAGATTGCCTAGACTTGTATTGTAAATAGGTACTGCGTTGTATGCTGAATATCCTTGATAACTCTTATCTGCAAATATATAGTCACCAGCATCAGAGAAGATTGCTCCAGATGGAACCGTACCGCTGTATCCAGGTACTACTCCGCTGGGAACGTCTCCTGAAGGTGCGGGTTCCACACCAGATGGATGAATAATAGAACCGTCATCAGTAACTACATTCAGATTGGCTCCAGCATAAGCAACTCCATAATCATTATAAACTGTAACTTCGTAGTATCCAACATCGCCTTCTTCCACATTAGGAAGTACATAAAGATAATCAGTAGCACCTGTAATAGGTATTGCATTGACCTTCCATTGATAATACAGCGGACTTGCTCCGTCTGCAATTACTTGGAAGTAAGCTGTATCTCCAACATTAACAGTCTGCTCAACTGGTCCAGTTGTAATAGTTGGAACTCCAGAGTCTGTAGGAGGAATATAACCAGAAGCATCGAATTCATTCTCACTTCCCCATGTAATTGAGCTGTCTGCATTGCTTTCTAGTTGATACTGAGTCTTCATCTGATTAGCACTAAGTTCACCACCATAGATGATCATCTCACCCCACTTAGTGTCCCACGCGTATGTCCTAGAAGCTCCTACCAATAGTTGAAAGTGGCTTCTTCCAAGTTCTAACGGAAGATCACCATCCTTCATACTGGTGTAAGTACCACTACCATAAGTAGACGAGATATCACTAGAAGCTAGTGCATCACCATTCAGATATACTGCATATCCACTGGCTCCATCAAAGGTTGCACCGAATGAACCCCATCCTTCACCAGTTATATCTGCATTACTCATAACACCTTGAATGGCCCAATCTATGTAGTTTCCAGAAGTCCCAGAATCTACTGTGTAGAATGAAAGTTTCTCACCTATGTTTCCAAAGTAATATTCACCTCTATCGGCGTGATGCCCTTTACACATGATTGGTAAATCAGTCCAATCAAATGCTGAGTATCCATTCACATCAGGTTCTTCTCCTCGTGCCCACATCCATGCTCTGACTGTGAATGCTTGATCTGTTACTCCACTGACAAACGTGAGAGTTGAGTCATCGGAGCATCGACCATACATATACGGTGATGGATACCATTCATTCTGATGCCAAGCTCTTCCAAAGTAACCATCATCATAGAGCATTGGTGTGGGCGGTTCAGCATCAGGAGGACAACTACAACCACCACCTCCTACATAAGCCTGATGATTCTTACGGCCTTGCGCATGGTTATACTGAGCTGAGTCAAGTCCATTATCTTCAAAGTGGAGTACCATCTTATGGTCACCAACACCACTATAGTTACCTTGCCAGACTGACTTAGTGCTTGGGTAGTTAAGTGCAGTGCTTCCATACTGAATAAGAAACTCTGTATCAGTACTAGAATCAATAGTTGGGAATTTAACCCACATCTGCAGATCCTTACTGCCCTTATTGAATGATACTATCTCTCTAGGGAATGGGACACCGCTCACATTAGTGACAACTATGTCGTGTCCATCCACTCTGTATACATTACTCCAGAAATCACTTGATATATTAGAGTTATCCAGAATAATTGGAATTGGTACATTGGAGTCATTAGCTTCTATTAGATCAGCATCTAGGACACCAGATATATAGTAGAGAGATCCACCGTATCTGTTTGAACCTTCTCCGCCTTGTGTGACAGAAAGAGACGCAGTATCAGAGATACTGGAGCCAGCAAAGTTCGAGACTACTACGTCATAGTCTCCTTCTTCATCTGTAGTAATATACGAAATAAAGTATGTGCTGGAATTGGCACCTGATATAGGAGAACCATCAAGTCTCCACTGATATGTAAGTGTGCCTTCACCACTAGCAGTAACGCTGAAAGTGTAATAATCACCAACTGCCTTAGTCGCTCCAACAGGATGAACTGTAATGGTAGGCTTCTGAGTACTTAGAGTAGTAGGATCTACTAGTCCAGATACATTAAGAAGCGTACCAGAGTCATTCACGCTATCACTATAAGTAGCCATGTCATCAGCACTGAGTGCTTTATTTACTAGGTACATTCCATCCATTCGGCCCCATGCACAAGTAGCTCCTGGATATACCTCTGTTCCCTTACCTACCCAAACTTGCGATGTTGTATTAGCCATACCAGGATAAGCACCAGGATCAGCTACCCAATTCTTAACTGATACACCACTGGCATACAGATCCATACCATCCGTAGTCTCTGATCCATCGTATGAACATCCAACGTGTGCCCAGACACTAGCACTAATAGCTTTACCTGTTGCATTCTTCGCTACTAATATTGGGGATGTAGGAGAGTTGTCATCATCTCCTAGAAGGAGTCTGAGACGTCCACCTTCCTGATAGAACGAATACTCGTCCTCTTTTCTGAAGAAGTAGACTGGATTTCCATAATAGCCAGCACGAAGGTATATCCACCCAAATACACTGAAAGGCGAGTCACCAGTGAAAGATAGAGTGCTATTATCAGGAATACCTGGATATACCTGATAGACATCTACTGGGGACATATTCAGACCACTGACTAGAGGCGTTGCTATTCTGGCTGGCTTCCTTCCGCCTGAACAAACATATGTTGAATTCAGCATATTGTCAACGTATAGATCTGCATCATACGCATCAGTCGCTGAGTTATAATATGCGTCACTATCTACTGGGTATGGTGTATATGGTAAGTTCTTACCAGTACAAGTAGCAGTGGGATCCATAAAGTGCATAGCAACTTTGAAGTCATACCCACCATAAACATTAGTGAATACATCACTACTCGGATCATTAATAGATATTCCATTTCCCCATTGGATAAGGAAGTCTTCCTGTACTCCAGAGGTCAGTGTAGGAAACTTAACCCAAGCTCCTAGAACCTTATTAGTTCTATCAAACTTCATCAGCTCATGCGACATGACTACACCAGATATAGTAGTGAATACTATGTCTGACCCATCATCGTTGTATACACCAGAGCCAGATGCCCAAAAGCCATCAGGTATTCCACCAGAACCAAAGACAATTGGAAGTGGAAAGTTTGTCTCAGTAGTGTGAATATTCTCAGCTTTCAGCGCAAGTCTCATTGCACCAGAGGGAGTGGTATATGTTGACATTAATAATCCTTAGAAGAAAGGGGGAGGTCTCCTCCCCCATTATTGCTTACGATACCTGACTAGATACCTTAACAGCATATGCATCGACAAGTTCGGAAGTAGCACCACCGTACCAGCCCATTAGATCAAACGCTCTTGCAGTGACATTGTCATCTACATCGACGCTGATATCCTGCATATATGCATACCCGATAGCTTCCTTAGAGAACACCAGGTTATAGGCTTCAGTTCCACCAGCATTAGTCTGAACCTTACTTGAGATAAAGCATGGAACACCGAACGGAGATCCCACGTATCCATTAAGGTTAGTGTAGCCTTCACCGAAACCTTCAACGATCTGAGTACCAGGAGCAGCATAAGTATCTGCTTCACCGAGATCAGAACGAAGATCTGCCCACGCCTGTGGATGGAAGACACCATAGTAAGGACCAGGTGCATTCTGCTCTTCTAGCTGAGCAATAGCTGAAAGGAAACTAGCCTTTGCATCAGCCTCGAAAGTACCACTAGCAACAGTGCTAGTAGTAATACCAGAAGCATTAGCAAGGATAAGTTCATCCTCATCATTAGCAAGGGCTCTACCAATCTGTTCACCATAAGGTGCCAGATCAGAGAATGGATCTGCCCAAAGTGCTCTCTTAGAGATCTGTACGTATACACCGCGCTCCGCAGGAGTCAGTGTAACACCATCAGTGCTCCAAGCAGTAGAAGATGGGGCAACTCCCTCAGTAAGTGAGGCAGGAGATAGAGCTTGGAATCTAGGAATAACAATAGATCCAGCGCCTTGAGGCACTTGCACTGAACGCACCAGAGGTCTCATGACCCGCGATGCATAAGCAGCACTCTGTGCTTCAGAAGAAACTATCTGACCAACAAGGTCATTAAGTGTGGTTGAATTAGAAATAGACATAGTTATTTACCTGTAATCTTATTTTCACCGAGAAGTGACCTATAGTGATCACGAAGCTTAGCTCGTGCAATAGGGTCCTTCTTAACTGATTCGTAATCTGAGTTAGCGAATCTTGGTACATTTGAGTTTGGCCTCTGCGGTGTCATGGGTCTCCTACCCTGATTAGGCTTCGGCTCAGGCTCAGGACTACCTGCACCCTCTGAGCTGAACTGAGGATACTTCTCTAGGAATGCATCTACTGCTTCTTTTGGAGACTTACCTTCCTCTAGTGTAATCCATGATGGATCTACATTGAGGTTACGCTTGGCTAGCTCTGTGCCGAGTGTATGTTCTTTCACAAGTTTACCTACCTCAGCTTCAAGCGTTGTGGTTTTCTGTTCCTGTTCACGGAACTTAGTTCTCCAACTAGCAGCTTCATCTCTCAGTTCTTTGATGTAGTCTGCTGAGAAACCGCCTGGGTTACTCGGGTTTGGGTTCGGGATCTTCCCTGGTTCTTCGCTCATTGTCTAAACCTCCTGGGTTTGGCAATATTGATTTGTTAAAGTCCATATTGGATCTGACTAAGGCTTCAGCCTCAGCCTCATCCATGGTTGGATCATTCTGTAATACTGCATCAATTGGTGTAGATATACCCAATCTGATACGTTCTCTAAGCTCTTCTGACTCAGGACTGAGAGGCATAAGGGCTTCTTCGGGATACTTAACTAAGATATCATCTAGGGGCTCTAGACCATTGACTTTAAGTATCATATTAGCCAAATCGAGCTCATATTGCTGATATCTTAGGGTTTTTTCTTTGAATATCTGTATAAGCGGGTACCACTTAATAAGCAGTTCTTTACCGCTACTAGCCTTTTGATCACCAACTACGGAAACCTTTGGTATACAAGCAGTTTCGTATACCTTCTCTTCTAGATATTGTATTTCCTTAAGGGTTTCCTCTATCTTAGGATTAAGCTCTAGGACATCTGCTGTAGCACCTGCAGGAAGGCTGATAGCTCTACCAGGATGTATGGTAATACCTTCTCCCTGCTGGAATCCAGTGACAACGGCAGGTGTAGCTGACTGCATCTTTATCATGTATCCTAGATTAGTCATCTGCTGATTAAGGTATGTGTTCATGAGGCGTACTTGGTATGCTGGCGCATGACCAAGGATCTGACCATATACTTCTTCTCCCTTGAAGAAGGTGAATGGCAGGTACTCAAGCTCATTAGTCTCTGACACATCCCTAACACCATCCATATAAGTGGTGATATAATTGTCTGTCCATACTTGTGTCTTAACAGCTTGGCGTACATTGGGATTCTTATCACTGCCCTCTATCTTGGTGACTAGGGATACCAAGGATATGGCTTCAGGTATATCAGGCTGATCTTCAGAGCCGACAACACTGAACTCACTTGCATCGAACAGTCTAAGTTCGACTTCCCCAGCTTCATTAAATCCAATATATATCATTCCTGTACCGCTAAGTTCAGCAGCAAGGTCTACTTTACGTAGAAATCTATCTATTTGCAGATTATGATACAGTTCTTCTAGGAAGGATACTGAAGGTGAGGGCCCATCGAATTCCCTGACAAGGCCTCTTGAATAGAGAAGGGACAGCTTCTTCTTGACAATTACATTAGTCAAGTTAATCGTGATGGGGTCTACATCATTATTGACCCGATCTACGTATTCCTCTTGCCGAGCATAGAAGAAATCTTTATTCTTCATAGCTTCCTCACGTCTCTTCTTCTCTTCTACTGAGAAGTTGTGAAGATTAGCCCGTGTAAGAAGACTGGTCGGAACAGTTTCAGTTAATGGCATTAAACATTACTCCTACACTCTTTGCATATATGCGGAGGCTCACCTTTGGGGGTAGAAGATATAAAGGGCCTCTTACATGATGTACACCGTTTCATAACACGACAGCTGCTGCTACCCATAGTATAAGGCCGTTGGTCTGGGGTCTGGGCTACCCACCGTGCATGGTCAAATTTATTCACGAAGAAGTATCTGACAGCGTCCATCATATGGTCATGATCACCGTCTTTGAGGGGGTCATCTATGGGATTATCCCACTTATCTACAGCATATTGATAACCTTCAAAAGAACGAATAGTTTCTTTACATTTTTGTGTTACTCTGTATCTGCGTTCACCTTTCACATTCTTGATGAACGAACGTACTAGGGCTAAGCCCGACTGGATACTAGAAGCTTTATTTACTACATGAATTCCCCTAGCCCGCATTGCATCGACTGGGCTTATTCCAGAACTGAGCTCTTCTGCATTTCCTGCTGGGTCGGTGAAAGCAGTGCTCAAGTCATTAGGCTTCAGGCCATGTTTGTGCAGGGTATCGAAGATAGCATTAATTATATCGTCTATCTGCGTCCTAGTGAGATACAATTCGTCGAATTGAACGACCTGGGTTTTCGTTGCACGATCCACACCAATGAACGCAATTGCTGTGGGGGAGGCGTAACCAAAGTCCATACCGAGATAGATGTCCCAAACTTCTGGCTTAATCTGGAATTCTGAAAGGGTGTTTTCCCGTCCAAAATCGGCGTAGACTCGCCCTGCTTTCGTAATAAATTTCGCGAGATATTCCTGATCGAAGTCAACTTGGCTAATTTGGGATTTAACTTGATCAATTTCCTCTTGTCCGATGATGGGGTTTATTTCGGTGGCCCAATGATACTTAGACCAACCAGCTGCCTCAGTGTATATTTTATGAAAGTAATTGAATCCATTTGGAGTTGAGAGGAGGATCGCTCGTCCCTTGCGGTCGGAAAGTGAGGGACGGATAATGGCATCGAAAACGGTCTCTTTATGGAAAGCAGCTTCATCAAGAACTGCAAGGGTGATTGATCTTCCTCTCAGACTGTCTGGATTGTCGGAACTCTTCCAATATATCTTACTGCCGTTCTTAAATATAGTATACAACTGCGAAGAATGTATAGAGTGGATGGCTGGCTGGAGGTAATCTAGGACGGATATGAATTCAGAGAAGCCGACCTCTCTGGATTCCCTGAAGGTTGGAGCTACCCAAAGTACCAAGCGGTCAGGTGTAGTTAAACAGTGACGGATAGCTTCATGGGTTGCACACTTAGTCTTGCCTACTCGCCGTCCTCCAGCGATTATCTTAAATCTAGCAGGATCTTTATGAAATTCTTCTTGGTAATGGAATGGTTGATAAGGAATAGTTATCATGCATTATCCCAAGTGAATACGATAGTTTGAGCCGTATCTACTACATTCTTCTCTAGATTTTCTATATGATCTAGGAGGATTCTCAAGTGGGCTGCCGATCCTGCCTCAGCTTTACCTGCTGCGACATCATATATCTTAGGCAGTCTATTCTTCAGTTGTGTGCGTGCTTCTTTAAGTATCGCAGAGTGGAATTCGGAATTGTGTCTCCATCTGGAAATAGTGGCAGGAGTTACATTAATCGCTTCTGCTACTTCTTTACAATTCCTACCAGCTGCAAATAGTTGGATAGCTCTTAATTGTTTATGAGAAAAATTATTCCCACTATGACAACCTTTGTCCATAACTTATTGATATTTCCCGTGTTACGCGCTTACACTTATTGATAAATTAATTCAACTTAAGTGTAATTATTCTTATACTATATATAAGATGGGAAGGAGGATAACAATGCCATCTACTAATAATATAGGTAATGACAAGGATAAGCTCAATCGTGCTGAATGGATTAAGAAAAACAAGAATAAAATCAAAGAGTACAATAAGCGTTATTACAGAAAAAACAAGACAATGCTCCTTGAAAGAAGCAAGGCCTACTGGGCCACAGATATCGCAAAAGAGAATGCTGCTAAACGTCAAAGAGCAAAATGGAAAGACCCTCACTACAGATGGGCTGCCAGATTTTACCAAGCGCTCGGTAAATTTCTTAGACGTAAAGCAGACGGTAAGCAGAGATTCCATAAGTATGGAACTCTAGCTGACTGGGTTGGCTGTGATAAAGAACAGCTATTCGAACACCTGTTAACAACTGTCCCAGAAAGATATGACTTCTATAAAGATTATGGTAGCCATCTAGAAGTGGATCACATTGAGCCTATTCGGGATTTTGATCTGACCAAGGCCGAAGATAGAGTTAAATGTTTCCACTATTCAAATCTCAGATTCATGCCTGCTAGTATCAATCGCGGATACGAGAGGTAACCTCCTTGTGGAAGAAGGGTTCTTTTGAGCCCTTCTTTTTTGTTGACTTTTACACTGAAAAGAATTATATTATTATTAAGAGATGGAAAGAGGTTGAAAGCCCTAGGACCACTAACCCAATAGTTGAGTCTGAAAAGAAGTCCCATCAAAGCCTGCAAACTAGGCTAAGTACCAAAGTACTTTTAGGTTAATCGTATAGAGACAAAGCTAAAGAGTCTTTAGAATTCATTCCCACTCTTAGTTGTTGAAACACCCAATAGGCTATACGTAACTCTCTAGGAGTTGATGAATTCTAATATGGGTGGTGTTTTACTCCGCCGAAGGCGCTAGAGCGGGTACTAAATCTTGGCTCGCTTCGCTCACATTATCCATACAGTAGACCATAACCACCATTATACAAGTAGCCTATCTCAGTACTTGTCAAGTGTCTGTTCCAGACTCCTACATGAGTTATGTTACCAGTGAAGTCGTGGTCGCTCTGCACTTGCCCAATGTAATATGCCCCGTAACCATTAATTCCTAGTGTAAAGTCACCTGCATCTACACTATCTATATACCAAGTAGAACCATTGGTAACCCCATCGTTCCAAGTCATGACTACGTGGTGCCAGTTACCATCAGCTACGTTATCACCTGAATCCCTATGAGCAGCATTACCATAGTCGTAACAAGCTAAATTAGAAGTGTGTACAAAGAGGTTTGGTCCGTTAGCTGTTCCGAAGATACCATTGTAAGCCGCACCTGTATCAGATGTCTTAATCCATGCAGAAACAGTACCACTGGGTATGTCTAGTGATGAATCAGTTCCAACGTTGATGTAGTCATCTGTTCCATCAAATAAGTACGTTGGCTCAGTATCTCTATTTTTCCATCCATAAGCCCTAGTAGCACCAGCAATTGTTCCATGGTTTGTACCATGACAATCCTTAGCTTGTGCAACCATATCCCAATAGCTGACGAGTCCATCAATGAGTGACGGGTAGTTGGAAAGAATGTCATACTCTGGCTTCAGCATTAGAGTTATGCCATGATGAGGAACTATGTAGATCCTATTGTCTTTCATGAACAACTGTATCTCATCAGCAGCTGCAGATGGGTCTGAAGACTGATCAGTAAGAGTGAGAGGATCAGATGAACCTCCTGAAGCCTCCTGGTTCACCCAAGCACTCCCATTATATGTGAGTACCTCTCCACTTGCTGGCGCAGTTGTTGTTACATCAGATAGTCCAGAGATGTTCGTTGGAATTTGATCAACAATGTGTCCACTGATTGTAGTTATGTCCGCATGTGTATGATATATGGCACTGTGATCATCATCTTCTAGTCCAGTCAGAGCTCCGTGATCTGTGACACCACCACCTGCACCTGCCGCATTGATCCAGCTGGCTCCGTTGTATTGTAGGAAATGCCCACTAGCTACTGAACTTGTTGAAACATCTGCAAGACCAGAGATATTTGTCACCATCTGATCTACTAGGTGACCACTAATAGTAGCTACGTCTGCGTCTGTCGCATATGCACTCAGCTGAGACACAATGTCACCAGAAGCAGTGACCAACTCACTACCAGTAACATAGTCAACAGGAATTTGGGACACAATGTCTCCACTCGCAGTCAGCAACTCACTACCAGTGACATAATCTGCAGGTATCTGGGATACAATGTCACCAGAAGCAGTCAGAAACTCTGCGTCCGTTACGTAGTCAACTGGAATTTGGGTTACAATATCACCACTTGCTGTGAGTAACTCTGCGTCCGTTACGTAGTTCGTAGGTATCTGAGATACAATATCTCCACTTGCTGTGAGGAGCTCAGAATCTGTTACGAAACCGCTGACATTAATTTGATCAAGTCTAATTTTTGGCATATTATGACCAGTATACGAATGTTATTGTGTCGCTATTAGTTAGATCGAATCCACCATTTGCAGCAGTGTAATTCCAATCTATTGTAGGGTTTGCTCCGCTGAAGACTAAGTCAAATCCTTCATTACCGCTGCGAACCTCTACTTCTGGTCCAGTGGCAGGAGTGTACCTGTTTATTCTGTATGTAACCCCGTTGACAATCAGTTGCGCATCTTCTAGAGCTACAAGAGTCTGGAGCGGATCAGTACCACCAAACACATAAGGTGTACCATTGATTGAAGCTCCATTGCCTGTTAGATCCAATGTTTCCTGAGAAACTTCAGGATCAGAATCAACACTAGAACCTGTTCCATACGTGAAAATGTCACCTGGATGGATGAAATTCTTTGTCATAGC
>Ga0272441_10010114_pt1 | contig 14376 bp, 13 predicted proteins | sample SSMProp6N_FD_193582 | JGI IMG/M metagenome (GOLD analysis project Ga0272441, IMG submission 193582) | Marine sediment archaeal communities from Little Sippewissett salt marsh, Falmouth, MA, United States - SSM-Prop-6N | ecosystem: Environmental > Aquatic > Marine > Wetlands > Sediment ... | reverse complement strand
TAAAGAAAAGAAAAACAATTCCAGCTATCATCAATTCAGATCCAAATAAGGTATAAAATGCATCATGTATCTCACTAAATATATCACCCATAGCTGTTAAAAATATAAAATTTAATGTTAGCATATTGCTCATGTTCTACCACCTGATATAAAATCAATTATTGCTAAAAACATAAACAAATTAAAAAATACTATCAATATCATATCTATTGGTACCGTACCAGCTACCCAATGCATTTCACCTGACAATGGTTCAATTGGAAAAATAAATATATTTGCAAAGATAGTAATCAAAATAATTGGAATTATGTAAGCAAATGCCTGAGCTCCACCCGCTTTACCTATAATATACATTCCTACAGCTGTTGCTATAGTACCTATTATTGCTAAAACAGGATTTTCTTCAGCGGATCTAAAAAGACCTTCTATTCCTTGTATCATCATATCTCCGATACTAAAATCTGCTCCAAATTCATCTGGTTTTGTCACATCTATAACATCTGCATCTCCACCTGGATCTGGATCCTGAGAAGTATATGCTGTCCATGCACTTGTAAAACCCATGAGATAACATACTGCTATAAGACCGAACATAATCATTACGAATGCACTTACCAAACCAGTATATTTTTTCTTCATATTCTACTCCATATAAATAATGCAAAAGTATAGACAAGTGCTGTAATTGTCAGTATCGCCCAGCCACTAATACCACTATCCATCATAAGATCAGGTTTTAACATAAGTGCCAGAGCCATTATTCCTATACCAATGTATCCAGTACCCAATCCAGCTACTGGAAGCAATACAGCCATTACCAGCGCCATAATTATAACAGTTACAAGCAAATACACCCAATCTGGAATATAATCCCATACTGGACTATCTCCAAATCCACCATAATCTAAAAACACAAGTGTAGATCCAGTCTGTGTGACTTCATAAGCCGGATATCCCTCCTTTTTATACCAGCATTCAATCTTATATTTACCAGCAATAAGAGTAATATTTGTATGTGAAATGGTATAACTTATAGATCCGCCACTGGGCTGTGTAGTAACATTCTCTGTATACAATACAACCCATTGACCTAAAGTCTCATTATAATAAGAAATTGTGGCACTAAACCATTCAAGATCGCTATAGTCTGCTGTAATATTAAAATAAAATGTAAAATTGCTGCGCTGGTAATGATTATGTGGCTCTATATCCCATGTAATCCCAGCAAACATATTTTCTTCTTCACTAGAACTATAATCAATATCTATTTTAAAAGTATGCACAAATACACTATCAGATGGCGTATAATCATATGTTTTTGTTTCAAAACCTTGACCTGAAGCATTAATTTGTACTTTATAATTTACAAATGGGATAAGGAATATCTCAATTTGACCATTACCATCTGTGATATATGATCCTACTTCTTCATAAATCCCTGTTGTATTAATATATCGTTTAACAATTACTTTTGCATTATCTACAGCTGAACCAGATAGATCTACAACTCTGAGAACATAAAGCTGTGGTTCTATATAGCTAGTACCCTCATATGAATAATATTTAACACGAAGCAAAAGTGTATCTTCAGAAAGCTCTGAACTGTTTACTGTTACACTGGTTGTGGTACTTGTATATTTTTGTTTTGGAATATCAATCCAGGTATAATACTCATTAACATAGGTGTAATATTCAATTCTTACAAGTGTTGTATTTGTATTTAATGCAGAGCTGTTTATTGTTGCTGTGTATCCAGCTATCGTTGCATAAGTATGTGCAATTGGTCTATCTGTTACTCCTTGACCTAATACATCTAATATATAATCTACTTTTACCATAGATGTATTTTCATCCATTATTGTATTGTTTACTGTTACATTTGTACTATCATAAGTATAATGATCTGCTGATACCCAAACCCAGCCTCCATATATTGTATCATTATAAAGATAAACTCCTAATACTTGTCCAACTGGGAGATGTGAAAAAGTAATATTTTTATCAACAGCTGGATTTGTAACAGCTGCACTGTCTGTATAAATATCTTCAGCATTGAGATTTTCATATGCAACTATTTGATAGATTTCATCACATGTAAAATTTAATGTCATAACTAGATCTACAGCTGGATTTGAGACTGTTTTACTATCTGCATGGATAAAACGGTCATAGCTTACACGCTCATATTTTTCTACGGTATCTATTTCATATATCTCATAATCCAGATTTATTGTTTGGTCTAAAGAAGGATCTGTTATGTTGCTACTTTCTGTATGATAACGTAAATCACTCGGATTTGGTTCTACATCACCACCATCAACTGGATCTGTTGTTGGCACACGGTCTGGTGGCAAATATGCATCAAAAGATATCACTCCAGTATCAGATACCTCTTTTTGATAAACTCTATTTTTATATCCATCTGCACTAAAACTAAATCCAATATTTTCTCCAGATGGCATATCAGAAATATTGATTATAAGCGGATTATTATTATCATTACTTGCATAAACTTCGGATCCGTCTGGATTAGATACTTCTACACTCCAGTTTGTTACAGCTTGTGAAGGTTTGCTTTCATTAAACACACGTATCCAGCTTGCATACCATCCAAGATAAACGGGCTCACTATATAATCCAACTGTATCATTCCAGCTCCAAAGAGTGTATAACCAGGCTTCTGAAATATACGTATCAATTTTAGATGTGCCTGTATCATTATCTACTTCTACACCTTCTTCTGGATCTGAAGGAGCTTCTGTTGTACCTTTTCTAATGAGAGTATAATCTGCACCGGTTCCCTTATTCCAAGTTATAGATAAATTTCCAGTGCCATTCGCATTTAATGAAAAACTAAAACCTGTGTTTTGCGGTGGTTGTGGTGGTGTAGATATATTAAAAGATGTGTTTTGATCTGAATATTGTTGATTACTTCCTTCTTTTGCATAAGACCATGCTTGATAATAATATGTGGTTCCAGGATTTACTGTCGTATGATTATAATAGGTTAAAGTATTGTTATATAATAAGGTTCCAGTACCCCTAGCCCAACTTTCTACTGTGTTTCTTTCTAAACGTGTATTATCTGCACCAGATCCTTTTGTCCATGTGAGATATACATATGTATGATTGTAATTTGAAGCTGTTAAACCAGTTGGTGGCTGGGGTTTTGTTAAAAAATTTATAAAAGATGTACTATTTGTACCATATGCATTACTAGCTCTAGCCTGTAAATAATAATAAGTGCCAGGAGAAAGCCCACTTATATTTTTACTAAATTCTCCAGTTGCAAGAGATTGTGCTTCTGTTGAACTTAAACTTGAAAGACTTGTACCATATCTAAAATATCCTATCATTGGAAAAATTGAATTAGATGCATATGCATTTCCTGTTGCGTTTGTTTCTTCTATTCCAGTTGTAGTATTTATTACAACTGTTGGTGGAGATCCGCCTACTGCTTCTGTATTGAAAACAAACCAGCTATAATTCCAAGTATTACTACCACCTGGATCTGTAGCATTAACCCATACGAGATATTCAGTATTATAATCCAATGGTGTTGTAAGTGTACATGTTTTTGTACCAGCACTCTGTAGATTACCAGATGAACTATCTCCACTACTACATTCTATTGTCCAACTAAAAAGATCACTGTCTGGATCTGAAATATATACTGTAAAAGATGTTGTATCTGTAATATTCTGTCCTAAACTATTGTTTATCGGTGAAGGATTTGTAATCGTTGGTCTTTGGTTATCATAAGTATCAAAAACAAACCATTCTCTTGTCCAAGCTATACCATCAGTTACATTTACCCACCATTTATAACTTTCATCATAATCTAAAGAGACAGAATGAGATTTTGTACTATTCCCACTATTGACACCTGATGAAAAGGTACCATCGCTAAATTCAATACTCCAATCCATTAAATCACCTTCGTCATCACTGATATATACTGAAATTGAAGATGTGCTTATTGATACATATGTATTATTTGTTGGTGAAGGATTTGTAATATCTGGTGGAGCATTTAATGTAGAAAAATAAAATACTTCAGATGTCTTTAAAATTGAAGATTTATTACCAGTTGCATTCACCCAAACAGTATAAGTTTCAGAATAAGCTAAACCCGATAATGTTAATTCTTTTGTTCCGTTTCCATCATTATTACTACTATTTGTTTGTCCATTGCTACACTCTATAGACCAATTAAAATTGTTACCATCTGAATTATTTATTAAACATGACCAATTAAAATTTAATATATTATTTAGACTATTATTTGCTGGCGAAGGATTTGTAACAGCTGGTCTTGAAAAAGTACCTTGTCTCCAGTAATCACTCCAATTTGTATAATAAAAACCATGCACATCAACTTCATAATCAAAACTACTAACTATCCATGAATAATTACCAAAAGGATGTTCTATACCAACTTCGTAATTAAATACTTCTTCCATCCAAACAACATGATCAATTCCATCGTCAACATCAACTTCATAATCAAAACTTTCTTCCTCCCAGGAATTTGAAGCAGAAGAAAAATCACACATTAACAATAGAATGAATGATATTATTATTAGTTTTGATAATTTTTTATTCATATTTATATGCCCTTACCCGATAATATTTCCAACCATAATTTACTTCAGATGTACAGTTAAAATGTACATAATCTACTGTATCAATTGTATATTCATAGTAATTACTTCCATAATTAGTTTCATTTATATTAGAAATATTGATATATATATCTGTAAAACCAGTATCATTTGCGACTTGAAGCTGATAACGAACTGTATTATTACTTTTTATCCAATCAAAAGGTTTTGCTTTATTATAAGATATGCTATTATTTCCTTTGTTATCTATATATCTGAAAGACATCACTGGTTGTTCTGTTAACGTATAATAAGATCCTTTTAAAATATCAAACTGTATGGTTGTTTCACCTTCAATATCTTCACCTATATCAAATGTCATTTCTGTATCATTTGTCTCACAAGTTAAAACAATATTATTGACGTTCCAACCATCTTGTGGATAAACATAAATTGTCTCGTTATAATCAGCATCTATTGTTATAGTATCATTTCCAGAATGATATGTTTCAGTATAATCTTCATCATTAATAAAATACCAGAGCCAATCACCCATAACAACATGACCAGCTGCCGTTGGATGGACATTTCCATCATAATATGTGCCAGACCAAGCATCTCTCCTACCATTAAATGGATCGCTATCTAAACAATCATATAACGGGCAAAATTTTATACTATACCTTATAAAATGTTCTTCTGTTACATTTATAGCATCACATTGATTTGTCCATGGTCGCCATTGTGTACTTTCTCCATTCCCTTGTTCGTAAGTTGGATCTGCAAGCGTTGGAATACATGGAATATAATGAGTATGAGAACTATTTTCATAACTAAAATTGTACATTGCCATTTTGTTTTGCGCAATATTTAATGCTGAAATATAATTTATATTTTTTACATCATTTACACCAAATTGTTCAATCATATAATTCCCCATATCAGTACAATGAGAAGAAAATTCTTCTAATCCCCAAACACTTGTTCTTCCATTGCCATCAAGATTATGATCGCTTTTTGTTATAGGTGGATCATTATTTTCAACCATATAATCAACAAAACACTTATCTCCGTTAAAACCAGCGTGCATTATACTATCACCATATCCATAGTAATTACCATCCCAGGCATCTGCCTTTACTTGAGAAACATTAATCAAAAGAATTGAAACTACAGACACGATAAACATAACTGAAAAAGCCATGACCGTTATTTTTTTAACAGAAGGCATATTTTATTTTGCCTCCTATTATGGTATATCAACTAACCATTTAACATAACAGTTACCACTATTACTTTTAGTACCAACACCTATACCAGCTGGAATTGCCACTTTAATTCTAACACATATTGTTGTATTATCTTGTATTGGAAATGGATCTGTTCCATGGCACCAAGCATTTGCCCATTGACTACTATTAAGTGTAAGATTACCACCAGCTGGAATAGCTGTTACAGTACCATCCCAGCTTCCATCTGTAAGATTGATTACTTCTACACTAAAATTTGTTTTAACTATATCTGCATCAGCATCCACTAAAACAAGATTTATTTGAGTGCAGTTATCTGTTGTACCTGTATTATTTGTATAAATATAAAGTGTTTCATTTGCTGTACCATCACTTGTATCATTACACCATACTGTATCCCCCGCTTGACCGCTAAAAGTAAATTTTGTGCTTGCACCAAGACCAGCTATTTCATAATCTCCTTCTACACCACTTTCTTCTTCTCCAAATGTAAAAAATCCTCCATCTGTTGCATTTGTAAAAGCATTATATTCTGTTTTAAGCCAGTTTTCTGAAAGTTTAATATTGTAAATCCTTAATTCATCCATTCTACCATCAAACATTTTAAGTGTCGTATCATCATCTGTTCCTATATAAAAATCTCCAGCTGAACCATCGTTAAGTACACCCGATGTTTCAGCTGTTTGTGTATAATTATTATCTGCTATATGAGTATTTGCTGTATTATCCTGATAAGCCAAACCGAGATAAGACCATTCATTTGTCAACAAATTATTTTCAAAACCATCATAATCGTTATAATCTCCCTCTCCAGTTTTTGTTCTAAGTCTAAAATTTCTATCTGGTAGATCATTATAAAAAAAGAATATGTTTTCATCTGGAACTTCTTGTATCTTATTAAAAATGTAATCATCTCCCTCTGCTTCATCTTCACCATCGTCACCTAAAGTTAATGGATATAAATAACAAGTTATAGTAAAAGCATTTCCAACCGTATTTAACAATGAAGCCTGTGATAAATATCTATCATCTGCTGTACCAAAATCTGCACATCCTCCAAAAGAACCATCTGTATCATTTATAGTAACAGATCCAGTATTTGTAAGATCATACGTACCTTTGCTATCACTAAGATTTCTAAAATGATATACTGCTGTTAGATTTGAGCTCCAGGTTCCAGCTACATTTTCTGCTGAAGCACTTATATCAGCATCTCCATAATACATATAAATTTCTGTATCAGTTGTATTTTTAAGATTGCATTCAACCCATGCAACCAATTGACCTGTATCACCATTAAAATATTCTATTTCATGGTCTAATTGATTGCCTTCGCTATTAAAAAATGCTATATCCCAACCATTTTTTGAACCTTCAAGTACAGTATTTGCAAGATCTGTATCAGATGATATATTTATTGGTACTACAAAATCCCCTAAATCATCTAATACTTGAGTATGATCTATAGTTATTTTTTTATTGTAAAGAAAATCAGTTGTACTTGCTGCTTTTACTCTAATATCACTATTTGGGTTAATAACAAAAATTGCAGCAAATGAGGCTATTATCATTAATGCAATTATTGTTGCGGGTAATACTTTTGCTTCAAAATTTTTTATAAATTTTTTTGTGTATGGGCTCATATATATTCCTCTCTACATTTAATTTTTTTTATTCTCTCCTCGGTACTATATAGTATATAATACTCATAATAATTGCGGTAGCAATCATAAAAGGTATCAATCCTACTATCACAGAAGCCATTTCATATCCATCGCCTAGTAGATCTGTAACAAGATCACTTATGTATGGTTCTATAAGTGGATACATTTTTGCAAATACTATCAACATTATGAAAACCATAATGAGTGCTACTAGAGTAAATTGTGCTTTAAACTTAAAATTGTTTTTATTACATGAAAACATTTTTGTTCCTCCCTAACAAATTGGGTTTTTTCTTTTTCTTCTTTTTTTCTCTTTTTAACTCTTTTGTTGGTACTTTCATATAGAGTGTTTTTTCTCCTTCTTTCCATGTCTTTTTAGTAAGTTTTGGATGTGTTGCTACTCCAAACTTTGCCTGGGATCTAGTTACACTCAATAAATCTGATAATAATCCTTTATCTGCTTCTCCTTTTGTTATCTTTGGTGGTCTTGTTCTTTTTTTGCTTCTGGTTTTTCTTTTTATTCTTTCGGGTGTTTTACTTCTAAAAAGTTTTGGTATTATTGGTGGTGGGGGCGATGGATATTCTGGTGGTGTTGGTTCTATTGGTTCTGGTGGTTTTGGTGTCTCATTAAAAGTTGTAATTGATAATAAATTATTTCTATATAATAAATCAAGTTTTTGTTTTTGTGCTAATTTTTGTGCTTGTTTCTGCTCTTGTTGCTGGCTTAATGATTGCGTTAAACCTAATCCTAAACCTAATCCTAAACCTAATCCTAATTCTGTACTTTCTTTTAATCTTTCTTCAACATCTATTTTAAGATCTTTATCGCCTAAAATATCAATCTCTGGTTTACTCTCTCCCAATTCACCGAATTTATTACCACCTACAGACGTTTCTCCAGTACCAAAACTTGTACCACCGATTGTAAATACCCCTGAAACATTTACACCACCTTCTCCAGATATATCTCCTATTTTTTTGGTTCCTCCTGTAGCAAAATCTAATAATGAAGAAGATGAAATATCTGTACCAGATATATTTTCAACACTGGGTTTTCTACTTTCAGGCATCTTCGGCTTCTTATTTTTCCAATGAGAAGATCCGCCTTGACTTGTTCCTTCTTCTAAAAACTCTAAAGTTGCCAAATTTGTATAACCATATGCTGCTGCATATCCCCCTCCAGCTAAATTAATAGATCCAGTCGTAGCTCCTGCAGATACATAATTATAAGATGCTGGTGGTGATTGATACCATTCATATTTTGTTATATCACTAATACCTGAAGTTGAGTTTGTAGTTGGTGACACAGTTGTTGTTTCAGAGGATGTAACAGTAACTGGTTGATTTGTAGATGGTTGTTCTATATTTTTCTTTGGAAAAACAAATTTTGTTGGTTTAAATGTACCTGGTGCTGGTGGTGGCGTGACATTTACTCCAGATGCTCCAATTATTGGTTTTTCTTTATAAAAAGCATATCTTCCAAAAAGCTCTTTTGGTTTAACAGTTGCCCTATCTCCTTCCATAAAAAATTTAGATCCTATTTTTGATTTATCTATCTGTGGAATAAGAGTAGATTTCTGTTCCTTAAAGAACCAAAATGGTTTTTCATATTTTGTACCTTTTTCATAAGCATATTTTCCCCACAACTCTGTCGGTTTCTCATCAACTACTCTATATTCACCTGGTCTTATGTTCCATCTTCCGACTGCTTTTTCATCTATCTGTGGAATGAGTGTTGTTTTTTCTTCCTTAAAGAACCAAAATGGTTTTTCATATTTTGTACCTTTTTCATAAGCATATTTTCCCCACAACTCTGTTGTCTTAGGACTTATTTGCCTATCTCCTTCCATAAAAAATTTAGATCCTATTTTTGATTTATCTATTTCTGGAACCAACGTACCTTTTTTACCAGCAAGAAAAGCATCAGATGTCATTATTAAATTCTTACCCGCTGCCATACCCGCACTTCTAATTTGAAGATCTACATCCATATCTAACTGAAAAGCATTCTTATTTAGCCAATATTGCTCATATTCAGATGGGATAGAATAATAATCCATTTCTTTCCATGCCTGATAATCACGTATAGATGCTTGACCATATTTTCTCCCGCCAACTGGAGAAGGTGCCCCACGACTACTGTCATAAGCAAATTGTGCTTCTTGCATATAATCAGGACTGCGCACTGGATTAGAATAATTATCAATCAATCCTCGCTCTACACCAAACTTATGCAAAGCGGACTTGACTTTTGTTGAAACTGGTTCATAACCTTCATATTGCATCGCATAATTCTTCCAATTTTGAGCCGCTGCTCTATTACTTGCTGCATTAACTTTAAAATCACCAACTTGATTTTTAAGACTTTGAGCAAATGGAACTTTATTATAAAAAGTAGATTTCATATTTGAAGAAAACTGACTTCTCCACGCTAAATGTTCTGGACTTGTGCCCCATTTATAACCAGCATATCCAGAGCCGACTTGCATAGCAAGACCAAGTGCTTCCCCAGCTGTTGATCCCTTTGGAACCATACCCGCTTGTTCAAATTGATAAGTTGCACCTAATTTCCCAGCGAGTAAACCAGTAGTTGCTCCGCCAATAATATATGGGCTATATGCAACTGCTGTTCCAGCTACTGTTGCACCTACGCCACCACTAGCTGCTATACTTGCTCCCGAAGCACCAAGTGCAGCACTCCCCGCTGCAATATATGGAGCAACAACTCCAGCCGTAAGACCTGGAATGATAACATATTCCCAAGCTGGTGCTTGCTGTCCAACCCATACATCAAACCATTTGCCTTGTTTTATTTTCTGTACATCTCCATAATGCTGTTCTGAAAGATATTCTGCTTTATCTTCAGCTGTCCAATAATAAGGATTAAATATATTTAAAAAACTCTGTGTTATTACCGCTGCGCCCTCAGCTACTCCTTGCCCAGCTTCTTCTCTCCTTTTGTGTTCTTCTCCTCGCCATCTTTTAAAATCCCAATCAAGTATGTATTCTCCTTCCTTATTTCTTTCCAAATAAAGCGCTGGCTGTTTTGCTTTTATCTCATCTAATGTTTTATCTCCTTTTTCACCAAAAACTGGTTGTGTGGTCATATAATAACGACTAGATTTTAAATTATGTTCAAGTTGTGTCTCAATATCTGTTGTATCTAACCCAAGATAATTGTAATAAGCAAGTTTTTTATATAATTGTGATTGCCCAGAAGAAGATATCACTTCCGGTACATCTATACTTATATCTTCTGGTATATAATCAGGATACTGTGATAAAATTTGTTTTTGTGTGTCTTGTATTTGACTACTTGTTGGAGCTGTATATACTGTTGTTCCATACCCAGAGTTATTCCAATAACGAATGCGCCTAATATCATAATCATTTTGTTCTGCATAATCAAGTATTCTTTTTCCTTTTATACCAACATCGTGATAATTACCAGAACTATCAATATATTCAACTGAATATTGTTTATTGGGTTCTATTTCTTCTGTTTGTGTATACAAACCTGATATTGCAGTACCTAATTCCTCACTTATAATATCTACTTGTGGTTTGCCTTCCGAAGCTGCTGTAGATCCTCCTACTGAAGTTGTGCCAGATCCACCACTTCTAACTCCATTACCTCCAGAAGTACCACTCCCTGTTGTTCCACCGGATTGATTATCTAGCATATTCCTACGTAATCTTCCTGTTGGATCTAAAAAATTGATAAGTTTGTTATTAAATAAAAAAGAGGATGGCATTGTACTACTTAAAGAAGAAGCATTATTAGAACCTGAGTTATAACCAGAACCTCCAGTACTTGAAGACCTACGCCCACCAGAACCACTAGAACCCCCACCAGAACCACTAGAACCCCCACCAGCGGTTCCACCAGCTTTTGCAGCATTACCACCAATAATACCAAACCATGGAGGCAATAAACCTGTTTTTTTTCCAATTTCTATTGCTTCTTCTGGTGTCATACCACTAGGCGGCGCAGAACTTCCACTTGATGAACCACCTGAACTACTACGGCTTCCACCTGATGAACTTCCACCTGAACTACTACGGCTTCCACCTGATGAACTTCCACCTGAACTGCTTGAACGGTCATCTTCTATTCCCGGTGCTACCGGACCTACAAAATCATCTGGTATGTTCTGTTTTTTACTACCCTTTGTTTGTTGTCCTGATTTATCTATCAAAAATCATTCCTCCTTAAAAAATATAACATTATGCATAATCCCCATATCTATTCGCCTCTCCTCTTTTTAGCCATGCGTATCTTAATTTTCCCAGTACGTGGATCTTTCATAACACGTACATAACGGCGTTTACCATTTAGTCTTCGGTAACGATAGCTCCAATAAGTAGATGGCACAGGTGAACCAATTTTAGTCATAGATTAAACATCTCTCCATATATTTTTTAATTTAATTAAGATGTATGCAATGTGATTTATATAAACCCTAACATTAGATATTTTTTGAGAGTGGTTTCAGATGAGGAGAGGAGAAAGAAGAACCACTCCCAAAAATACTGTTGCTGAAGCATTTATTGCAAATAATGTAATGCAATGTGATTTATATAAACTGTAACATTGGGAATAAACTTATCAAAACAGTAACATAAAGTAGAGTAAAAAACACTACTGGAATAAAAGGCATGGGTTTTTTGACAAAAATAGATCTTTTGTTTTGCTTTTTTATTCTTTTAACATCTTTTTCTGTTAAACCTTGCATAAAACCATCTTCAGCCAATACCATACCTGGCTGAAGGTTTTTAGTGTCAATCTCTGTCTTTTTACCTGTCCACATATCCTCTAAATCGGGATTTCTTTTATACCTCCAGAGCCAAAACAATCCCCATGGAATACTAAACACACCCATAGATATCAAAAATACCCGGAGTATTGTAAAATCTGCTATCATCCATCCAAGTGCTGCAATTACAAGCACATCCCCAAAACCAAAACCTTTCCGGCTGATAAACCAGAGACATAAAAAAGTAACCAATGTAAAAAGAAAACAAAAACCAGCTGTTGCATAATTTACATCCCGGATATACAAATAAACTGGCACCAAAATATAAAGAGCAATTACAATCTCACGGCTGATAGTTATAGATTTAATATCTTGATAACTAGCAATAGCTAATATTCCTAAAATAATAAAAAGAACCAATAGAGACAATCCCAATGTTAACATCTTTTTCTCCTCAGCATACGAATGGTTTTTTTGGGATTTATAGTTTTCCTTAATTTAGTTTTGATAAAAAAAGGTTAAGGATTTTTGTAAATCCTTAACTAATCCTCTTTCTTTGTATCTGGGAGTTTTACATGATATGTCTCCCAACGGGAATATTTTTGACCAGCCTGGTTTTTACCATCCTCAATACGCTCAATTTTTACTAGATCTCCGATGTCCTTACTAGCCATCATTTTTTCTAAAACAGTTGTAGATAAAACAATTTTAGGCACTGGATCATCATGTACTTTAATCTTATAGCACATGCATTCATATTTTTTGCTTTCAACTTTATCAACTAATAGACCTTCAATGCTTTCTCCTATATTTAGTTTTATTACTTCAGCTTCTCCTTCTTCCTGATCTTTTTCCCATTCTATTTCTTCAATTTTTATTTGTGTCATTTTTTATCTCCTTTTTATTTTTTGCCTATTTAACTTATCATAGGCAAACATTAAACATTCTAAAACTTTTAAAAACGGATACATCAAAATAACTAAAAACGATGTTATTTTATTCATTTTACAATCCACCAGTCACATTTTTTGCCATATAATTTGTATCCTGTACAATTAGTAAATTCATTAACTACTTTAACAACATCAAAAAAAGAGCTGTGATAATTATGCCCGCCTAAAACACCACCTTTTTTAACCAATGGATAATATTTTTTAATATCGTCTTTTACATAATCATAACTATGGTTGCCATCAATATATACAAAATCTAATTTCTCTTTTATTCTAGTATTGGCATCTCCAGATTTTGCTTTAATAAATTCAGTTTTATCCCTAAATTTTCTTAATCTTTTTTTAGCCATCCTTTCATATGGACTTCTATCTGAAAAAACACCATCTCCATCTGTATAAGTAGTATATGGATCCACCAAATAGATTTTTTTAATGTTTAAGGTTCTTAAAATATTCTCTGCATTATGTCCAGTATATACTCCAATTTCACAACCAACCAATGGTTTATCACCCATTCTATTTTTAATGAATTTTATCATATCCCTTGTATACATCTCTGGCTTAAAACGTCTAAAAAGTTTAGAAGCTATATTTTTCATTAATTGTATCATATTTTCACCTTTTACAGCTCCTGTCTATTTAACCATTCTCTTAGACATTTTGTACTGCAAAAATTGAAATTATTTTTTTTGTTGTGATATGCTAAATGATCACTAAAATGTATTCCAGTGAATTTATAAAAATGTACTTTTTTATTATCTTCTATCAGCTTCCCACAATTTTCACAATTTATTCTTGTCATTTTTTTTACCTCCTCATTTTTTTGTCTCCTTTAAAATTACATCTAATCCATGCCAAACTGCATCACGAATTAGATCAGAGCGTTTGAGATATTTACCCGACTTCATAACACTCTCTATTTTTTTATATAATTCTTCTGTCGGTCTAAAAGTAATACGAATATCTTTACTCACAACAATGCCTCCATAAAGCCTAACTTATCCTTATTTTCTGGGAGCTCCTCAGTCTCCAAAACATTTCCATCCTTGTCAACATTTGTAGCTATTAAAACTTTTATGTTTTGTCTGCGGAGCTTTTCAATTAGTTTTTCATCACGTGCTTGTTTTTTTGAAATGATTTTTTCAACA
>Ga0272441_10010113_pt1 | contig 14376 bp, 7 predicted proteins | sample SSMProp6N_FD_193582 | JGI IMG/M metagenome (GOLD analysis project Ga0272441, IMG submission 193582) | Marine sediment archaeal communities from Little Sippewissett salt marsh, Falmouth, MA, United States - SSM-Prop-6N | ecosystem: Environmental > Aquatic > Marine > Wetlands > Sediment ... | reverse complement strand
CGTACAATATCCCGAAGTTGGGACGATCAACCTTACGGGCATACTCGGCGGCATCATGCGTAGTATTAAGGAAATAGCACTCGAAACGGTTTAAGAATTCCACCGCCAACAAGATATTTGCTTGTTGAGCATAATCGGCAATCACTCGGTGCGCTTTGATACCTGTTTCCCTCTCTTTTTCTGTCGGTGGCTGACCGCTGAACTGCGCCAGCGGCTGATAGAACGGCCCGGCGATAATCTCCGACCCCATGGCGGCCGAACAGTCGATTACCCATTTCATATAATCAATCCCCGCCTGGCGGTTTTTCGCATCGGAACTTATCGGATTATGCTCTTCATCAGGTATGACCGAGCACGTTGCACTACCCATCCCATTATCCTTGAGTGCCTGGCCCAATTTCCGATAACGATTCTCGTCACCGTCAAACATTGGTATCTCCACACCGTCGAATCCGAACTTTTTCAACTCTCCAAAAAGGCCAAAATGCTCCTCAGTTACCGAAGGCGTCCACAAAAGTAAATTAATTCCGATTTTCATACTTACCTCCACTTAGATTGGGATATTGAATTTGTAAGCAAAAAATTCGCCTATTGTCCTTAATAGGCCGAGAATTTGTCGGTGCTTCCGGGCACCTTAAGAATACAGAAACCCCTGCCTCCATGCACGGTTTCTGCTACCCCCTATCTACAATACCCCCACCGGTATGTCAATCCTTTTTTACCTGCCTGTATCCCCCTGCATGGCTCTCATAAAGCATTGAAAATCCTCTACTTGGGCATTTCATTCTGCCGACTGCCTTGGTAGGTGGTCAAGATATATTGGAACTCCTTTTTAGTACCAGGTTCGAGTTGCAGGGTAAATTTTACCGTGTCCATATCTTCCTTTTCGAATTGGCCAAAATCACCCTTTTTCTGTAAAGTCCAATAGGCAGTATTAAAGTTACGTTTAATCTCGATCTTGACCGCCACTTCACGGGTATTCTTGACCTCAATTTTGAAGGTTCGGATTTCATCCCAGCCGGCAATATTACCATGAACATTGTAACGATAATTGTCTGTTTGGTAGTCCATCAAGGTCGGCTCTACCACCACATTTTCCTCTGACCCAAAGACCAGGATCAGTTCCACATCCTCACCCACGGGAATATACTTAAAATCCGACTCTCCTTCATAACAGAGATGGTTGGCCATATCCGTGGTTCGATATACCTTCAGCATCCCACCCGGTATCGGCGTATCACCCAGCTTGTGCTCCTTATCATTCTTAAAGCTCAGACAGCGAGCCACATTATCACCGTATCGCTCGTATTCATATTTATAAAGATTCACCACCGGAATCTCATCCACATCAAAACTGGGCAGCCGTTTTGACCAGCCGTTGGGGATGGTCTCGGTCCCCTCAATTGTATAAAGAAAATACTCACTTAATCCCTCTTTTGTAATTTCTTTTGGTCTTTGTCCGTAAGCTACAGCTGCCGGAGCAGCTTCGAACATCTGCTTGGCGACGCGAACACCCTTTTCTCTTTCATCTCTGTCCGATACACCACCCATACCCCCCGTCCCGGTCGGCCGACCGTAAGGATATTGCCTCCGCGCTAATTCAGCGATTCTGTCTAAAATATGCACTTTACCAACTATTAAACGAGTTTGGGCGTTTTCATAGTCTTCCCCGCTATTATTGGTCACCCGGACATACCCCTGCAGACGCATAGTCTTTTCATCAGCCGTGAGAGTACCCATATAATAGGCCCGCCAGGTCAGACCGCTGGTGAAATAGCTGATTTCTACCGGCACCTTGCCGCTGACACCGCTTTGAATATTCCACAAACCCAGATTCTTCACCCTCGGCGGATAGACCAAATCCTGAATATCAATCTTGTCCGCCTGCTCCTTTACCAGCATCTCCAGACTCGTAGGATCAATAAGCGTATTCTCCCAGGAAAATTGCAGTTTATTTTCCCCTTTCTTAAGGGTTAACGCCCGACTCTCCCGCGCCAACGTCAAATCCGCCGAGTTATAGATAGTAAGCTGTACCGTATCTCGCGTAGGCAGGGTAACCAGATCAACCTTGCCCCAACCCGTTCCATAAGTAAAAGCTATGACGGCTATAGTAGATATTAACTTTTTCATGGTTCAGCCCTTTCTGTATAAAAGCCGCTCAGGCCTTTTTGGTTCGCTATTTCTTAACTTAATACCCAGTATTACGGCCGAATGTGCAACTGTTGATAGTGCATCTTGAGGTTCTGGACGGACGGTCCTTCCTTATCCCGCCCCGCAAGTTCAACCTCGAATTTTAAGGTATTGGCATCTTCACGCTCATACTCCAAATTACAGTCAATCATCTTCCACTCACCGGGTATATGCTGAATCATGGTCAGTAGTGCCTCCGAATCCTTAAAATTCTCGATCTTGGCCGTTATGACCACATCCATATCATACAGAACCACTCCGGTTCGATTGCTGTTATAGATCTTGTTGATCTGTTTCTCGCTCATCTTCCGCTGGGTGACAACGATGTCCCGGCTGTCACCAATATAGAGTTCCATCTTTTCGCCCACCGGTACTAATTTTGACTCATCCTCTCCCAGAAATATGGTGCTTTTACTGCCGTCATCTTGATAAATTCGTGCCTTCCCCCCCCACATAGCAAATTTACCCAGGCCGCTTTCTTTATCGTTCTCAATCCGGTAGCTTACCGGGATCCCCACATTCTTATTCTCTAATTTTTCGGGATCCCAGGGCAAATTCGCTGCATCGAAGGTCCAGACCTTGGTAATGGGGACCTTTGGGGCCTTTAGAAACAGCAATTGTTTGGTCTCTTCGTGACCGATACCACGTTCGAAAGCCTCGCCATAGTCGAGCAGGACCTTGGCATTGTCAAAATCCTCCCCGGAGAAGTTCCGCAGGACCAGGAAGCTCTTCAAATCTACCATCTTCTCGACCTTGTCCGCTACCGCTTTATAAGTGATCAGGCGATCGATGTTTCTAAGCAGATAGCTGATACGGACCTTTTCCTCCCAGGCCTGGTCGCTGGCAATCTCCCAGACCAGGGCCGCTTCATTGGGCGGGTAACTCACGTTTAGCAAAGTCACCTTGTCGGGATGGCTGATCACCTTCAAACGAATAGAATCCACATCTATACTGACCCCCTGCCAGGAAAAGTCCACCTTGTTCAGCCCCTTCTGCAGGGTCAGCACCCGCTCTTCCTCGATAAGGGTGGCCATCGGATTATCCAGACGAATCATTGTCGCCCCCCTCTCCGGTAGGGCCACCAGCTTGATCCGCCCTTCGGCGAATCCTGTAAACAATATACAAATCATTCCGCTGACCACTCCCATCACCAAATTTCTACTTCTTCTGCTCTCCATGACCAAACTCCTTTCTGAGTTATTTTCCATAACTTAATATATAACAAAGAGATACACAGGCATACTCAAAAGCATAAACAATTTCTCCTTATTATTTCAGATTCCTTCCGGGTAAAATAGTTTCATGAAATCTTTTTTCAATAACCTTCGTTTTATATTGCCGCCACTTAGAACCGCTAATTGTATTTTGGAGTTTATTATGAAACTATTCAGTTCAATTTTAAAGCCAAGAATTTATACAATTTTTATATGTAACTGGATACTTCTATCATCGATATTAACCAGTTCCATTATTGCCTCTCAGAACGTATTGGTCGAGGCGGAAGGCTTTGACCATTTGGGTGGCTGGGTGATCGACCAACAGTCTATGGACCAGATAGGCTCTCCATATTTATTGGCTCATGGCCTGGGAATCCCTGTTGTAGATGCCGAGACCACCGTCACCTTTGAGCAGACGGGAAACTATCACCTTTGGGTACGAACGCGTGACTGGGTCGCCCCTTGGAACGCTCCCGGCAGCCCGGGTAAGTTCCAGATAATGATCGACGGAAAAGTTTTGCCGACACTTTTTGGCACTGAAGAGGCAGATTGGCACTGGCAGGACGGCGGGATTGTAAATATTTCTTACAAAAAAATTAAGATTGCTCTGCACGATCTAACTGGTTTCGACGGACGCTGCGACGCCTTGCTCTTTTCCAGCCAAATTGATTTTACCCCTCCCGACAATGGTAACTCTCTGGCCACCTTACGCCGCAAATTACTGAACTTGCCCGACAAACCTCAAAATGCCGGTAATTTTGACCTGGTAGTCATTGGCGGAGGAATGGCAGGTACCTGCGCCGCTATATCCGCTGCTCGCTTGGGCCTTCAAGTAGCTCTTGTGCAGAACCGACCGGTATTAGGAGGCAATAATAGCTCTGAAGTCCGAGTCCATCTCAATGGTGAAATCAATCTCCCCCCATATCCTGCCTTGGGCAATATAGTTAAGGAACTCGACTCCAACAAACGCGGCAATGCCCGGCCGGCTGATTACTACGATGATGAGAAAAAAATCCGCCTCGTCTTTGCCGAGAAAAATCTACATCTCTTTCTCAATACCCATGCCTATGAGGCTGAAACGCAAGGTCAGAATATTGTTGCCGTGATTGCAAAAAATATCAGAACCAACCAGGAACTACGCTTCCAGGCTTCTCTTTTCGTCGACTGTACCGGCGACGGCACAGTCGGTTATCTGGCCGGCGCGGACTATCGTATGGGCCGCGAAAGCCGTGCTGAAACCGGTGAATCTCTCGCCCCTGAAATGCCCGATAAAATGACTATGGGCACCTCTGTCCAGTGGTATACCGTCGAAACCGACTCCACTGTTCCCTTTCCGGATTGTCCCTGGGCCCTGCAATTTACGGAAAAAACCTGTCAGCCCCTTACCCGCGGCGACTGGAACTGGGAAACCGGCATGAACCGCAATCAGATTACCGAAACCGAATCTATCCGTGATCATGCTTTTCGTGCTGTCTTTGGTAACTGGTCTTTTTTAAAAAACCACAGTCATGAGAAAGCTAAATACGCTAATCTTAAACTCACCTGGGTAGCCTATATCGGAGGTAAACGTGAATCCCGACGCCTGCTAGGAGATGTCATCCTTCAGCAGCAGGATATTGAAGAGGCCCGCCCCTTCCCCGACGCCAGCGTAACCACAACTTGGAAAATTGACCTGCACTATCCCGACCCCGAAAACACCAAACATTTTCCCGGCCGGGAGTTCCGTTCTATTGCAAAATTTAAAAAAATCGATCCCTATCCCATCCCCTACCGCTGCTTCTATTCCCGCAATGTGCCCAATCTCATGATGGCTGGCCGTAACATCAGCGTTACCCACGTTGCCCTCGGTACCGTCCGGGTGATGCGGACCTGTGGTATGATGGGTGAGGTCGTTGGCATGGCCGCATCCCTCTGTAAAAAATACCAGACCAACCCTCGCGGCGTTTACCAAAACCATCTTGACGAACTAAAAGCCCTCATGACCCGTGGCGTCAGCAAAAAAGACGTCTCTGAAAAATAATCTATCAATTACCCATCGTTTTCCCAGTGGGTTAACATCTAGATTAAATCGACGCGCAGCCCCCTTGTACACATATTATCTAGGCTTAAATAAAACTGGTATCATATTTGGTAGTCGGTTACTACGCCCCGATCCAGAGAATGATGACGATTACGATAATGTAATTCAGCCTGCTTAGCGGTAACTGTACAACCCGGCGGGATGGAACGCGTCAGGAATATATTACCCCCGATTGTAGCTCCTTTACCAATAGTCACATCTCCCAATATCGAAGTATTGGAATAGACAATGACATCATCTTCCAAAGTCGGATGGCGTTTATTCCCTCTTATTATCTGTCCTTCGTCATTATGTGGAAAGCTCACCGCCCCTAATGTTACTCCCTGATATAGTTTGCAGTTATCGCCGATTACGGTGGTCTCGCCAATTACTACTCCGGTACCATGATCGATAAAAAAGTTCCTGCCGATACCGGCACCCGGATGGATATCGATTCCGGTAAGACTGTGGGCCTGTTCCGTCATAACACGTGGTAATAAGGGCACCTGCATATTCCAAAGGGCATGGGCCAGACGATAAGTGCCGATGGCAATGGTAGCCGGATAGCTGAAGATAACAACATCGGTATCCTGAGCGGCCGGATCACCCTTGAAGCCCGCCAAGACATCACCTTCCAGTAGTTCACGTATCTCCGGAAGTGCCTTAAAAAAATTCTTTGTCACCTGAGAGGCCCGTTGTTTCAACATCTCATCATCGTTTTGGCTCTTGTAGCTAAGACTGTTATATATTTGCAGATATAATCCCTTACTAAGGTTTTCCAATAAATCGCGCAGATGGCTATCAATATTTTCCACCGCCAGATCCAATCTGCCGAAAAAACCCGGATATATAAGGGCAAAAAGCTGCTGGGTGATTTCATAAATCTCATCCCGTGAAGGCATCAAACGGGTACTTATATGATGGATACGTCGGTGGGCAAAGTAACTATCCTGCAGGGAACCAGCCACCGATTCCAGTTGGGCTCCTAATGAAAAGGGGATATTTTCAGTTATATCCACGTTAATACTCCTTGTTTGACATTCGATATAAGCGCGCAAGACCTTAATTAATAATTGGTTACGAAAGACATAAAATGCGGAGGCCAAGGTGGCACCGCTGACCGCAAGACCGAGCTATCATCACGTCTTTTATATCAGCGGACCAGACTTGCCACTCCGCCGCTACAGATACACGTGTTTTTACTACTAAATCCTATCATTATAGTAGATTATATAATATATTCGCCCTCAGGCAAATGTTATTTTTCCCCTGGATATCCCTTGGTGCCATTCAAACTTCACCTGCCGTAACGATAAAATCACCTTATTTTTATCAGTCTTTGCAGGCTCAGCCGGAATATGATGCTGTGTGTTTCCCTCTTGACGTGGGTGTTAAATTATTATAAATAGGGACAATGATTATTGTGCCCCCTTCGTCTAGCGGCCTAGGATACCTGGTTCTCAGCCAGGTGACAGGGGTTCGAGTCCCCTAGGGGGTATTTTACCCGGTAAGCAGGGAAAAATAGAGCAGGTGAGTATGGGACAGCTAACCAGGTAAATATATCCCTCTCCTAGGTCTCCTGCTCTCTGGGTTAACTGTTCAATAGAAATCTTTAATCGTTCGCGTCATTACATTTCCCAATACGACCTCTATGTACTTATGTGCGCAGATTTGTGAAACTAATCCGGTCACATTTCCAGAGTTTTTATTACCACGAAATCTGTTCGGAATTTGAGTTAATTGACCGGTTGGAGTTGATGTTTTTTAGCAGCGAATGCGCGCTCGGATTCTGGCGCATGGGCCTGGGTCCAGAGCCGAGCTTGCAGAGTCCAAAGGGCGATTTGTAACTGGGGATCACTTTGGAGCATTTCATCCACTGTGTAAACCTTCCAGGTTTGCTCATCCAGCGGCAGGTCATCGCGATGAAGAACTCCCGCGTCATGCTGTGCCTTGAGAAATTTCTCGATCTGGGAGACTGTTAGTTCAATATTAATCTCCGGTTCAACCCCGTAGTCTTTGTTAGTCTTATCCTCCGGATCACGATGGACGCGGCGGTTACTTGGTAGATAATAATAGGCGATGGTCATCTTCATCTGGGCCGTGGAATTGGGTAAGTCATTTATGGTCTGAACATTACCTTTACCGAAACTGCGCGTACCGACAATGAGCGCGCGATGGTGATCCTTGAGGGCACCGGCGACAATCTCCGAGGCACTGGCGGAAATGGCATTGATCAGGACCACCAGTGGTAACTTATCATCAAAAGTGCCCAGGCTCGAGGCCTCACGGACATCCTCCTTGGTAGGCGGCCGATAACGGGAACTTACAATACGCCCCGAGGAAATAAAGGTATCTACAATATCTACAGCCCCGCTTAAGAAACCTCCGCTATTGTTACGAAGGTCCAGAATAAGGGCTCTCATATGCCTATCCTTTAGCTTCCTTAGTGTCTGGCGCAGACGGGCGGGTGATTCACCGGAAAAGTGGGTCAGACGCAGATAAGCTATGCCGTCATTGGGATCTACAAAATACTTCCAATCCCCCCCGCGCTCACGGCAGAGCCCTCTAACCGTGGGAACCACAACATGCCGGCGGGTGACGGTGAAATCACGAGGCTCATCAAAACCCTTGCGCTCAACCGAGAGGACCACCTCGGTGCCGGTGGGGCCGGTAATCATGTGCACGGCTTTTTCCAGCGTAATATTTTTGGTATCTTTGCCGTCCACGGCTATGATTAGATCGTTCGCCTCCAGTCCGGCTTTATATGCCGGGGCATCGAAACTTACCAAAGAATCCACCTGTAATATACCTTCCTTGTTTTTATTGATAACGATGCCCACCCCGGAAAACTCATTGGTCATACTTTTACGAAAATCGGCCACATCTGACGGCCAGACCATATAGGTATAGGAGTCAAGAGCGTCGAAAGCACCTTCGGTGAACTCCGCGAGAATTACCCCCTCCGGTAATTTCATTGTTTGTTCATTTATGATGATGACATTTTGAAGAATAAGCAGCAAATGGGAATACTCAAATATTTCATCCTCAATATCGCCGATTTTCTCGGCCAGTAATTCAATGTTTTCCCGAAAAACTTTCACCGCTGAATCGTCTTTGAGCTGTTCGAATGTTTTTTTCAACTCGTCGGTTTCCAGCAGGAGCAGACAATATTCCAGGCCTCGCTCGGTCATTTTCTTGAAATCTGGCTTTTGGACGTAATAGCTACTCAGCGTAGCCATGGCCGTGCGAATGATATCAAAGTTTATTTCTTCGCGACGTTCCTGCCAGGTTACCCCCTCAGTGTTGGGATCGGTGATATACAGGGCCTTAAGGGTGGCCTGGCGGAGCAGTCGACGATGGAGATCATCATATTGATATTTCTGGGCATCCAACATCTCCAGCAAGCCGTAAACATTACTATAGGCCTCCAAACCTTTGTCATTATCTTCGTACCAATCGGCGATTTTCAGGGTATGGGAGATTATTTCTTTTTGTAGGTTCGGATCTACCTGTGCGGCTAGATTCATTCTCTCGGCGAGTCTGTGGGAAGCGGTCAACTGGGCTAAAGCTCCCAGCCAATTTTCGCGAATTTTCTCGCGCTGTTCATCTTCCAGTTTGGTTTTTTCCTCTGCCTTTAAATCTGCCGCTAGGCTGGTATTCAAGATATCTTCACGCCAACGGGCTCGTTGCACATCATCGTTAATTTTTTCGAGATATTTCTTATAAGCATCCTGGCGGGCCTCCAGAAGCTTACCCATAAGTTTATCGTAATTTCCTAAAAGCCCACTCAGAAAGTGACCCGAGGCACTCTGGGCCTCGGTGCTGCTTAGGTTAGACAGACACTGCCGGGCCAGTTCAAAATCACCTTGGGTCAGGGCATCTCCGGCCGCCACCAGGGGAGCATCTATCTTACCAAAGTTGTCCGTATCAGCTTTTTTAACCGGGAGAGAATCGACGGCCGCCAGTTGCCGAACCGCACAGGGAACCGCTATCAATAATACTGACAGAAAAAGGGAAATAAATACCCGGGTACCGGTTGATTTACGTTCAGGACTTGTTTTTAAATCCCATTGAAATTGGGTTTTTGGCATTTGGAATTACTCCACTGGGTTGCGTGGTTCGGGATTACATTACACTCTTAAAAGAGGTATGCAAACAGGCAAGATCAACAGATCACACCTGCATTATATAATAGCCTGTTTACGGCGGAAAGTAAATTGAAAGATTTTACTATAAGTGACTTCTTTTGCTCAAGGCACTCTTCAGAGAAGGTCCGATAGATATAGGGCACTTTGTCCTTATAAGCGGATATCCTGCCGGAGAGTGCGTATCAACCATAAATAAAAGGCCCCCGCCAGGGTCTTTTTTTCTACTATGATTTTGACTCGACCGACCATACCGTCACGCAGGCGCAAATCCTTCTGCGGCAGGTTTAAAACGAGTTCGTATGTGTTTTCGGACGGTTCGAGGGCCTCCTCTATGCTGGTGGTAGGCATGGTGGGAATGTCCCCGCCAAAAACGGTGGAAAAAGCCGCGCTGGACATTTTCAGAACGGGAGTGGGTGGCTTTTCGGTTACTTTGGTCTCGAAAGTCTCTGCCGGCAAGGACCACAATTTGATTTGAACCGTCTGACAGGGATCTATTAATTCAATATCACGATGATTGATTGCAGCCACGGCCTCGAAATAACCCGGTTGGTACACCGCGAATATCTCCCCCTGTAAAGGTAAAAATGTGCCGTCCAAATTGGTTAAAGGTTCCGGCAGGCGCAATTGTACTATGCCATCCGCAGGTGAGCGGATGGTTAAATTTCCCAGGTTATGTCTTGCCCTCTCGAGATTGCTTTGCAGTTGTTTGATCTGGGTCTGGATTTTGGCTTCCAGAGCATCATCACTGAGTTCATGGGCCTTGTCTTTTTGGATGGTTTTTTGTTTAATCTGGAAATTTAAGTCGGCAACCTCGTATTCCAGATTGGGATTGGACAGTACCAGTAAAGTTTGCCCGGACTTAACTTGTTGGCCGTCCCGAATAAATTCAGGATTCAGCTTACTCTCGATGAAACCCGGTTGAGTGACATATATGGAGTGCATTTTATGCGGCCTCAAAACACATTGAGCTTCAACAGTTTGTTCGACGGGCAGCAACAGCAGACCATATACCGCCCCGCCTATAAACAACAACAGAATTATCGCTGTGGCAACACGGATATGAATGCGGTGTCTTTGGGTGGTCAGAAATTGAGAGAACTTGATCAGAGGCTGGATAAAAGAGGAATAAATACAGGCCAAGGCCATGATCCCCCCTATCACCCCCCAGCCATAAGGATCGAGAAATTTCCAGACCATGGTGATGATGGCAACCATTATGAACCAGCGATAAACAGCGCTGCAAACCGCATAACCACTTACTGTAAATTCCCGGCCCCGGACATCAATGGGTTCCTGAGCCGTATCCACCCCCAACACCCACTTCTGCAGAAGGTACCAGAGGTAAGAACTGCTCTTTTGTTTGAGGTTGGGGATTTCCACCAAATCCATCATAAAATAGTAACCGTCATAGCGCAACAGCGGATTACCATTGAAGAGAAAGCTGTTGATGCTGGCGACTATCATTACGTTAAGAGCAAACTGGTTGATTACCGTTTTGGGTTCGGTCAACGCCCAGACATACGTAGCCAATGCCGCCAGGAAAAATTCGACAATAATTCCCGCCGCAGTAATATACATCCGCCTCTTTTTTTCCGGGATCATCCAGGCGTCGGAAACATCGCAGTACATACAGGGCATAAATACTAAAAATAAAATGCCCATTTCGTGGACCTCGCCACCAAAATGTTTGCTCGTCAGACCGTGTCCAAACTCATGCGGTATTTTTATCAAAAACAAAGCAATCGCCATCAAGAGCAGATTAAAAGGGTCCAGAATAGGCTGACGCTGACCTAATTTTTCAAAGTTACCTATCAGCAGAAATAAGGCCCCGACAATAATCAGCCCGACAAGCACCGCCGTGAATCGACTGAAGATGAATTTGCCCAGGTGCGCATGTAAAAAGTTAAGAAGTTTGTCGGGATCGAGTAAGCAGATACGGTAGAATAAATATTCCCGGCGGATCTTTTTGAAAAAACTCTGAGTGAGCACCTCTTTGCGCTGCAGAAGATAATCGGTACTTTGCTCCCCCGGCAGATGCAGAAGATTGGCACCGCGCAGCATAATAATAAAACTCATAACCGCCTGAGAATCGAATTCCTCATTCGGGAACCGCCGGCTGAGGTTTTTGAGGACCTCTTCCATATCAGTTTTGCCATCCAGCATCTCGTATATGCTGTATTCGGGCGGACGCAGCCGATAGTAGCGTAAAGAGGTGGGATCTTTCAGAACATAGCAGGGTTTGCCGTAATAGACCTGTTCGGTAATTTCCACATCGCGACGAGCTCTGGGTAAGGCGCGGTTATCCTCCTGCGGCTCATTCACGCCCAAAATAATATCATCGCGTTTGTCTTCAACCATTGTTTTTTATTCTGCTTTACTCCCCGAAATCATTTCCACTCTCAAAAGAAGGTTATCCGGAAGAAACGGATGACCTTACGTAGTAATACATAACCGAGGGGACGGGAGACGGTGGCGATTTTTGCTCGACCGATCATACCGTCACGCAGCCCCTGGGCTATCTCCTCCAGTTGTTCAGGGGCCAAGTCAATGCGAACCTCATAGACGTTACCGTCCTCCTTTATTATTGGCATTTTACTGATCAGGCTGGCATCGGCCAGAACGGTCTTCAGCTTATATTTTGGATAGGCCATCAAAAAGAATCGCACCTGTTCTTCGCCGCCGTCCTCCAAACCGCGCTGTACCCAGGAGATTTCTTCCTGGGGTACGTCCAATTGCAGTTGCCATTGACTTAGATCGGCTATTTCGCAAATCGTCTCGCCGATCTTGGGAACCTGCCGTTCTTTGCGTTCCAGTTGCGCCGTAAGAATTGTGCCGTTGATCGGAGCACGAATTTTACACTTTTCTATCTGCTCATTAAATAATTCTATTCGTTTCTTCAGGATATTGATTTGTAATTTGCTGATATCTCTATCCACGGGATTAGGAGCCTGACGTGCATTGATTTCTTCCTTCTCTAGTTCCTGCTTCAAGTTTTCCAGTTGGGTGCGCAGCTCCATATCATCCAGTTGCGCGATGAGTTCGTCTTTATTCACATAACCGTTGGGTTTGACAATTTTTATGATTTCCAGACTATCTATCGGCGCTTGCACAAGACGTATCTGCCGGGGTGTAAGCTCACAGGCACATTCAATCTTTACCATCCAGGGCAGCAGTGACAAAATAACCAGGCCCAACAGGATAACGGCCCCAATCGTCAGCCACTTGCGTTTTTTCTTAGGATCATCCTTAACCTTCTTTAAGCGGGCCAGAGGACGTACCATGGGCACTGAAGCCATCTCCAGCGCATTGGTCAGGGCCAGCCCCGCGTGATTACTTACCGCAGCCATCATCCCCGCCAGGTTCAGCGTTGTTTGCTCGTCAAACCCTTCCGCAATAAGTACACCCAGTAATTTCTCCTCACGCTGGATTGGTTGTAGGAATATTTGATCCAGCTTGCTGATATTGAAATAATCTTTGAGCAGAGTGGTTAATTCTTCCTCTTCGGGCATTTCTACCAACTGTTTCCGGGAGGCGACGATGGGTTTTTTCACCTGCAGACAGTGTTTGCTCAATTTTTCTATCGACTGCATTAAAACCGCTCGGCGATCCGGTTTATCGACGCCGCTGACGGCTCGCAGACCGCGCTTGACCTGGGGATCGATCCAGATCACAACCCGATCACAGGCAATCGCATCACGGCCCAGGTTGGCGACTTTATAGATAACCTTTTCGGGATCCAGCGTATCGTGTACCCCTTCGGTATATTTAAGCAGCCGGGCCAGTGATTTACGATCATCATCCAGAACTGCTGCCCGTCTATGGGTCAGATAGGTTTCCGCCGATTCGCCGATCTTATCTAACAACCCCACTACAGAACGGAAGTCATGAGGGCTAAGATTTTCCGACCCGATCATCTGTAGGACCATAGCCACCTGATTGGCAGCCTTAAGGGGTTCAAAAAACAAAGGATGAGGGCACTGGTTTGCCAATGCTGTCCCGGCGACATCGGTTGGTTCGGCACCGGCAGCCGGTATGACAAGTGGTTTTGCTTCTTTGATGCTGCGCTGAACCGCTTCCAGGACGATTCGCTGCTGCTGGGGGTCTTTGATCTGACAGAGATCCATCTCGAGATGGCAGTAACATTGGGAAGGCCCCTCCCCGGGCTGGTTGACCCAGATGGCCCCCCCACGGGAACCCGTAGCCGCCACTGCCAATTGCAGATAGTTCGCAAAGAACTGGGGCGGCTCCAGATTCAGGGAAGGCAGCTTGGCTATTCGAGCCAATACCTCTGTAAGTTGTTGTGTAGCTTGATCTTGCGGCACTAAATCTATCCTTGCACCCCCCATAATATGCTATCCATACTTATTAATTTTATCTTCATTTTTTGAGCGGTCAAACCAGATACCCGCTTCTAATATTTATCGGCCGGAAACATACCGAAATCCATATTTATTGCAGATTGAACTCTCGCTGCTTAACCATAGACAAAAAAAGACCCTGCCACTCCTGAATTTTTCAGGAATGGTCAAGGTCTTTTATTGCAATTATTGCCTTATCGGTCGCCCGGCTCCAGTACCAGACTATCAACTTATTAAGGACAAGAGCCCATCCATTGCGAGGAGAAAATCGCGAAATCCAGTAATTGTACTTTCCCGTCGCAATTCAAATCAGCGGTGTTATAACCACCGGCCTTGCCTTTCCAGAGCCAGTCATCCACAAAGGTCAAGAAATCACCGAGATCCACGGTCCCATCATACTTGAA
>Ga0272441_10010112_pt1 | contig 14377 bp, 12 predicted proteins | sample SSMProp6N_FD_193582 | JGI IMG/M metagenome (GOLD analysis project Ga0272441, IMG submission 193582) | Marine sediment archaeal communities from Little Sippewissett salt marsh, Falmouth, MA, United States - SSM-Prop-6N | ecosystem: Environmental > Aquatic > Marine > Wetlands > Sediment ... | reverse complement strand
CGTCGAACACATCTTATATCCCGATTACGCGCATTGCAAATGCGACCGCACGACCCGACAAGGTCATCGGCATGCATTTCATGAACCCGGTCCCTGTCATGAAACTTATCGAGGTAATCCGAGGTTTGGCAACGTCCGACGCAACGTTTGAGACCGTGTTAAACCTGGGCAAACAATTCGGCAAGACCCCCGTCGAGTGCCAGGATTTTCCGGGCTTTATCTTGAACAGAATCTTGATCCCCATGATCAACGAAGCATCCTATGCCCTCTTCGAGGGTGTCGGATCCGTCGAGGCCATTGACGAGATGATGAAACTCGGCGCAAACCACCCGATGGGCCCATTGGCCCTGGGTGATTTGATTGGCCTGGATACATGCTACGCGATCATGAAGGTGATGTTCGATGGCTTTGGTGATCCGAAATATCGTCCATGCCCGTTACTCAAAAAATATGTTGATGCCGGTTATCTCGGTAGAAAAACGGGAAGAGGATTTTACGACTACAGTAAGTAGTACCCTTAACTTGTAACTTGAAATTCATTCTAGTGAAGCTTAAGGAGGAGAAACGTGAGATTTGCACCAACAGAAGAACAACAAATGGTAAAAGACATGGTAGCCCGTTTCGTTGACGAAGAACTCAAGCCCATTGCTGGGGAACTTGACGAAACACATCGACACCCTGAAGAAATTTGCCGCAAACTTGGTGAAATGGGACTTATGGGGGTTTCAGTCCCCACGGAATACGGTGGAGCAGGCATGGACAATGTAACCTACGTCCTGTCAATGATCGAGGTTTCCCGCGGTTGCGCCAGCACCGGTGTCATCATGTCAGTCAACAACTCCCTTTACGGACACCCGATCAAGACTTTCGGGACCCACGAGCAGAAACTGAAATTTCTGACCCCCGTTGCCGGTGGTCAGGTTGAAGGCTGCTATGGTCTGACGGAATCCGGTGCAGGTTCCGACGCCGGTTCACTGCGCTGCAAAGCCGAGCTGAAGGGCGACAAGTGGATCGTCAACGGCGTCAAGAAGTTCATCACCAACGGCCCTGTTGCCCACTACGCGGTGGTCGCCGCCAATGAAAATCCGGAATTGGGCTACAAGGGTATGCTCACCTTAGTCGTCGATATGAAAAACACTCCCGGGTTCTCAATTGGAGCCATTGAAGACAAGATGGGAATCCTGGCGTCCGGCACATCCGAGCTGGTGTTTGAGGATGCGGAAGTACCGGCCGATAACCTCCTGGGCGAACGCGGCCAGGGGTTCAAACAGATGCTGGAAGGTCTCGATGCCGGCCGTATCGGCATCGGTTGCCAGGCCTGCGGAATCGGCAAGGCCGCCTTGGAAGATGCCCTGCAGTACTCAAAGGAACGGGTACAGTTCGGTAAACCCATCTCCTCATTCCAGGCCATCCAGTGGAAACTGGCCGACATGGCAACCGAACTGGATGCGGCGGAACTTCTGCTGCTGAAGGCCGCCTGGTACGAAGACAATGGTATAAACTTCGAGAAACAGTCGGCACAGGCCAAGATGTATGCATCTGATGTGGCCATGCGAGCGGCCGTTGAAGGCGTCCAGATCTTCGGCGGTTACGGATACTGCAAAGAGTACCCGGCCGAGCGTCATATGCGGGATGCCAAGATCTGCCAGATCTACGAAGGCACCAACGAAGTCCAGAGGATGGTTATCGCCCGTAAACTTCTCGGGGAAAGATAATTACTCATCACGCAACACGTGTCTCAGGCCGGGGTGGTTACACCCCGGCCTTTTTTCGCTGTCACTTCCCTGTGGCCCCAAGTTGCTTGACATTCATGAGATTATTCGTTTAGATACAAAAGACTGGTGTGTATCACCCGTAGTAGCAGTCGTTCCAGAGTGTGCCGGATCGAAGGCATCGGTATTTCCGCGCATCTTTGAATATGCGCGGCGCCGGTGACAATGGCATGTATACCATTTATGAAGGAGATACCATGCTGATAGATTTTTTTATCGGGCTTTTGACGGTGGTACTCATCGCCGTGACCATTCCCTTGCTGTGGATGGTGTTCCATGTAAGCCTTTTCATTGCCATCCCCATCGCCATTGCCGTCGGCGCTTTTTTCGGCCTTGTCGTGGTGGGGAAAGTCATCAGGTATATCTATACGGCGTATAAGAAGAATAACACCTTGGAACAATAGCCTGTTGCCAAAAGCGGCGCTGTCAAGGCGTGCCCTCGACTCCCGGTAAAGAGATCGGGCCGGCAACCTTCGAGGCACGAGACAGAGGGGATCAGCACATGATTGTAATGAAATTCGGCGGTACATCAATTTCAGATGCGGATTCGATCGAACGGGTCGCATCAATCATTTACAGCTCACTCGATCACAACCCGGTAATCGTCAATTCCGCCATGGCAAAAACAACACGCAAGCTCCTGGATGCCGCACAATATTCCGCGGCCGGAAACATCCGAGACGCCATGATCACGCTCTCTGATATCTACGGATATCACACATCACTCGCAGCACAACTGCTTTCCCCCACAATGGCGGATGACACGAATACCATGCTTGCACACTATTACGATGAATTGCTTGCATTGCTCGACGGGCTGTCAATACTCCATGAGCTGCCCCCCCGCAGCCAGGACAGGATTCTTTCGTACGGTGAACTTATGGCCACGGTGATTACGTCTCAGTTGTTCCGAGAACGGCACATACCGACGGTACTGTGTGATGCCCGCAATTTTATCATCACCGACGACCGGTTCACCCGTGCTCAACCGATCGAGCACATCACCTACGACAGGATCCGCACACACTTGCAACCCATCATGGATTCGGGTCAAGTGCCCGTTATACAGGGCTTCATCGGGTCGACCCGCAACGGAGATACAACAACACTCGGCTTCGAAGGATCTGATTTCAGTGCGGCACTCATCGGCGCCGCCCTTGACGTGTCGCATATTCAGATATGGAAGGATGTCAACGGTATCATGACTGCGGATCCGGCAGTGTGTCCCGGCGTTCGCACCGTTAAAACGATATCGTTTGCCGAAGCGGCAAAACTCACCTTTTTCGGGGCAAAAGTGCTGCACCCGAGTTCGATACAGCCGGCCCGTCATAAAAATATTCCCGTGCATATCTACAATTCGAAAGCACCCGACGCGATCGGTACGATAATTACGGCACACTCGAAGCCCGAAACGCACATGATCAAATCAATTACCTATAAAACGCCGGTAATCGTCATGCGTTTACACGGCGATGACTCGGTGCCGCCACATCATTTGCTCAGAACGACATGCGATACGCTGGATCGCGAACACATTATACCGTGCAGTATGGCCAGCGAAGGTTCAAGCATTACGATGGTACTCACTGAAACGAAGCATGTTACGCAGCTGGCGGAAGAACTCGGCCGGTGCGGCACCATCACCATCGCCCGTAACAAAGCGGCGGTGACACTGGTCGGTAATAACCTGAACACACACCGTATCCTCTCAGGGATTGTCTGCCAAAGCATGACCGGCATACCTATCGAAATGATTGCGCAGGGCTCAGCTCCCACTGCGTGTACCATCGTGGTAAGTGAACAAGACATGCCGTCCGTACTCGCGTCGCTGCACGAACACTTCTTCAGCGACCCCGACCCGGCACTATTCGAATAACAGAAATGGACCATTCAATCATGCCATTGACACCTCTTCACAATGTGACGCCGACGATCGAATCACTGCCCATGCAACACCGGACGGGCAAAGCGGTATTTTTGAAAATGGAGTGCTATCAGCCTGCGGCGTCCTTTAAAATCAGGGGTATCGGCCGTTTGTGCCAGGAATATGTTGAACAAGGGGTATCGCACCTGATCTCCTCATCCGGCGGTAATGCGGGATATGCCGTTGCATTCGCCGGCCGCAGGCTTGGAATCAACGTGACGGTCATTGTTCCCGACACGACACCCGGGGAAGTTCAGAGACGCATTGAAGCGGAAGGTGCTGCTGTGGTGGTCCACGGCAGTGTATGGGACGAAGCACACGCATATGCGCTGGACCTGTGTAACGAGGTTCACGGGGCTTACATCCCACCCTTTGATCACCCGACGTTGTGGAAGGGGCATGCGACGATTGTTGACGAACTTGTCCGTCAATGTCCGAAACCCGACACAGTCGTGCTCGCCGTTGGAGGAGGCGGGTTACTGTGCGGAATCGTCGAAGGCCTCTCAAACCATGGCTGGGATACGGTATCCGTCGTCGCCGTCGAAACCGAGGGAGCCGCATCCTTTGCCGGTGCGGTAACAGCCGGACAACTTGTCACCCTGCAGGGTATTGACTCGGTTGCCACCTCTCTCGGCGCCAAACGTGTGGCTGCACGGGCCTTGGAACTTTCGAAACGGCATACGATTATACCCCTTACCGTATCGGACCGTGCCGCCGTGAGCGCGTGCCGTCAGTTCGCTGATGATCATCGCACTCTGGTTGAACCGGCCTGCGGTGCCGCCTTGGCCGCTGTCTATGAAAAGTCGGACACCCTGGCGTGGGCCGACTCCATAGTGGTGATTGTATGCGGCGGTATTGGTGTGTCGATAGGCAAACTTGCCGAGTGGGAACACCGGCTGCGCCCGACGCCTGTGTAACGCCGCAACGGCTCCAATCCGAAACGCGCCGCATGCTCGATTATGGGGTCCTCAACCTGCATTACTTTGCGTCGGGTGCCCTCGTCTATGTCGGCAGGCGGTCACACAAGTTCGTCGATGCATGACGTCGTCGACGAACCCTCTGACGGGTGACGTCACAGATATATTCCTGCAGACAACTTTTCCCCTTGCAAATTTCCTCAAATGGAATGTAATTTGCTTGAGGTGGAGTAGAATACGCTGTATCGGAAGGATGTTACCATGGTGGAGGATAGGCAGCAGGAACTCGACGCGAAAAATAAGGTCATCGCTTCCATATTCCGTATTTCCACCCTTTTGACCCATGCAATCGATATCGATGAGATTCTCTATTCGATCCTCTTGAGTGCCCGGAGAGATCTGGGATTCTCCGCCGCGTGTCTCTTCCTCACCAATGAGTCGAAACAATTGCTGGAATGTCGCATGATTACCGGTTTCGGCGATCAGGGAAAGTTCTGGGCTTTCAATAAACCGTTCCACCTGGAGCGGCATGATTGCATGGAGACGCACGTGGTTAGAACGGGAGAAGTTCTCTATTTTGAAGACAGCGGCAATGACAGGCGGTCAACGGAAATCGACAGAACCATCACCCGGCGGCTCAACCGGGGACGGGTCGTCTACGCCCCTCTAACGCTGAAAGGTAAAATCATCGGCTGCATGGGGGTCAACAGACCCATGGCAGAGCCTGCCATAACGGCAGAGGAGATCGAAGCCTTTACGATCTTTGCTAACCACGCAAGCATCATCATCGAAAACAGCCGGTTCTCCACGCAACTGATGACCGAGAAAAACCTGAAGGAAAGCATTCTCGAAAGCTCCCCCAATGGGATCCTGACCATTGATTCCGGTGGTATGATTATCTCCGTCAACCGGACGGGGGAAGCTCTGCTGACGGTTCGGCAGGCTGATGTCCTTGGCCGCTCTCTCGATGAAGTCATGCAGGCCCGCCGGGTATTTGCTCTTTGCAACGAGATGCGGTACACCCCGGTGCCCGGTATCAGCCGAGAGTTCGATTTCCGGCGTGAAGACGGGTCACGATGCTGTCTGGAGATTACCCCATCGCCACTGCGCGACATCGACGGGCACGAGACGGGAACACTCTTTTTAATCCGGGACCTCACCGAGCAAAAAATTATCAGCGAACAGGTCCAGCGGATGAGTAAACTCGCCGCCATCGGACAGCTTGCCGCCGGCATATCCCATGAGATCCGCAATCCCCTCATGGGCATCGGAGCCACGTTGGAATTAACGTTGGAAAGCCTGGCCCCCGGCCACCCGCACCGGGATATGCTCATGCGATCCATGGAAGAGATCGAACGCGTGGATGAGATCATCAGCGACCTCCTCGATCTGGCCCGCCCCAGAGAAATGAATATCGAAAAGGCCGACCTCAACGAGATGGTCAACGATGCGACCCAGTTCCTCGCGGGTATATGCCGGAAAGACAATATTGCCATGGCCGTTGATCTCGATAAAACCATCGGCGTGGTGCACATGGACAGAGACAAAATCCGCCAGGTTATCATCAATGTCGCGTTAAATGCAGTGCAGTCAATGGGCACGGATGGGGTGCTGACAATCGCCACATCGGCGTCACATGAGCGGTATCAGCATCTCTGCAGTGACGGTGTGCAGATCACCATTGAAGATACCGGCAACGGTATCGACCCGGCACTGAAGGAAAAGATCTTCGATCCCTTCTTTACCACGAAACCGAACGGGACGGGACTTGGTCTTTACAATTGCCATAAGACAGTGGATGCACATGGGGGAAGCATTCTCATTGAAGATGCCGTGTCGGGGGGCACCAAGGTGACCGTTTTCCTGCCCACTGCCGCACCTGAAAGTGATGCATGATATGCACAGAGTTCTTGTTGTCGACGACCATGATCTGATTCGCAACACCCTGAAAAAGGCTTTGGATGATGAGGGATATGAGGTGTTCCTTGCCGAAAATGGAACCCGTTGTTTCGAGATCGTGGAATCTAAAGAGATTGATCTGATTCTCCTTGACATGCGCCTGCCGGACATGAACGGTCTCGAAATATTGCGCCGCCTCAAAACCGACAACCCCGACAACGTCGTCCTGGTCATGACGGCCTATGGTGATCCGGATTCGGCCCGTGAGGCAATGAAGCTTGGGGCATTCGATTTCATCCACAAACCGGTGAAGGCGAGAGCCATCACCTCCATCATCAAGATGGCCATGGAGATCCAATCCCTGCGCAGGGAAATCCGGCAGATTATCTTTAAAAACAAGGAACGGTACGGCTATCACAACATCATCGGCAAGAGCGAGGCCATACAGAAGGTGATGGAAACGCTCACGAAGGTGGCCTCGAGTGACGCCTCAACCATTCTCATCGAAGGTGACAGCGGCACGGGGAAAAGCCTCGTTGCCAAGTGCCTGCATTATAACGGTCTCCGCGCCTACCAGCCTTTTGTAGAAATCAACTGCGCCGCCATCCCGTCGACGCTTCTCGAGAGCGAATTATTCGGCCATGAAAGGGGCTCCTTCACAGACGCCAAGACTCAGAAAAAGGGGCTTATCGAACTTGCCCACGGCGGTACGCTCTTTCTGGATGAAATAGGTGAAATGCCGCATGCCCTGCAGGCCACATTACTCCAAGTTATTGAAGAAAAATCGTTTCGGCGCGTGGGTGGCACAAAAAATATCGACGTGGACATCCGCATTATCGCCGCCACCAACAGAAACTTGAAAAAGGCCGTCGAAAATCGCCAGTTCCGGCAGGACCTCTACTACCGACTTAACGTCATTAATCTCTACCTGCCCTCGCTCAAAGAACGCAAAGAGGATATCGTACCCTTGGTGGAACATTTCATCCACTATCACAGCTGGGAACTACGCAAACCGGTTAAAGCAATATCGGCGGAAGCCGCGGCGCTTCTGCTGCGCTATGAATGGCCCGGCAATGTGCGAGAATTGTTAAATGTTGTCGAGCGCATCATGATCCTGGAAGACGATGCCACAATCCGTCCCGACTATCTGCCGCCGGAAATTGTCACACGCCGAGACCCAGTCCACGACACCGCACGCTCGATTCTTGCCGATCTCGCACACATGATGGATAGTTTCGAGTATGAAGAATTAACCCGGAATTTTCAGACCCTTCTCATTTCGCGAGCCATCGAACTTGCCCACGGAAACAAGACGGAAGCCGCAAAACTGCTCGGCCTCACACGGCTTGGCCTGCATTACCAGATGAAGAAACTGGGCATGCCGCTGCGAAGTGATCGTTCACTTATTTAACACTCTGGTAAAAAATTCACCATAAATCCTTTAGGAACAGACCGCTGCCAGCGCATATGCACCCGCGTTTTCGCAACCCGGAAGAAGCACAAGCAATTGCACTGCCGCACGGAAGACTTTTTCGTAATCCAACCTGTTGCGTGCTCGCTGCCGATCACCGGCTCTGGCATCTGCATTGCACTATGACCTAGTGGGTGTTGTTCGTATTATCCCTCTCACAGATCCTGCAGGATCATATTTAACAACAGTAAAACCGTATGGTTCCACGCCCTCAAGGTGTTCAATATTTTAACACGTTGTTGATATATTTTACATCTTTCGCACCATACGGGGGACATCGATTCACCACAGTAGCATTGCTTTTCCCGCATGCCGTCCGTTCGTCGCACACCGAAACCAGGAATCGCGGCGACACATCCACGGCAGTCCTCCCATGGCATTTCCTTTGCATTCATCAATGAGCGTTGCAGTTTTTTGCACGGTGCCGCATCTATCGGACAATGGCCGGCACCACACGACTACGAAGGAGGGATACATGATCACTACCTTAGATGACGTCTCCCGGCTGGCCAGAGAAAAGGGACCCAAGCGGCTGGCCGTCCTTGCCCCCGAGGACGAGGAATTCATGAAAGCCGTCAAGGAGTGCCGGGACAAGGGATATATCGAGCCCGTGCTCATCGGGCATCGAGGCAGAATGAAAGCCGTCGCTGATACCGTCGAGTTCGACCTCGGTACGGTTGAACAGATTTTCGAACTGGATCGGCAGGCCATCGCCAATCTGGGTACATCCATGCTCTTTGCGGGAAACGTCGACATGGCGAGCAAGGGACAGATTCCGACATCGTTTATCTACCGATCCATTATCAGGGAGGAGGCAAAAGCAGGAACGGGCCGTACGATCAGCGTTATTTCTCTGTGGGAAATTCCGGATTTGAAACGTTTCATCGCCTTTACCGACACAGGGGCAAACATATACCCTGATCTGAAAGCTAAAAAAGCGGTCATCCGCAATGCCGTTTTTCTTTTTCACGTCCTCGGGTATGCGACTCCGCGCATCTCCGTGCTGTCTGGACAGCGTGAAATCGGCGGCGTTCTCGATTCCTATCGGGACGGGGTACTTTTGAGAGAAGCGGCGGAGGCCGGTGAGTTCGGATCATGTGAGATTGTGGAGGCCGTTTCTTTCAGTGATTTTTCCCTCGCCCCCAATACGCGCTTACAGACCAATGGCAATACCGATATCTCCGGGATTCCCGAGATTCTCCTGGTTCCCACCCTGGATACGGGAAATATCCTGTGTAAACTCGATTTCTTTCTCGACGTGCATCGACGTTCACTCGTCATGACCTCAAGAGGTCCGGCGCTGATACCCTCGAGATCGGATTTCTGTGATTCTATCGTGGGTGAAATTGCCATGGGCGTGGTTGTCGCCGACAGGATCAGGGAGGGAGGATTGACAGCATGACAGGCACATTTAAAGAAATTATCGATAGAGCACACACTGCAGACTCTCCCGTGCGGGTAGTCACGGCACTTCCGGACGCGCAAGATGTGGACATCCTCGGCAAAGCAGCCGCAGACAATCTGATCACACCCCTGTTTGTAGGCAACGGCAGGGAAATAGAAGTTCTCGTGAAAGGGACCTTACTCGCATCGTGTGATTTCGATATCGTGGATGTGAAGAATGCGCCCGAGGCGCTTGCCACGGCTGTCGCCACAGCCGGTCGCTCCGATGCCGCCATCCTTACTCAGGGAGGCATCGAACACGCAGCCTTCATCATGGCCGTGTCTGACAGGGACGCGGGCCTGCTCAACGGGAAGGCCACAAGCTATGTATCCGTGTACCAGCTTAAGAAAAAGGACAAGCTTATCCTGGTGACCGACACCTATCTCCATAACTTCCCCACGTTCGGGGAAAAACAATCCATTCTTGACAACGCGCTGACACTGGCCCGCCTCTTGGAATACGATCCCCCCAAGGTTGCCGCCCTGGCCTCGATTGAACAGGTCAATCCGAGCATTCCCTCGACCTTGGATGCGGCAATCCTCTCCAAGATGTCTCAGCGAAAACAATTCGGCAATGCCATCGTCGAAGGCCCGCTGGATATCGACTGCGCCCTCGACCGGCAGGCAGCCGAACGAAAGGGTGTCCGAAGCGAAGTCACCGGGAACGCAGACATTTATCTGGTACCCGATATCGATGTGGGCTATCTCCTGGCAGAGCTTCTGGTTTTCATTGGTAAAATGCCCTGCATCGGTGTAGTATTAGGAACGACGAAACCTGTGATCCTCAGGCAACCATTTATTGCCCACGAAAACCGGGTGGCGGAAATTGCCCTCGCTGTCATGATTTCCGGAGGGGAGGTATAACATGGGAACACCTTGCAGCATTCTTGTCATCAACGTGGGGTCGACATCGACAAAGGTAGCGGTGTACGATGACACGGTGCCCAGGCTCACGGAGACACTCACATACGTGGCCGATGATCTGGCCCAGCATGCAACCTTGCGGGATCAGCTCCCGCGGAGAGAGCAGGATCTAACCAATTTTCTGCAACGATACGATATCGATCCCGCGTCATTCGACATCGTGATAAGCCGCGGCGGTCTGGGAAGACCGGGCCCTGCCGGCGCATACGAAATCAACGAAATTATGTGCGAGGATCTCCTGACGGGAAAATACGGTATCCATCCCTCTGCACTAGGACCTGCCATGGCGTTGAATCTCACGCGAACCCGCCACATTCCGGCAATTGTCATGGACCCGCCCAGCACGGATGAGTTCGAACCGATCGCACGGTTTTCCGGAATCCCCGATATCAAGCGAAAAAGTGCCTTCCATGCCCTGAATCAGAAGGCGGCAGCACGACGGACGGCATCCGATATCGGCACCCCTTATGAAAAACTGAACCTGATTGTGGCACACCTGGGAGGTGGTATTACCATCGGCGCCCACCGACAGGGACGCGTCGTTGACTGCACCCACGGATTAACCGAGGGCCCGTTTACTCCGGAACGCGCCGGCACCCTGCCGAGCCTCGATCTCGTCGGGCTCGCCCTCTCCGGCATATTCGACCAAGGGCAACTGCAGACAAGACTGGTCGGACGCGGAGGGCTCGCAGCATACACGGGGACAACGGACGCTCAGCAAATAGAAGCAATGATCAACAAGGGAGATGAACACGCGCGTATGGTTTACCGCGCGATGGCCTACCAGATCGCCAAGGATATCGGTGCCATGGCAGCAGTTCTGACGGGGCAGACAGATGCAATCGTGCTCACGGGAGGGCTCGCGCATTCGGCAATGCTGACCGCCTGGGTTAACGAACGGATTCATTTTATCGCACCTATCTACATATACCCCGGAGAAGACGAAATGCTGTCCATGGCAGAGGGAGCGGTACGAGTTCTGCAAGGGAAAGAACCCACCATGCAATATGGATAGCCGGACTGATCCCCCTCTTTGATCGCAACATTGACTGCACGATGCATCTCAAGTGCGATACGACAACGTGCCTGAGTAAGGTTATCGGAGGGGGTGACATGACTGAACATTCGTTATTCACAAAAATTCATTTTATAACGCATGACGTGTATATTCCTTTTCGTTGCAAACGATGTGGCAGGCGTTGCAGGACCTTCATCCCGCGGTTTTCGCATGAGCGACTCGAAGAGATTGCAGCACTTCTTGATAGACCGCCGGCGGACATTCACCGGCATTACAGGGAACGGCTCCATTACAGATATACGAAGACACCATTGCCGTGCCTTTTTTTCAAGGATGACACCAACGAATGCATGATCTATCCTCTGCGACCCCAGTGCTGCCGTCTGTACCCGTTTTCCTATGGCGGCGGAGATAAGAATTGCCCGGCATATCGCGAACATCTCATGCTCGTCAGTGCCATGGCGGAGGAACGCGGTCCCTATGATATTTATGATTCGAGCTTTGCGCATGCCATCGACCAACGGCCGATTCCGCACAGAGACTGGCCGGAGATTCTGCAGAGATTTATGGCGGAGACCTCTTCACACATTTTGATTCGGAATTTCATAAAGATGAACCGCATTATGCCCCGGGATAATACATACTCCCAGGCAGAGGATTTGACTTTGTAGAGGCGCAAACCGGCAACGTCACACATCGTCAACGGAGCGCCGGCGGTGCCAAAAAATTTACGCACAAGGCATGCACTATGCCTGCCTTGTGACGTGCATGGCATCCCACCGAAGGAAGACCTTGGCGCGTCCGTAAAAAATAACCGGCACGGGTAACAACAGAATAAAAGGAGATCTGTGATGGCCCTTTTTCCGCACCTGTTCTCTGAAGTGAAAATCGCCGATGTGCAATTGCGAAATCGGATCGTCATGCCCGCCATGGCCACCAACGCCACCGTTGACGGTACGGTATCACCCGCGATAATCAACTATTTTTCCGAGCGGGCCGAGGGGGGGTGCGGTCTTGTCATTACCGAGGCCGCGGCCATTGCCGCCCCGCCGGAGGGAAAGCTCGCACGGTACCACCTCAATCTATCGGACGACAGCTATATTCCGTCCTTGAGGCGGTTAACGGATGCCATACATCGATTCGACACGAAAATCGCCGTCCAGTTGAGTCATCTGGGACGCCAGATTCACGCGGATTTTCTGGGGGCACAACCTCTGGCGCCCTCGCCCATACCCTGCCCCGTATGTCGGGATGTGCCGAAGGAGCTAAGTACAGAAGAAATCACCAACATCGTTGAAGAGTTTATCCGTGCCGCCCTGCGTGCATACCGTGCGGGATTCGATATGGTCGAACTACACGGCTGTCACGGATACCTCATCAGTCAGTTTTTTTCCGGAAGGTCAAATCACCGGAAAGATCAGTATGGGGGCAATAGTACAGGACGTTCCCGCATGTGCCGGGAAATCATCCGGGGGATCAAGCACAAACTAGGGGGTTCATTTCCGGTCATCGTTCGCATGAACGGGCATGACTTTATTAAGGAGGGAGCAACCCTGGATGATATGCGTGCTATTGCCCCTTTGTTGGTGAAAGCCGGTGCCGATGCCCTCCACATATCGGCAGGCGTGTACGGTTCTTACAAAGCCACGGTCGGACCCATGTACGAACATTCAGGGTGCTTTGTCGATCTGGCGGCAGGTATCCGGGAAGTTGTGTCGGTGCCGGTCATTGCCGTCGGAAGAATAACCCATCCGTCCCTTGCGAACGCAATCATCCGCGACGGCAAGGCAGACCTGATCGCCATGGGACGGGCCCTTCTGGCCGATCCCGCACTTCCCCGAAAAGCACGGCAGGGTCTGATCGACGACATACGTCCCTGTCTCGGCTGCAATCAGGGATGCATCGACCGCATCAATGACAGCATGATGGCCGGCAGAACGCAGCGGGTAACCTGTATGGTCAACCCGCGGGTTCTCAGAGAAGCCGAAACCCGCCTCACACCGGCACCCCGCGCAAAAGATATTCTCGTGCTTGGAGGAGGTCCGGCAGGCATGCAGGCCGCCCTGACAGCGGCACAACGGGGCCATCGGGTCACACTCTGGGAAAAAACCGACAGGCTGGGAGGACAGTTCAACCTTGCAGCCCGTCCGCCGGGTCGTGAATTATTTGCGGCTTACATCGTATATATGGAACATATGCTTGAGAGAGCCGGTGTCATGATACAGTGTCACCGGACGGCAACTCCGGAGGCCGTCCGTGCCTGTAACCCGGACGGAGTGATCTTCGCCCTGGGCAGCTGGCCGATTATCCCGGCATTTGTCAACCATGACGTCGCCTCCATATTTACCGCCTGGGAGGTTTTACACGGTTACGAGCCCGCCGGCGAACGCATCGCGGTCATCGGAGGGGGTGCGGTCGGACTCGAAACGGCCCATTACCTTGTGACATGCGGCAAAACCGTCACGATCTTAGAAGCCACAAACATCCTGGGAGGCGATATGGGTGCTATTGTATCGTTTTATCTCAGGGGATTCCTGAAGAAGCACGGCGTTGTCACCCTGAAAAATACGGAGGTGCGGAATATTACCGACACGCAAATCCGGGTCCGGCACGAGGGGCGGGAAGCAACATTGACTGATTTCGATGCCGTCGTCATCGCGCTGGGAACCCGCCCCACAACCACGGGTGCCGATGAATTCAGACACCTGGTACCCGACTTCTACATTATCGGAGATGCCGCCGCACCGGGGAAGGCCTTGGATGCTATCGCCCAGGCATTCGATATCGGACGCACGATATAAGTGTGCTCCCGCGGACACGTGGCCGACGGGCCCAGTGGGCGCACACGGGTACCCGCCTCCGGCACGAACACCGTGTTATCTCTGTCACGCCTTAAGAGTCCCAGCCCGGGCCAGAGAAAATTGAATTCATACTGCAGCACCGGACCGACGAGATAGCCACGATCAGTGTGTCGATCGACGGTAAGGCGATGCATGCGCACTATCCGAT
>Ga0272441_10010111_pt1 | contig 14377 bp, 8 predicted proteins | sample SSMProp6N_FD_193582 | JGI IMG/M metagenome (GOLD analysis project Ga0272441, IMG submission 193582) | Marine sediment archaeal communities from Little Sippewissett salt marsh, Falmouth, MA, United States - SSM-Prop-6N | ecosystem: Environmental > Aquatic > Marine > Wetlands > Sediment ... | reverse complement strand
CCGCCGGCGACGTGATCGTGGCGGGCGGGAACTTCGGGTGCGGGTCCAGCCGCGAGCACGCCCCGCTGGCGATCAAGGCGGCCGGGGTGGCGTGCGTGGTGGCCCGGAGTTTCGCCCGCATCTTTTTCCGCAACGCCATCAACATCGGCCTGCCCATCGTGGTGTGCCCCGAGGCCGCCGAGGACGCGAGCCCCGAGGATGACCTGGAGATCGACCTGGCAGGCGGCAACCTGACGAACCACACCACCGGCCACGCGTTCACCTTCGCGCCGTTCTCGAAGGAGATCCAGGCCATCATCGAGGCGGGCGGCCTCATGCCGTTTGTGAAGGCACGAATGCAGTAAGACCGGCGAACGGCGACGACGAACGACCGTCGACCTTCGGTCGACGGCTCAACGGGCGCGGAGGTGAAGCGCACGGCCGGGCAAGGCATGCCCTGAGCATCGTCGAACGGGTCGGCCGTGGCACCGGGCGCGTGCGGTCATCTCGACCGAGCCGGGGGCCTGGGTGATGCCAGGCCGCGGCGAGTGGAGAGATCTGGCCTCGAGGTCGTTCATTAACCGAAGACGACCACGGCAAGGTTCCTCGACTCGTCACGCGGCGCTGTGACTCGCTCGGAATGACATCGCGCGGTGGGCACCGAGACCCACCGCGCAGAACTCATGCCGGGCCGCTCAGTGCGGAATCTCGGTGACGGTGTTCTTTTCGAAGTCGTAGTCCCAGCGTCGGGAACCGTAGCGCACGGTGACGGTATTACTGCCGACCTCGTTTTGCATGAACGGGCTCTTGTAGTTGTGCGTCAGGTTCAGGTCGAGTTCCTTGCCGTCGATCTTCGGCAGGGTTTTCGGGTACGGATCGTCGTCCGAGTTCCTACACAGGAAAAACTCGATTCGGGCGGAGTTCGGCCCGGTGTAATCCAGTTTGTCTTCGGTCAGGGTGAGCGGGGCGTCCAGGACGGCCTTCTGGAAGGCGTCGAAGGAGCCATAGACGGCCTTTTGCCCGGTCTGGATGATGATCGGGCTGTACTGGTCCTGCAGGTAGAGGCGGTGCCGCGCGGGTTCGTTCCAGTAGCAGCCGCCCTTCACGATGCGCACCGCGGCGTACGCGTCGTGGTTATCCGCAAAGACCCACCCATCCTTCTCGGCCATGCCTTTGACTGCCGCGAAGTCCACCCGGGCATCGCCCTTGTAGACGGAATCCTTGTAGCGCTGGGCGATCATGACGTCCTTGCACTGCACGTTCCATTTCTCGCCGGTGTAGGGATCGAGATAGACGGCGGCGCCGTCCCGGAAGATCACGCCGCTCCACCGGCCCAGCGGGCCGTAGCCGAATTTCGTGCTCTTGCCCTCGCCCCGCCACAGCCGCACGTCGAACATCGAACAGCCGGTCACGTACTCAGGCGTCCGGTAGGCGTAGTTAACGCTTCGGGAAAGCGCCTTGTGGAAACTGTTTCCCTGGGTCATCTCCTGCGGCACGTCGATCGTTTCGCCGGGGTGACGGTTGACGATCTCGTAGACCTTTTGGGTCGGGCCGAGCCGGCGCAGGAGGACGGCGGGGACGGGAGGTTCGTAACCCTTGAACCCCGGCGGCTCCAGGGCGTAGCCGTGATGCTCGCCGTACAGCAGCGCCAGCGTCTTGTTGAAGCGGCTGTCGAGCCCGCCGTCCTTAGCGCGGGACTTGCTGCCGCCGCGCAGGCCGCTGAGGGAGATCTGCTCGATCTCGATCAGGGCAAGGTCCATGAGCATGCGGGCGCGTGCCGCCACAACCGGATCCGTCGCGAAATCGAGCAGCAGGAACAAGCCACGATAGGTCTTGTATTCGTAGCTGGTGCTGCCGAGTTCGACCCACATCCCGTACAGGGCCCACTCCTTCAGGCCGCGCCGGAAGAACTGCGTGAATCGCTCGTAGCGCTCGGCCACGGTGTCGCCGGTCTTGAACTTCCTGTTGGCAAACGCCGGATCGTCCTTGAGGGACTGCAGGATCAGGTAATGCTGGGCGTCGCTGCGCAAGGGGCCGTTGGTGAACTCCGCGATGCAAATGCCTTCATCGAGCGCGAGGATCTTGTCGAGATCCGATGCCGACTTGGGCACGTACCGGGATTTGCCTTTATGCTCCGCGCGGGGGACGTTCACGCTCTGGAACATGTACTGCTTGGCGGCTTCCTCCACATCCGCCTCCAGGCGTCCCGGATAGTGCCGGCTGTGGGCGCCGAAGAGATAGAGAAAGAGGTTCAAGTCTTCGCTCATCTTTCCGTCACCGAATGACTTGGCCTCCAATCGAGCGTCGAGGTGCTGGGCTGCGTATTGCCGAACCCACTCGTTGGCGGCCTTGAGATCCCGGTTGGTGGCCAGATGGTACATGGGTTTCTCGGCCTCGGGCGTCTTGTTGTACAACGCCAGTTGCCGTGCCCGAACCTGGGTGGGATCCGTGGCGAAGTGCGTCTGCCATTGCGCGTGGCTCTGTGCGACCTTCGACCGCTCGCGGGCCGCGGCAACCAAGCGGGTGTGGACGTCGGGAATCCGGCTGTAGAGTGCCGCGGCATCCGTCCCCTGGATTTCGGCCATCGCGCGTGCGGCCGCGACACGAACCTCGACCGCCTCGCCCTCGTTGGCGAGGGTCTTTTCGAGCGCGGGCAGGGCTGCTTTGCCATCGGGACCGAGCATCGTCAGGATGAACGCCGCCGCCCAACGGGTTTCCAGCGTCTCGCCGTCCAGGAGCGCCGCCAGCGGCAGAGCCGGGGCCTCGCCCATGGTGCCCAGAATCATGCCGATGTATCGCACCCCCTCGTATTGCCGGGTACGCATCATCGTGTCGTTCCGGACGAGGTCCAGGAAGGCGGGGATGTGCTTGGGGTTTGGCCTGGCATGGGCCAAGGGGTACCAGCCACCCCGGTAGTGGATCCAGTAGCGGTCGTCGTCCCAGGTCTTCGCGTCGTAGTGGTCGGGTATGACCGCATCGAGCGCTTCGCCGACGTCGGGCCCGATCAATTCGCCCAGCCGGCGGATGCTGTTCGACCCCGCTTTGGACTTCACGCCCTTGGTCAGAATGCCGTGCGCCTCCCGCTTCAGAACGCCCGCGGCCTTGGGACCCATCAACGCCAGCACATTGTAATACAGGCTTTTCTGCTTCGCGGACTGCATCTTCGTCTCAAGAATCGGGATGATGGCGTTGACGGATTCCGTCTGCGACATCCGCCTCAGAATCTCAGCACCCCACCATCGCCAATCGAACTTGTTGCTGCGATTCACCTTGTCGTCGCCCTTGCCGCCGGACTTCACGTCCAGGAGCGCGACCACCTCCGGCACAGCCGGTTCACCGATCTTGACCAGGGCGTCGACGGTCGCCAGGCGCAGCGGATGCGCCTTGCCGGTGCGCCCGCCCTGTTCGTAGAAGAAGCCATTTGAGAGCAGCAGCGGCACGGCCGGTGCGGCATCGGACCCCAACTCGCCGAGGGTCCGGACCAGCCGGATCTTCTCTTCCAGGCCGGTCCGTTTGGCCTCGAGTCTCGGCAGGGCTTCGGCCAGGACCTTCTGGGCTGAGCCGCTGGTCCGGGTTGGTTCCGCCGCCGACGCACCAGCGACGAGCAATGCCGCAGAGGCCAATAATGCCAATGTGTGTTTCATTATCATGCCGCTCCAAAACAACTCCTGACCACGGCCACCGTGGGCCTTCTGAGCGATTCTATCGCGGGCTCGAGTCTCGGCAAACGCCTTTCCGGCCTCGACAAGGTCGCTTGCGAGATGGCTCGGGCCGCGGCGCGGACCGGTTCGGGCTGCAAGGGGCGGTTCGCCGGCAATCCAAGCAGACCGGCCCCGTCGCCTCCGCCCGCTCCCACCGCGCGGGATTTCGGTTGCAAACCGGCCCCTCAACCGTAGCATTGGGGACCGGTCCGATGCACGAAAGGAACCCATGATGCGTGGAAGCACTGCGCTGGCGTTCTGGGCAATCGCCCTCTCTGTGGCGTGCGTGTGGGCAAGCGGTTGCGGCGGCGACGGCGACACGCCGGCGCCCCCGTCCGAGCAGGCCTTCGAGCGCCCGTCGAAACTGTGGCCCGACGTCGACCCGCCGCCCGAGGCGTCCAGCAGCGCCAAGGGGAGCCTGAGCGAGCCGGCCACCACCGGCGACACCCCTGCCACCACCGGCGACACACCGGCCACCACCGGTGACACCCCGGCCACCACCGGCGACACACCTGCCGCCCCGGCCACCACGCCGCCCGAAACCGGTGGCGGCGCCGCCCCGGCCGGCGCCGGGCTCGACGCCTTGCCGGCCGAGGTCAAGCAGGCGGCCGAGGCGTTGGCGGCCAAGACGCCGGCGCTGACGAGCGTGGCGTTCGACATCGCGATGGAGGAAGCGCCCGGGCCGGCCGCCGGCGGCCCGCCGATGCCCGTGACGGCCACGGCCAAGAACGGCCGCGTCGAGGCCATGCCGCCCGACAAGGTCCGCCTCGAGGGCACCGGCGACATGGGCGGGCAGGCCGCCAAGATCCTCATGGTGATGAACGGCGCGCAGACGTGGATCCAGGCGAGCGACGCGAGCAGCGGCCAGCCCCTCCAGGTCATCAAGTTGGACCTGTCGGCCATGGGCGAGGGGCAGACGTCGGGCGGCCCCATGCCGTTCGTCTCGCCCAAGTGCGACGCCGTCCTCGGCCAGTTGGCGGAAGAGGCCAACTTCGCAAGCGTCACTGACGCCGACCTCGACGGCGAGGCGTGCCAGATGTTCGAGGGCAAAGGCGCCGGCGTCACGACGCGCGTCTGGGCCTCGAAGGCCGACGGCATGATCCGCCGCGTCCAGGACGTGGACGCGAGCGGCAATACCGTGTCCGACACGCGCGTCAGTAACATCGAGGTGAACCCGTCGCTGGACGCGGCCCGCTTCGCCTACACCCCGCCCGAGGGCGTCCAGGTAATGGACATGGGCGAGTTGATGAAGCAAATGCTGCAGGGTATGGGCGAGGCCATGAAGCAGGGCATGGGCGAAGCCCTCCAGGGCGCGACCCCCTGACCCCGCCGGCGCCCGCCCGGACCCGACGCGCCCCGTTTCCAGCCGGAGGCCTCCCGTGCCGACCGAGCCCGAGACCCCCGTTCACGTCCATAGCGTCCAGGAAGAGTACTTTTACATGATGGTCCACCCGTGCGCGTGCGGCGGACCGTGGCAGGGCGAATCGCAGGGCGTCCAGGAACCGGCGGGCAACGTTCTGCACCACCTCCGGGCCACGTGCTTCGCGTGCGGCAAGGAGCGGACGTTTCACTTCCAGTTAGCCGAGCGGCCGGGGCCGGCCGACCCGATTCGGGCCGTGAACCCCACGGACGAGGCCTCGCGTGCGCTGGATCTGGCCGACTGGATCCGCCTGGCCCAGTTCTACCTGGCGCGCATCGAGCGGCTCGCCGAGAGCGTCGAGCGAGCCCAGTCGCTGCTCGACGCCCGCCAGTGCCTGGAAGAGGCCCGGAAGTTCTTCGGCCCGGAGGACGAGGCCCCGCCCGCGTCGGCCCTCTGGTCCGACGACAGCCGGCGCCGGGCGCGCGAGCAACCCGATGCGTTCCGCCGGTCGGCCATCGAGGCGATGCTGGCGCGGATGCCCCCGCTGGAGCGGTTGCGGCAGGCCGATTCGCTGGACCAGAAAACCTTCAAGCAGGGCGTCCGCGAGCGGGCCAAGCAACGCGTCAACCGAACGTGGTGGCAGTTCTGGAGGCTGTTCCGGCGGCGGAAGTGAAGGCGGTATTCCACCCTGCGACGCCGAGCATCGATGTGCCTCGGCCGGCCCGTTCGACTCCGCTCAGGGCATGCCTTGTCCGGCCGTGCGTGCCGACGCTCGTAGAACACTGGCGGCCAAGCCGCCAGTGGCGCCCGCCGAAAGCCGTTGCGCGGCAGGTCATGGCGTCGCGTCATCCGCCCTCGTCGAACACGGCCCGGGCAGGGTTGCGGCCGGCGTCCTTCAGGTGCGAGGTAAGCAGGCCGACGTAACCCCTTCGGATGATCGGCTCGCCGGCGAGGCCGAGGCGTTCGAGTTCCGATCGGACAGCGTCCTCGGTCGGCCCCTCGATCTCGGCAAAGAAGCCCAGGTGGGGCACCTCGTCGAGCACCACCTCGCACGCGCCGCCGACGAACGTGGTGCGGCGCTTTTCGTACCGAAACGTTTCCCGAAAACCAAGGGCGCTGAAGATAGCGACCAACGGCCCGGCGGCCTGGACGTCCAGTTCCACCTCGGGTCGGCGTTTAAACGGCCCCTCGACCACCGGGCCCTTGTACGTCAGGCGCGTGCGATGGAGCGCGCCGCCGACCTCGCGGAACTCCTCGCGCACACGCAGGGCCGACTTGCCCGCGTGCAGACGGCCGTCGGCATCGTCGAAGAGGCGGTTGACCTCGAAAACGGTCTGGCCGGCCTCGAGGCCGCCCGCCGCCAGACGCCGGCGGAACGCCTCGGGGTCCGTCACACGAATCTTGGCTTCGATCTCGTCGGCGGCCATCGTGTGCCTTCCTGTCGCCTATTCGTGCGTGGCGGGTCTTTGCACCCGCCGCGCCGTCGCCATAGCACGTGGGAAGCGCGAACCCGCCGGGGGTCACGGAACCCGGCGCGCCGGATTCGGCCCATGCCTGCCGACAGCCCGGCGACACTGGCGGGAAATCCGCCAGTGGCCCGTGTCCATTCAAACATGATTGATCGCTAACCGTCGCCGTCGGACGGGCCGCCCTCAACCGGCTCGAACCACGGCTCGCGTTCCCGGCCCATGAGGATGTGGCAGGCCCAGCGGTCGTCGTCGCGGTCGGGGTGGTCGGAGCGGCAGTGGACGCCGCGCGTCTCGGTGCGCGAGAGAGCGGCCTCGGTCATGAGGCGGCCCATCGTCAGCATGTTCTGCAGTTCCCAACCGTGGGGGTCCTCGAAGACCTTGTCCAACACGTAACTCTGCCAGAAGCCGATGAGGCCCTCGGCCTCCGCCAGGTCGTCGCCATTGCGTTCGATACCGGCGTTGCGCCACATGAGGGCACGGAGACTGTCGCGGACGTCGGGCAGGTGCAACTCGCCGCGCGTGGACCGCGTGACGTTGCTGTCGATGCGGTGGGGCGCCGCGGGACCGTTGACACGGGGCTCGGCCGCCGCGGGGCCGAGGTCCTCCGCGATGATCCGGCCGATGACCCGGCCGAAAACGAGCCCTTCGAGCAGGCTGTTGGAGCCCAGGCGGTTGGCCCCGTGGAGACCCGTGGACGACACCTCGCCGCAGGCGTACAGGCCCGAGAGGCTGGTCCGGCCGAACGCATCCACACGGACGCCGCCTATCATGTAGTGGGCGCTGGGGCGGACGGGAATCCAGTCGCGGGCCACATCGATGTCGAAGTGGCGGCAGGCGGCCGCTATCCCCGGAAACCGCTCGCGCACACCCGGCCCGAAACCCGTCAGGTCCAGGTACACGTACGCGGCGCCGGTTCGGCGCATGTGGGTGAGGATGGCCCGGCTAACGACGTCGCGCGGGGCGAGGTCGGCCATCGGGTCGTAGTCCTGCATAAACGCCCGGCCGGCCTTGTCGACGAGGCGGCCCCCCTCGCCTCGCACCGTTTCGGAAATCAGGTGCCGGCTGGCCCCCGCGATGTAGAGCGTCGTGGGGTGAAACTGGACAAACTCCAGGTCCGCCAGCACCGCCCCGGCCCGGTAGGCCATGGCCAGGCCGTCGCCGGTCGCCACTTCCGGGTTGGTCGTCTCGCGGTAGATGCAGCCGAGGCCGCCGCTCGCGAGGACCGTCCGCCGAGCCCGAACCACGAGCAGCCCATGCTTGAGGTTCCAGGCCAGGACGCCGACGACGGCGCCGTCGACGGTCAGGAGGTCAACGGCGAAGGTGTTCTCGTAGATGTCGATGGCCTCGTTGCGGATGGCGCGCGCGAGGAGGGTGGAAGTGATTTCCTTGCCGGTCTCGTCGCCGCGAGCATGGAGGATGCGCGGGGCCGAGTGGCCGCCTTCGCGGCCAACGCTCATGTGCCCGCCCGATTGGTCGAACCCGGCGCCCCAGTCCACGAGTTCGCGGATGCACTCGGGGGCCGCTTCCACCACGTGCTGCACCACCGACACGTCCGACAAGCCACACCCGGTTTTCAGGGTGTCGGCCACGTGGGACGCGATGGAGTCGGATTCATCGACGGCGGCGGCGATGCCGCCCTGGGCGTAGTAACTGTTCGACTCGGTCAGCCCGCTCTTCGTCAGCAGCGCCACGCGCAGGTGAGGCGCGATCTCGATGGCGGCACGCAACGCCGCCACACCGCTACCCAGAACCACCACGTCGGCAAACACCTGGGGCAGCCTGCCCGTGTCGAACGCCGTCAGGTACCGCCGCACCGCCGATTGCTTGGCCATCGCCACCTCCTGAGAAACCGGGATAATACGCCGGGCTCGGGGCGGGAACAAGGCGAAAAGCACCCCATCACGGGGCGGGCGGGATCAGACTACGCGGGCCGGCTTGGCGCCCTTCTCGCGTTCGGCTTCCACGGTGTTCCGCAAAATGCCGATGCCCTCGACCTCGACCTCCACCTCGTCGCCCGGCTCCATCGGGCCGATGCCCGACGGCGTGCCGGTGGCAATCACGTCGCCGGCCTCCAGGGTCATGATGCGGCTGACCCAGCAGACGATGGCGCGGCAGTCGACGATGAGTTGGGCCGTCGAGGAGTGCTGGCGCACCTCGCCGTTCAGGCGGCACGTAACGGCCAGGCGGTCCGGGTTGCCGGGCTCGGTCTCGATCCAGGGCCCTATGACGCCAAACGTGTCGAACCCCTTCGCCCGGCTCCATTGGCCGTCTTTGGCCTGGAGGTCGCGAGCCGTCACGTCGTTGAAACACGTGTAGCCGAAGATGACCTCGTCGACCTTTCGCGGCGGAACATGGCGGCAGCGTTTGCCGATGACGATGGCCAGTTCGGCCTCATGGTCGACCCGGCCGGCCATCTGCGGGTATACGATGGGTTGGCCGGGCCCCGCCAGGGCGGTGGCCGGCTTCAGGAACAGGACCGGCTCGGCCGGCAGGTCATGGCCCATTTCCTCGGCGTGGTCGCGGTAGTTTACGCCCAGGCAAACCATCTTGGACGGCCGGCACGGTGGCAGCAAGAGCACGTCGTCCAGCGGGTAGGTGGTGGCCATCGGCATCACGCACTCGACGAAGGGGCGCAGGAGTTCCCGGACACGGTCGCCCTCGACCGCGCCGTACCGCACCTCGCCGTCAACCTGAAACCGCACGAATTGCATGTCATCTCCCGAATGCGTCCCCGCAACAGGCCACCGCCGCCGGTTCGTGCCGCCCGTCAGTCATCACGCGGCCGGCGCTACTCCGTCGCGTCCACCAGCGACCACCACGTCTGGCACGGCAGGGTGCTCGCCGAGAGCGGGAAGAAACTCGACGGGTTCGCGAGGAACTCCGGCACACCCACCGTCTGGGACCATGCCAAAGGCGGCTCGGCGCCGTTGCCCACGCGGACGCCGAACCGGAACGTCCTGCCCCGCTTCCCCGCCAGGGGCGTCAGTTGGTCCCAGGGAATCGCCGCCTCGTACACCGTGCACCCGGTGGCGTTGTCGCGGGCGATCGCCGCCTGGCCCCCCTCGACCGGTCCGTACCACGGGTCCTGATTGCCGGGCACGTGGGCCCGCAGCGTTACGCGCGGCCGGCGCAGGCGGATGACCTGGGCCCCGTCGGCGCCGAACGTGAGCGCCATCAGGTGATCGGTGTCGCGGAAGACGCCCACCGGCAAGGCCCGGCCCCGGGCCGGGTGGCCGAAATCGTCGTCGGCCCGCGGCCCGATTCCCCAGGCCAGTTGGACGGCGTCGCCGTCGAAGGCCAACGCGCCGGCCTGGAAGGTGGGCCGCTTGCGCCGCACGCGCACCGCCACGTAGAAGGCCTCGGAATCCCACGCGGTGCGGACCTCGGCCCGGACGGCGCCGTCGGCCGTTGCGAGCACCACGGGCCGGATACCGCCCCAGTCGTCCAGACCGTAGCCGACTTCAATCGTCCGCTGCGGCGCCTGGGCCATCCACACGTTCTGCCGGCGGCTGACGAATTCCTCGTCCAGCGAGACGACAGCCTCCATCGCGTACGGCGGGGGGCCGGCGTCGTCGGGCATCTCGCACGCGAAGGTCACTTCGGCGGCGGCGCCCGGCTCCAGGTCGAACCGTCGTTTCTTCTCGCTCACCGTCCAGCCCTCGGGCACCAGCAGGCCGGCCCGGCCGCTGAGTTTCCGGGGGCGGTGGCTCTGGACCCACAGGGTAACCTCTGCCTTGCCGGGCGACCGGCCGCGCACGATGCTCCTGAGATGGACCGTGGCGGGGGCGATGCCCACAACCTGGGCCGCACGCAACTGCTCGCGCAGGGCCTTGACCGAGTGATCCACGCTGACCAGGTAAATCGGCGCCTCGCTCAGCGGCAGGATGAAGCGTTCGCCCTTCCAGATGCCGATGGGGTGGCCCACCACGTCCATCGCCGACAGGCCCAACCCCTTGTCGAACACGAGCACGCCCCGGTTGTCGGCGGCCTCGCGGCCCACCCACGACCAGACGACTGCCACGCGTTGCTCGGGCGTGGCAAAGAGGTGACCGTCCAGGAGAGGCACGTCGGCCCAGGCGTCGCCCTCGTAACGGGCGTCGCCCAACAGGGACGTCATCATGGCGTAGGCGGCGGCCGAGGAATACGGCGCCGGCAAACCCCGCCCGCCCTGGATGAAGACCTGCTCGGCCCCGGCCGCCAATGCCGTTACGTGCCGCGTAATCAGTTTCCAGGCCCGCTGCTGGGGCGAGGTGGCCCCGGGCTCGTCGGCCGGCGTCACGACGGCGACCCGCGTCACGTTCATCCGCCGGGCGGTCTGGACACCCAGGTCCACCATGCGCCGGTACGCCCCGCTGCGAAGCGACGGCTCCGCCCCGCCGGCGTCCACGTGCAGAACCACGCCGTCGGCCCCCGCCAGCACCGGCCCTTCGGTCAGCACGTCCGCCAGGATGGCCGGTGTCGTTCCGACCCACAGCGCGGCGGCCGAGCCGCCTCGGCGCACGGCCTCCAACAACCCCGAGACCGACCGGCGGTACGAAATCGCCGACCCGGCCAGGTCATCCGGGTCGAAGACCGGCCGGCCTCCCAGGTGCCACCCCGGCACGGCCTGGGTCAGCGGGGCCATGGCCTCGGCCGTCGTCGACGCAAAGACCTCCGGCGCCGGTCGGCGCTGCGGAATCGGGACCGACACAACCGGCCACGGCACGAGGCCGGCTCCGCGGACGGCCTCCAGGGTGGCTTGCCCGTCGGCCCACTCGAAGGCCAGGTGCCGCACGCCCAGCCGCTTGGCCAGCGGCAACAGGGCTCCGGCCGCCTCGCCGGGCGGCGCCATCAGGCCGACGGCGCTGTCCGGGTTCTCTCCCTGAAGCGGCGGACGCACCACCGCAAAGCCACACACACCCGTCACGCTGCGGCCGTCGCGCGTGCCGGTAACCAGGACGTGATAGTAGCCTGCGGCCGTCGCCTCCGGGATGACCAACTCGGCGGTCGCCTGGCCAGCGTCATCGGGAAAGAGGCGCGGCCGGTCCTCGCCGGCCACCTTCCGGCCGTAGAAGTCCTGGACGAGGTGCCTCAGGCGGATGGGCAACCGCGACGCCCCGGCCCCCCGGACACGCACGGTCAACCGGGCGGGCAGGTCGCCACCCGGCCCCATGCGGTACAGACCGCCGGGCACGGTCGTGGCCACGTCGATGGCAAACGCCGTGCCGGCGGGCGCGGCGGGCGTCTCGTACGTGTACTGGTGGAAGACCTCGGCCAGGATGCGGCGCTGGAGATCCGTGAGCCCGAGGCGGTCCATGGCCTCGGCCATGGGCAGCCAGATCTCGGTAGGCCCCTTCTCGGTCATCGGCCGAGCCGGCAGAGGCTTGGGCTCGGGCACGGGCACGGCCGCATCGGCCACACCTCCCACCGCCAGGATCGCGACGGCGACCACCCATCGTACGAGCATGGATTGACTCCCGCAGCAAGTGCAGAACGCCGGATTATAGATAGGCCGGCCAAAACGGGCCAACAGAAAACGGCGGGCGCGGCGCGTGCTCACCAAGCCGCCAAGTCGCCCACGATTTCTTCCACCAGGTCCTTGACGGTCAGGATGCCGATAGCCCGGCCCTTGGCGTCGCCGACGACGGCCATGGCGGCCCGCTCGCCGCGCATCCGGAACAAGGCAACGCTGACGGCCGTCTCGGGCGTCAGGCGAACCACCTCCCGCCGGACGGCGGCCGCCACGTCGAACCCCTCCTGGGCCAGCACGTCGTTGATGTGGACGATACCCACCACGTTGGCCCGGTGGTTTTCATACACGGGCAGCCGCGAGTAGGAGTGGCGGCCCAGTTCGCGGGCGAACCGGGCCTGGGTCACGTCGACGGGGACGGCTGCGGCCTGCTTCATGGAAATCATGACCTCGCCCACCGTTTTGTCGCGCAGCGCCAGGACCTGCTCGGCCAGTTGGCCCTGGTACCCGGAGATAACCCCCTCGGCGAGCCCCTCGCGGATGACGGCCTGCAACCGCTGGCGGGGCGTAAAGGTGCTGGCCTGACCCCCGGCCCGCCGGCGGGCGATCCGGAGCATCAGCGCGCTGACCCCCTTCAGAACCGGCACCAGACCAATGCCCCGCAGCACGCGGTGCGCCCATCGCATGGGGCCGGCCAGCGGATACGCCCACCGGTCGGCTTCCAGCGCAAAGAGGCTCTTCGGCGTGACGTCCGTGAAGACGAACAGAAGCGGCGTCAGGATGGCCGTCGCGATCACCTCCACGGCAATCAGCGACTCGACCCACCCGGCGTTCGCCACCAGCGTCGTGACCATGATGGTCGTCAGGTACGCGCCGCCGTTGTAGATGACGAGGCAGACGACGATCTGGCCCGGCAGATCGCGAAGCAGGTCGCGCAGGATGCGGGCCCGCCGGTTGCCCTTCTCGGCCTCCAGGCGCAGCCTGACGCGATTCAGCCGGTACAGGCCCGTCTCCATCCCGTTGGCGAGGGCCGCGAGCAGGACACCCGCACCGGCCAGCACGTACAGGCCCCAGGGATACACGAATTCGAGCAGGGCATCCATCACGCGCCGCCCTCCCCGATGGCGTGGGGCGGCCCGCCGCCCGGGTCCTCGGCCGGCAAGAGACGGAGGCGGACCCGCTGAATCCGCCGACGCCGGACGTCCTCGATGGTAAACTCCAGGTTCCGCCACCGGACGGACTCGCCGCCCGCGGGCAGCCGGCCGATGAGGCTCGTGACAAACCCCGCCACCGTGGCGTACCGGACGCCGCCCCCGGGCAAGTCGACACCGAAGAGGTCCTCCCAGGACCGGACGGAGAGGTCGCCGGCCAGGAGGTACTCCGACTCGCTCAGTTTCTGGACGGAGGGGTCGGTTGGCCGGTCGGTTTCGTCCGCGATTTCGCCGACGATCAGTTCCAGACAGTCCTCCAGCGTCACCACACCCGCCAGGCCGCCGTACTCATCCACGACGACGGCGAACTGGATGCGGCGCGACCGGAAGTCCTTGAGCAGGCTCTCGACGGTCTTGACCTCAGGCACAACGTACACCGGCCGGACCAGTTGCCGCAGCGGTCCCTCCGGCTGCAGGTACGCCGTCTTCGCGTACACCACCCCCACGACGTTGTCCATCTTGCCGTCGTAGACCAGGATCTTCGTGAGGCGCGACTCCCGGAACAGGTGGAGCACCTGGTCCATCGGCGTGGTGAGCCGGCAACCGGCAACCTCGACCCGGGGGGTCATGGCCTCGCGGATGCGGCGTTCGCCCAACGCGAAGACCTCGACGAGCATGTCGCTCTCGTCGGGTGTGACGGCGCCCTCTTTTTCCGAAAGTTCGACCAGGGCCTGGAGTTCGTCGGTCGTCACGAACCCGCGCTCGGTCCGCCGGCCGCCCATGATCAGCCGCATCAGCGGAATCACGACCGTGTACCCCAGCAAAATGCGGACCGGCAAGACCACGTACTCCAGGACCAACAGTGGCACGCCCGTCAGCGGGGCCAAGCGGTGCGGCATCGTGGCCGCGATGCTCTTCGGCGTAACCTCCCCAAACACGATGACGAGCACCGGCACGACGATGCCGATGATGAAACGCCAGTGCGCCACCTCGGACGGATGACGCAGGCCCACCTCGTGAACCAGCGCCACCCCCATCACGAAGAACGCCGTGTTGACCGTCATGTTGCCGAACAGCACCGTCACGAGCAGCCGACGCGGATCCTCCATGAGCCGGGCCGTTGCACGGTGCAGCGGGCGGCCCGACGCGCGGAACCGCCGCAACTGGTCGCGCGACAGGTTAAAGAGCGCCGTCTCGGCGCCCGAGAAGAACGCCGACGCCAAAAGCAGCGCCAGCATGGCCGCCAGGTGCCACGGAAACTCGACCAG
>Ga0272441_10010110_pt1 | contig 14380 bp, 12 predicted proteins | sample SSMProp6N_FD_193582 | JGI IMG/M metagenome (GOLD analysis project Ga0272441, IMG submission 193582) | Marine sediment archaeal communities from Little Sippewissett salt marsh, Falmouth, MA, United States - SSM-Prop-6N | ecosystem: Environmental > Aquatic > Marine > Wetlands > Sediment ... | reverse complement strand
ATCCCGATGCCCTGCCCGCCGCCGGTAATCACGGCAACACGGTCCTTCAATCCTCTCATATCTGTCCTCCTGTGGAAATCGGCGAATCTACGAATCTACGAATTGGGGTGCCGAAAATAATCAGACTTCCCGGATCAAGTCAAGCACAAAAGCCGGATAGATCGCTCAAATCATCTCTGTGGTCTCTGCGATCTCCGCGGTAAATCACGGAGGGTGGGGTAGCGCCGGTTCAATCTGCGCCGGGCAAAGCACCGTCAGCGCCCGTTCGGCCACCTCAATCGTCGCCGGCGTCCGGCACACCGGTTGCCCGTCCGCAAAAATCCAGAGCGGCTCCCGTGTCTCCACCCGTAGCGACCGTGTGCGCCGCATCTGAACGGACGGCAGATGCACGTGGCGTCCCGAGAAAACCGTGGGGAAAAACCGCAGTACCGCCAGGCGGGACAATGCTTCCACAATGCACACGTCCAGCAGCCCGTCGTCGCACGCCGCCTGCGGCGTCACCTTCATCCCCCCGCCGTAGAACGGCGTATTCCCCGTGGCCGCCAGCAGGACCGGGCCCTTGAACACCCCAAAATCCCCCTCCAGCCGGATCACAGGACAGCCATAGGTCAGCAGTGTCCGCAGAACCGCCCACACGTAGCCGGCCGTCCCGGAAAGGGGCACGCGGCCCTCGAAAACCCGCCGGGCCACCTCGGAATCGAACCCCAGGCAGGCCACCGTCCCAAAATACCGGTCGCCGATTCTCCCCAGGTCTATCCGCCGCGCAACGCCTGAAACCAGCACGTCCGCGGCGCCGGCCACATCCCTCGGAATCCCCAGCGCACGCGCCAGGTCGTTGCCCCGGCCGCACGGCACAATGCCCAGCGCCGCGTCCGATCCCGCCAGGACGCCGACCGCCTCGTGGACCGTGCCGTCCCCGCCGCAAACCGCGAATTGCCGGCAGCCTGACGCCAGCGCCTCCGAAGCGATGCGCGCGGCGTCCCCCCTGCCCTGCGTAAACGTCAGATTCGCCTTCAGGCCTCGCCCGGAAAGCCGGCTGCGCACGGCCTCACCCGCCTTCCGGCCGCGTCCCCCGCCCGAAACGGGGTTGGCGATGATCGTCCAGTCTGTCACCTTGCACCCGCTGATTCAAGCATCGAAAGAAAAACTCATCTAGTCTTCACCTCCGAGATGAGTTCTGGTATACACACGATGACTGAGCCACTATCGGGGATTCAGACCATCGCTTCCTCTGAAAACGCATCTACTGGCACAGCGATGGTATCCCACTCCTCCTTGTTGTGGATCTTGTGTTCGATCTCTTTGGCAAGCCTTGCTGTCAGATACTTCTCTCCGCATTGCTGACAAATTCCGACAGGCACATTCTGGAAAACGCAAAGCTTACCTTTGCATCGGTAGTCCAACTCAACCCTCGCATCCTTGACCTCTCCACCACAGAAAGAGCAGTCGCTATATTTATGCATTAGATTCACCTCGCGCTACTTATCCTGCTCCCTCACCGCCCCGGATACGAGGCGTTCCACGATCTTCGGGTTCACCAGGTCCAGCCACGGCAGGAACTTGAGCTTGCCGGGAATCACCAGCTCTCGTTTTCGTTTTTGGATGGCCTCGACAATGGCCTCGCCGCATTCCTCCAGGGAGACGGACTCCTTGCTGTGCTTCTTGCGGGACGCGCCCAGGGCGCTTCCGTCTCTTCCCAGGGCCTCTTTCCGCAAATTGGTCCCCCGCAGCCAGTGCGGCAGCACGGTCAGCACGTGTACGCCGCTCCCGCCAAGTTCCATCCGCAGCGACGCGAAAAACCCCTGCACCGCGTGTTTGGACGCCACGTAACCGGTGTGCAGCGGCACGCCGATCTTCCCCTGGATGGACGAAATGGCCACGATCATCCCCCCGACCTTTTTCAAATGCGGGAGGGCGTAATACACGCAATGGACAATGCCCAGGTAATTCGTCTCCATCAGCCGGCGGAACAGGGACACATCCGCCACCTCATCGAACCTCGCCCACATACTAATGCCCGCGCAGGCAATCAAATAATCCAGCGTCCCAAATTGCGCGACCGCCTGCTCGACAACCCGCTGGCAGTCCTCCGGACGTCCCACATCCCCTGCGGCCGTGACCACCTGAACGCCGTGTTCCCGGCATCTCTCTGCGGTTTCCTCCAACCCTGCATCGTCCAGCGCGAACAGCGCCAGATTGGCCCCGGATGCGGCAAACGTGGCCGCCAGCGAGGCGCCCAGGCCGGAAGACGCGCCGGTGATCAGCGCGGTCTTATCTCGAAACATCGGTCACCTGCCTTCGTCAAACTGAGGAAGATCGCCAAAAACGCCGTTCCGGGCGCCAAAAACATTCCTGGGGTCCATCGCCTTTTTGGTCTGGCGAAGCACCTGAATGCTGTTCTCGGTCTGGATCTGCGGCAGAAACCCCTGCCGGATCTTGCCCACGCCGTGGTGATGCGAAAGCGACCCACCGTTATCCAGCACCACCTGCCTGAGCGCGTGCTCCACGTGGTGGAAAACCTCATCCGGCTTCTCCAGTCCCTTCTCGTAGAATCCCATCGTGAAATAAACGCACACCCCCGTGTGATACGTCTGCGTCACGCGATAGGAAAGATAAGGCGTGCCCGGAATGTGGTATTTTGCCGCCTGTTCGGTCAGTTCTTTGCGGACGGCCTGCGTGATCTGATGGATCTTGCTCCACGGCATCGATGTCTCGAACGTCTCGCCAAGCATATGGCACTTATTGAGAAAATCCCGGATATACGCAATGCCAAAGGTCAACGCGTAGCCCCGCTTCCCGTTGTGTGCCCCCCCACTGATGCCCCGATGCCTTTTGGCAAGGCCGAAAACGGCCTTCTGCTGCTGGCGGATCTCCATCTTCGTGCCTTCCATCAGGATGGTGCAGGCAACCATTTCTTTCGGATCCAGTCGGTAGATCCTCGTCAAGGCGAATTTCTGAAGCTTATCGATCATCCCCTTCCAGAAAGTGGGCACGCCCTTTAGCGCCTGCCCGAATCGAAACTCGTTGTTGTTCACCAGTCGGATGCTCGCCGGCAAGACGCCGCTCTGGCGCAGCGCTTTCAGAAAACTCACACCGTTTTCAAACGACGGAAAGACAAGGGAGCCGTATTTGCGCACCTGGGGTCTCGGATAAATTTTGAGGACGGCCTTGGTAATAAGGCCCAGACCCCCTTCGTTCCCAAACAAAAAGACCCGAGGCGGAATACCGGCGGAATTTCTGGGCGTCACATTTCGGGTCTCAATATCTCCCGTGGGCGTCACCAGCGTGGCTTCAAGAACAACGTCTTCGATGTTGCCGTAGCGATTCTTCTTCATCCCGCTGGCGTTGGTGGCAATCCATCCGCCCAGCGTGGAAAGCTCGATGCTGTCCGGATCGTGGCCGGACGTATATCCCTTCTCATCGAGTTCCACCTCCATCTGCTTGCCCTCAATACCCGCCTCAATACACGCCTGGAGGTTCTCTTCGTCAATCCACAAAATGCGATTCATCCGTCTCATGTCCACAGACACGATCATCCGCTGTTCGTCCACGGGGCACAACAGCGCGCCGCTGACATTGGTGCCGCCTCCGTAGGGAATCAGGCACACATCGTGCGCGTGGGCCAGGTCGACCAGCCCTTTGGCCTCTTCCTCCTCTTCAGGGTAGAACACCAGATCGACCAGCCGCTCCAGCGGTGATTGGTAGAGCAGCCTGTAGACCTCGCCCACGCTCAACTGACCGTGGCTGTGAACCAAACGGTCCTGCGGGTCAACGGAGAACCTGCCTTCTGCGAACCGGGCCTTGAGGGAGGCCAGGAACGCCTCGTTGATAGTGGGGGACGGTAGATCCTTGTGCTCGATCTCTACGTTCACGTCTTCGCGCCGGATTTCCACATCCAGCACGTCCTCTACAAACGGAATAAACCCCGGCATACGGTATCCGGACAGCGGGTACCGGCTTCCGGTTACCCTCACGGTTCTGGGGCTGTCGAACTCGAACTGGGTATCCGTATAGCCCCACTTATGCGAGAACCGTTCCCCCTTGGAAAGGTCGTAAGGCATGTCCAGGCGCTGCCCGGACCGCACCTGGCGCCGCATCCAGAACACCAGCGCGACAACCGCCAGCACACTCCCCGCAATCCCTAATGTTTCAGCCCATTCCATCACAAATTTCTCCTGATATCAGCCTGGTAGTGGTGCGTCACGGTCATCCGGATTTAGCAACGTCGCAATATGGAACGCCTGGAACAGCGCCGCCGCCTCCGCCTGAACCCGCAGCGAACGCCGTCTGGGCAGCAGCGTGGTCTCCCCAAGCATCGGCGGAGAAATGACCACCTCCACCACGCCGGGGTTGATGCGGATATTGCCTTTGGGGCATTTGGGCCACAGGGAGTGGATGCCCCGGAACGCGACCGGAATCATCACCACATCCTGAGGCAGATGGGCGAACATGGCGTGCTGCAGCGGAAAGCACTGGTTGTCAAACGCGGCCGTCGTCGCCATCGGGTAGACAATGCCCGGCCGTTCTTCCAGCGCCCTGGCAATCCTGGGCGTGGTGTGGCCGGTTGCCCCGGAGCGCTCCAGCATCACGTAGCCGTCCACCTCCTCCATGAGCCTGTCGAACGTATCCGCAGAAATGCCGAACTGCGTGATATCCCATGTCCCAATCCGGATGCCGGCCCTGGCCAGGCCGGTGCGCGCCAGAATCACGCACGGCATCGGTTGCTCCCAGCCCATAGCCGCCAGCACCTCGGCGCATTGCAGCACATCATACATCACCGCGTGGTCCAGAAGGCTCTGATGCGTGGGCAGGAACAAGACCTTCCGCTTGCCGCTGCCCAGCGCAAGTTCCCGGGCAACGGCGGAAAACTCAGGATCGATCTGAATCCGAACCTGTATCCCAAATACCCGGAGCGTCGCCCTCCCCCATTCCAGGCACGCCTGCCACGCCAGTTCCTGCCGCCGTCGGTCTTCAAGATCCGCTTTGGCCAGTCGCTTTTTCCGCCACCCCTGTTTGACCGAAGCCTTCACCCAACGGGCAAACCGCCACCTCCGGCGCAGGGGTGAAAGCTCGGCCTGTCGTCCGACGTGCGGATACTCCAAAAACCGCCCTGTCGGCCGGCCGGCCAGCAGGGGAGGCAGCGTCAACTCCTTGACATCCGTATCCTCATCGACCCTTGTCTCACGAACCAGCCGGTTCGCGCGGTCGGCCAACCCGACGGTCAGATCGATCATATCGCGGGTCAGATAGCTGTATTCCTGACCGTACCAGTAGCTCTCCGGCCTCAGCCGGGCGGGGTCCTCCTGGTGCGCCTGGAAGAACTCGATAATCATACTCTGGGCAAGCCACAAATCCGAGCGAAGCGCTTCTACCGCCGTCGCATCTATTCCAGGGCGCCCCTCCAGTTGGCACAGCAAGAGCTCGGTATCCGTCATCACCTTCCACACCGAACACCCGAACCAGGCGAAATTGTTCAGATAATTGAAGCGCGTGGTCAAAAGCCCGCCGGCCGCAATCAGGTCCAGCGTCCGTTGCGCCACGTCGCGCAGCAGGTCGCGCAAGGGGGCTTCGGTCGCAGTCCCGTCGTGCCCGCAGGCGTAAATGGCCTCCCACCTCGGGTCGTCGTCCAGATCCACCGAGGACAGCGCCTCGGCCACGGCCTGGGCGTGGGAAAGGGGCACACGCGTAATCCGCACGCGCTCCAGAGACGCCTCGCCGATGTCCGGCGAAAACAAATCTCCCTTTGCCAGCGCCTCCAGATAAAGGGTCTGGTAAAGCTGGAGGAAATCCTGCTCACTCCCTGCGCCCCGGGCGGTAAACTGCGCCTTGAGCTGCAGGTACATCCGGTTGCCCTCGTGGTAGGCCGAGGTCAACCGGGCAAACTGCGCGTGGGCTTCGCTCAGGCGTCCTTCGCGGCGCTCGGGTACGCCCCGGTAGATGGCATCCACCAGCCTGGCCCGATGCCGGAGCCCCTCCAGATCGATCGGCCCCGACGCGCTCCGGTTCGAAGGCCAGATCAGCAAGTCGGTATCCCAACCGTCAAAATACCCCTCGGGGCGCACCGCTTCTATCAGGTTCTGCACCGAACGGTCGTAAATGGTCCGCATCCGATCAGGGTCTTCGAACAACTCCCGATACAGGGATCTGGATTCTACCTGGCGACGCGCCATAAGAGCTTCCTGTAACCATAGATATTCCGAACTCAGGACGAATAGATCTACATCCCCCGCAGCTCCCGCACCCCGTCGCGCCACGCCTCGCAAGACACCTTCTGAATGGGCTTCTGCGTCGTGTTGTGACGGGGAAGTTCCTTCACGCGCAAGCCGCTTTTGTCGGGATCTTCATGCTGTCCGTAAAACGCATCCAGCCTCGTTTCGAGTTCCCGGAAAACGCCGGCAAGCTCAGGTTGATCGGCAAGGTTCTCCTTTTCGTGCGGATCGGCTTCGAGGTCGAAAAGGTCGTCGGGACCGTGCGGGTAACGCCGGACGAGCTTGTAGCGAGGGGTGCGAACCATACGCAGATCGCCGTATTCGCCGAACCGCGTGTCGTCCCAGTCTCCGGCCGAATCGCCGGAGGCCAGGGGAAGATAATTGCGCCCCGGGTAGTGTACATCGTCCCTCAAATGCGCCCGGTCCACACCGCACAGGTCGCAGACCGTCTGAAACGTATCGAAGTGATCGACGCAGCGCGCCACCTCCAGGCCACTGGAAATCATCGGACCGTGGAGGATCAAAGGAACGCGGATGGAGACCTCATACATATTGAGCGGCCGCGTGCCGTTGCCCTTGCCCCAAAAACCGTTTTGCCCCAGGGAGAGGCCGTGGTCGGACGTATAAATGATCAGCGTGTTCTCCGCGCGGCCGGAAGCCTCCAGCGCCTTCAGCAACCGGGCGAGGTGGCGGTCGATGTCGGTGACGGCGGCGTACTGGCTGGCGTGGCGGATACGGCAATCCGCCTCGCCGATCACGGCATCTTCGGGAAATCCTTCGTTGAACCGCCAGGGGTGCGGCGCGCCGACGGAAATGTCGCGGAATGTGGCGTTCTCGTAAGATGCGACCAGTTCGGCATCCTGACCCACGTAGGGAGAATGCGTATCGGTGTAGCCCACATGAAGAAAAAAGGGCCGGTCGTCAGGGACGCCGTCCACGAACGAGATCGCCTCGTCCGTGACGTATTCCGTGACATTCCCCCGCATAATGCGGGCGCGTCCTTCGTAGACGTAGTGGCTAAGGCCCTGGTGCCCACCCTGCATCGCCAGGCCGTAGTACCAATCGTAGCCGCGCGGCGCCTGGTAGTCCTCCCCAATATGCCACTTGCCGGAAAGCCCGCAAACGTACCCCCGGTCCTGGAGCAACTCGGCAAGGGTGCGTTGCCCGGCAAGCCAGTCGCGTTCCTGGCATTCGACATCGTGCCAGGCAATCCAGTCGTGAACGCCGTGCTGCGAACTGGTCAGCCCGGTAAGGATGCAGGCGCGTCCGGGCGAGCAAACGGGCGTAGGGCTAAAGGCGTTTCGAAACACAACGCCTTCACTCGCCAGGCGGTCGAAGGTCGGCGTCCGAACCTCGGAGTTGCCGTAGCAAGGGAGGGTCCAGGGCGCATGGTCGTCGGTAATAAAAAGGATAATATTGGGACATTGGGGCATTGCTATGCCTCCTGCCTGTCTGCAGACGCCTTTGGTTGAGCCAGTGCCCTGCCGTTCATTCTCAACTCGTTTTGAGCACATGCCGTTTCAAGCCCGGCACGTGGATATCCTGGAAATACTCCCGCCACCGAATCCGCGTGACGTCGCAGTTGAAAATCTCCCGGTCATCGGGGCACAGTTTGTCGAACGCCCTGCGGGTGTTGTCGGTCTCAAAAATGCATTCCAGGCGCGTGTAGGGGCTGTAGATCTCGATCAGCGAGAAAACGCGGTCCAGCGTGGCCTCCCGCACAGATACCTTGCGTCTCAGCCTGGGAGACCAGGGGATCACCGGCACATGGTCCATCGCCCAGCGCAGGGCGTTGAGCGGCATCCTGTATTTCAAACGGTAGCGCCTCAGAAGCGCCTCCGGATCGTGAAAATGCCACGGTTGCACGTCAATGGGATCCCCATCCCTGTCCCGCATCGGATATTTCTTGAAATATTCGTAAATATAATCGAACATTTCCTGCACCCGCAGGGGGTTCTGAGACCCTGTGCCCACCTGGTAAACCTTGACCTCCTTCTCTTCCCGCACCCTGGGCAATATCGCGATAATCGCATTGGCCACCACATCGACAGGCACCACATCGACCACGATATCCGGTCTGGCGGGAAAATCGGGCAACCGGCCCTTGCTGAAATGGTTGATCAGGGGATCGGCCACCTTCAACCCGTCCAGCCACCCGGGTTCCGGATCCTGCAGGCTGCTCTCAATAATCGAAGGCCGGACAATGGCCGTGGGCAACGACCCTCGGCACTTCACAATCACTTGCTCGCCCATCGCCTTTGTCAGCGTATAGCTGTCGTGCCAGCCCAGTTGGCGCCCCCGCCGCATGCCCTCTTCCACCAACCGCTTCTGAACCCAGCGCGTCCTCAGCGCCTCCAACTGATGAGCTACCCGGTGTTCCGTCACCCGCTTGCCCCGGTTCTCCCGTTCCAGCCTTCGTCTAAACGCCTCGTCGAGATCCTGCCTCCTGGACGCCTCCGCCACCCCCCGGCCGAACCGCTGGATCGATTCGATCTCTGTCTCCAGATTGTAGTCGGAAGCCTGCCCGTTCCCGATGATCTGCGCCATACTCCGGTCCGGCGGAAGGAGCGCCTCGGGGATGCGTCCCGTCCTCTGTCCGTTGACATACGCCGTTGAGACATGCACGAAGATCGCATCCCGGCATGCCTTGGCAAACTCGACGATGCGCTGGGGGCCGAGCGTATTCACCCTGAGCGCCAGGTCAATCGGTTCGTCAAAGGTCACCGTGGCGGCAATGCTGAGGACAATATCCACTTCCTGTATCATCTGCGCATAGCGCGCCGCATCAATTCCCAGGCGGCCCTGAGTCAAATCGAACGCCACGGCCGAAACCTTCTGATGCATACGGGCGCCGTAATCTGCCCCCCACAACGTCCGAAGCCTGGCAAAGGCCGTGGACTGAAACACCTCCCGCTCCAATCGCTCCTCTGCGGAAACGACCGAACCGCCGGACCGGCGTCTGGGCCGAATCAACAGATAAATTCGCTTGAGATCGGGGACGTGCCGGAGGATCTTCTCCACCACACCTTTTGCCACAAATCCGGTTCCGCCAGAGACAACCAGAACTTTGTCGCTCAGAAACGCTGAAATTGAACTCATTTGCAACCAAAATAAAGAGGTGAACGTTCAACAAGCGCCGTCGATGCCCTCAAACCTGTGGGCCGGCAATCACAACAGGGTAATTAAACGGAGGAGCCGGCCTTCTGTCAACCCATTTCTTCAACCGGAAATCATCCGGGGCATCGGGCCGAAAAAAATGATGTTGACAAATCTGCCCATAAATCCTATCTTCTTCATCTTCAGGCTGATAGCCCAATATTTGTGAACCGGGCGCGCCACGGGACACCCGCAAAAGCCGGAGGGCGAAACAGAACCGCAATGGAACGAACGCTCATGATCATCAAGCCCGATGCCGTCTCGCAGAACGCCATCGGTGAAATCATCAAACACGTGGAAAGCCGGGGCTTCAAAGTCATCCAAATGCAGATGATACGGCAGACCCGCGCTCAGGCAGCGGAGTTCTATGCCGTCCATCGTGGGAAACCCTTCTACGAAAGCCTGCTCGATTTTATGACATCCGGGCCATCGGCGCCCATGGCGCTCGAACGCGAAGACGCCGTCCGTTACCTCCGTGAAGTCGTCGGCGCCACCAACCCGGCCGACGCCGCAGAGGGGACCATCCGAAAGGCGTTTGGCACAAACGTCCAGGAAAACGCGGTACACGCCTCGGACTCGCCGGAAAACGGCGCAAAGGAAATCGCCTTCTTCTTCGGGGAACAGGCGGCTTCTTCTGACTGATGCGCTTTGTGAGGTGGAACGCCCGTGATCATCGATCTGCGTGAACTTCAGGACGGTCAAAACGAATACCAGTGGGAAGAAACGCCGGAGGAACTGCATATTGAAGATGCAGACGTGCCGTTTGAAGGCCCCATCCGCACCCACATGACCGTGTTCAAAATGGGAGAACCCCTGTCCGCCAGCGGCGAATCGGCCTTCTGCCTCCGTACGGAATGCGTTCGCTGCCTGAAATCGTTTGACCTGCAATTGAGCGTCAGTTACCGTTTCGTCTTCCAAAAAGGACGGCCGGCGTCGGTAAGAGGCGACGAAGATGAGACGCTCATCTGGCTGGACGACAGATCCGAACAGCTTGATCTGGGGACCGAAGTCAGAGACTATATCATTCTCGAAATTCCGCAGAGTTCCCTCTGCAGCGAATCGTGCGCAGGCCTCTGCCCGCTTTGCGGCACGAACCTCAACGTGGACCGTTGCACGTGCAAATTGGAAACAACAGACCCGCGCTGGGAGGCCCTGCGGGCATTGAAAAATGAATGAGCAGAACCCTGAACATCCGTTCCAAAAGCTCAACCCATTGGGGAAAGAGGGCGGCAACTGGCCCCCAGTCCCCCGTTTTTTATAGGAGAACCAAACGTGGCACATCCAAAGCGCAGACACTCCAATTCCAGAACCGGGAAACGACGCACACACTGGAAACTCTCCCATCCCGCCTTCTCCGCTTGCCCCAATTGCGGCCAGCGTCGTCGGCCGCATCGAGTTTGTGCAAACTGTGGCTATTACAACGGCCGGGAGGTCATCGAAGGCTCAGAGGTCTAGCGCACATTCGAGCGAGCCATACAGGATCATCTTTCACAGCCTGCCCCGATCTGCCAGCAGGCGGTACAGTTTTGACAGGGTTGGGACGGGGGTTGGGGAATCGCTGAAAAATGGAAAAACGGCTTCGAGCAGCCATCACCGGGGTCTCTCACTACGTACCGGAGCGCCGGTTGACCAATGCGGATCTGGAAAAGAGGGTGGATACCTCAGACGAGTGGATCCGTACCCGCACGGGCATTCGGGAACGGCGCATCCTTGACGAGGGCGTGGGCACCTCCTACATGGCCGCACGCGCGCTGGAGGGCTTGCTGGAGCAAAAGGGCCTGGATGCCAGTGACATCGACCTGATCGTTGTGGGTACCATAAGCCCGGACATGATGTATCCCTCTACGGCCTGTCTGGTGCAGGACAGCGTGGGCGCCAGCAACGCCTGGGGATTCGATCTTTCTGCCGCATGTTGCGGGTTCGTGTTCTCGCTGGTGACCGGCGCCCAATTCGTGGAATCGGGGATGCACAAAAAGGTCGTCGTCATCGGCGCCGACAAAATGAGCGCCACAACCGACTACACCGACCGCACCACCTGCGTCTTGTTTGGAGACGGGGCAGGCGCCGTGCTTCTGGAACCGGCGGAGGATGGCGTTGGCATTCAGGACTATATCTGTCACATCGACGGCGCCGGAGGCAAAAACCTCTACCAGCCCGGCGGCGGCAGCCTTCATCCTGCCACGCACGAAACCGTCGATAAGAAAATGCACTACGTCCACCAGGAAGGAAAAGAGGTCTTCAAATTTGCCGTCTCCTGTATGGCCGACGTCTCTGTAGACGTCATGGAACGAAACGGGCTGACGGGAGAGGATCTCACCCTGTTTGTGCCCCACCAGGCCAACAAGCGCATCATTGACGCCAGCGTTCGTCGGATGAATCTCCCCGAAGACAGGGTGATGATCAACATCGACCGCTATGCCAACACCTCCGCAGCCACCATTCCGATTGGCCTCTCCGAAGCGGCGGAGCAAAAATGGCTCAACCGTGGCGACTATGTGGTCATTGCAAGCGCCGGCGGAGGCTACACCTGGGGCAGCATCCTCATCAAGTGGGCCTATTAGGTCGTTATTTGTCGCACAGAGCGCGGCAACCGCAGAGGTTCCCCTGGATTCCTCAGCGCCCTCGGTGCGCTCTGCGGTAAGGCAAGGGAGGGGTGGGAACCAAACACGTATGGCACGCGCATTTCTCTTTCCCGGCCAGGCCGCACAGTTTGTCGGAATGGGCCGCGATCTATACGACACATTTGACACCGCCCGGGAGGTGTTCGATCTTGCCGATGAGGTCATCGGAGGGATCAAAACAGCCTGCTTTGACGGCCCGGAAGAACGGCTAAAGCAGACGGCCACGACGCAGCCTGCCGTATTTACGCATAGTATTGCCGCCTTCAAAATCCTTGCAGAAAAGGGCATCCGCCCCCATTTTGTAGCAGGGCACAGCGTGGGGGAACTGGCCGCCCTGGTCGCAGCCGACGTGATGTCTCTGGAAGATGGCCTCAAGGTGGTGGGCGTAAGAGGGCGCGCCATGCAGGCGGCCGGCGAGGCTCGGTCGGGAACCATGGCCGCGGTTCTGGGGTTGGATGACGCCGCCGTTTGTGCGCTGTGCAGCGCGATTCAGCCATCGGGCCGCGTGTTCCCGGCAAACTTCAACTGCCCCGGTCAGGTGGTTATCTCCGGAGAAGTCGTCGCCCTGCGCCAGGCAATGGAAGAGGCCAGAGCCCGTGGGGCAAAACGGGCCATTGAACTCCCCGTGGGCGGGGCGTTTCACTCCGAACTGATGCAGCCTGCTATTGACGCCCTCGCTGACGTCCTGGCAGACGTTCCCTTTGCGCCTGCGCAGATTCCGGTGGTGGCCAACGTCACGGCCGAGCCCACTCAGGATCCCGATCTGCTCAAGCGTCTGCTCATCAAACAGGTGGTTTCCCCTGTCCGGTGGACCGCCTCCGTAAAGCGCCTGGCCGCAGAAGGGGCAGACCAGGCCGTCGAAGTCGGCCCCGGCAATGCGCTGCGAGGCATGGTGCGGCGTATCGACCGGAGCCTCTCTCTGTGGGGCGCGGCAACGGTCGATGAAATCGCAGAAACGATCCGTTCTCTCGGCGAAGAGCCGTACGGGTGACCCCCCTGTGGAGAACGGACGCAAAGGCATTTAATTCGAGTGTTCGGTTGTCACGACCCCCTGAACGCTAAGGATGTTTCAACCCGAAGTTTTACTGTCAAAAGACCTATATTAAGGAGGAACATCATGGCTGAAGACACTCAGCAGAAGGTGATCGACCTGATTGTGGATCAGCTTGGTGTGGATGCAGACAGCGTAACGCCGGAAGCCCATTTCATCGATGACCTGGGCGCCGATTCCCTGGACACCGTGGAACTGGTGATGGCCTTCGAGGAAGAGTTCGACATCGAAATCCCCGACGAAGACGCCGAGAAACTCGAGACCGTCAAAGACGCCATAGACTATTTGAACAAACGGCTGGCCGATTGACGAGGCGGTTGCAAACCCTGGCCAGGCCGAGGTAACCCCAAGGATTTTCCGCAGGGACACCCCGCAACGTCTGGGCATGGGGCGTGGCGAGGCATCTCCGCGATATAGAGGAGCGCGTGCTTGGACAGAAATCGGCGAGTTGTCGTAACCGGCCTGGGTACACTGGCGCCCAATGGACTGTCCACAAAGGCCTATTGGGCGTCCATCATCAACGGACAGACCGCTGTAGATCGTATTCAGGGCTTTGACACCACAGATTTTCGAGCACAAATCGGCGCAGAATTGAAGGGGTTCGATCCGGAACGGTTCGGAATGAACCGCAAAGATGCGCGCAGAAACGACCTCAGTACCCAGTATGCCGTCTGTTCCGCCAAAATGGCGGTGGAAGACGCCTGCCTGAACCTTTCCGCTGTAGATGGCGACCGGATGGGCGTCATCTACGGGTCGGGCATCGGGGGCATCTGGACCTTCGAAGATCAGCATATGGCACTGGTCAAGGGCGGGCCCAGACGGGTCAGCCCGTTCTTTATTCCGATGATGATTGCCGACATGCCCTCCGGCCAGGTATCCATTGAACTGGGTGCGCGAGGCCCCAATTATGCAACCGTCTCGGCCTGTGCGTCATCCACCCACGCCATTGGCAACGCCTGCCGGGAAATCTGGTCCGGGGAAGCCGATGTGATGATCTCCGGCGGGGCAGAGGCCGCCATCAGCCCGATGTCCGTGGCCGGTTTTGCCTCCTTGCGCGCAGTTTCCACCCGAAATGACGACCCCGAGCGGGCCAGCCGTCCCTTTGATGCACAGCGGGACGGGTTTGTGCTGGGCGAAGGCGCGGCGGGGTTGGTGCTGGAAGAACTGGCGCATGCCCGCGCCCGGGGCGCACGCATTTACGGGGAAATCCTCAGCGCAGCCTACACCGGAGACGCCCATCATCAAACGGCGATGTCGCCCGGCGGAAAGGGCGCTGTCCGGGCCATGCGGCGGGCGATTGAGACAGCCGGGATTCGTCCGGAGGATGTGGACTATATCAACGC
>Ga0272441_10010109_pt1 | contig 14380 bp, 17 predicted proteins | sample SSMProp6N_FD_193582 | JGI IMG/M metagenome (GOLD analysis project Ga0272441, IMG submission 193582) | Marine sediment archaeal communities from Little Sippewissett salt marsh, Falmouth, MA, United States - SSM-Prop-6N | ecosystem: Environmental > Aquatic > Marine > Wetlands > Sediment ... | reverse complement strand
TGGAGATGATGTGCCGCTTCTACTTAAGGCTCTTCTTGCTGTTTGGACCAAGTTTCGACCAATCTTGACAAGTTTTTTGTCAAATTCTTTCTTGAGCTTGTCTAAAAACTGATCACCTTTCCATATTAAAGTCATTCTTAGTCCTCAATTCCAGTGTCGACCCAAGAATCACTCCACTCTTCAGTTGTGTAGTATGTTTCTTCTGTTCCAGAGAGGTACTGGACATTCGGTTTCTCAAAGAACCACTTGTTGTCTGTGATCCTTTGCTCAGGCACTGCCCATCTTACTGTCTTTCCATGAGGAAGACCTTTGTTTTGACTGATCTTGGCTTCTACACCAAGAGCGTCTAATTCTGTGTTGAAGACTAGACACATTCTTTTATCCATGTTCAGCTCCATTATACCTTAGGTGGTTGGTTCTTATATGGGTGGTCTGAAGGCAATGCATCGACCAGTGTTGTGACTCCTAAGATCTCATCCCACTTCCAAGCTAGATAACCTTCTACCTTTCTGATCTCAGAGTATGCAGTGTCGAGAGGTGAGAAGATGATCTCTAAGGCCTCGCCAAATGAGTTTGAGTAGCTTGTTGAACACAAGAACTGAGCCACTAATGTTCCATTTAGCTGCTTGTCAGTACCGACAGAGAAATCATTACCGTCTAAGCACATCTTGGGATAATCATCATGCTTGCTGTAAAACGTGCACTGATGAAGATCTTCGTCGTCCCAGACAACACTAGGCGAAAAGTTTCTTGCACCACCTGAGTAGTATCTGACCAAAGGATCTGGGTCACTATTAAAGATGTATAAAGTGCTGTTGCCATCTCCGCTTCTTATGAATTGCTTGTAGGTGCCGTTTGGAACTGGTCTTGCTACAAAGTTGACGTAGTAGTTTTCAAATGTCCAGTTTGGAACAAAACCATCTCCATATGTAGCATTCACGCCGTGTGTCGTTCTAATAGGCTGTGCAGACTCTGTGATCTGTTCTAAGTCGTACTCTGACTTGCCGTTTTTAGATCTCCAAACCTCTACATTTGAGCCATTTAGTGTGATAGTAGAGTCATCATCTCCATCAAACCAGGCTATGGCATTAAGATCTTCTGGTGTCCAGTTGTTACCAGAGCTAGAACTTGAACTACTCTTTTGTGGGCTTGAAGAGCTACTCTTTAATGGACTTGACGAACTTGAGCTTGAGCTACTACTCTTCTGAGGGCTTGAACTGGAGCTCATAGAGCTAGAAGAGCTGCTTGATTTCAGTGGACTAGATGATGAAAATGAAGAAGAGGAGCTTGAACTACTTTTTGTTGGGCTAGAACTTGAAAAGCTACTCATCGAACTTGAAGAACTTGAGCTGCTCTTCAATGGGCTTGATGAAGAGATCGAGCTTGAGCTAGACGAACTGCTTACCTTAAGAGGACTTGAAGATGAAGAGCTGCTTGAAGAGCTACTCTTTAAAGGACTAGAAGAACTTGAGCTTGACACATAGACAGTTGGAGGATAATACTTGTATGGATGACCTTCAGGTAGCTTAGCTGTAAGTCTCCACTTCCAGGCCAGATAACCTTCAATCTTTTGTCTGTTGGACGTTGAGATCGACGATGTAACTAACCACTCTCCGATCTTACCTGCATAATCATCAAAGCCGGATTTACGAATTCCTGTTTCATTAAATGCTATAGCAGATGCGCCTCCTACATCTGCTGTTGTCTCAAAGTAGCCGTTGATACTAAACTTACCAAAGTCAGTGTCTGCTATAAATGCGCATATAGATGGTTCTTCATTTGTTATTGATCTAGTGCTGCTGACATTAAAATCACCACCTAAGAAGAGAAGTGTCTGATCACTGTTTACTCTAAACTGAATATTCTGTGTGTTGTGTCCATAGATCATTCTTGTACCACCGCCTATTGGCGAGATCACAGCGAAGATCATCTTTTCACTGGCATCGATAGTATCAAAGTCTAGGTGATCATTGCCTCCTTCAAATTGAATTGCATTAAGACCGTTAATCTCTTGCGTTCCTGTCAAAGGTCTTGTATTGGTGTCTAACTGAACAGCGTGGTTTTCGTTACCACTTTTGTCATCTATCTGACTTACTTTATTGAAGGATGATGTGATGGTGTCAGTGTCGGCAGCATCATACCAAATTTCAGTTGAGATCAACACTGGTGTCCAAAGTTCACCACTTGATGAGTCTGAAGACATCGAGCTCTTGAACTCACTTGATGATGAGCTGTTATACTGAGAGCTCTGAGATGAGCTTGAACTAGAGCTGTAGCTTTGACTTGACTTCAGTGGACTTGATGAACTTGATGAAGAGTTCAAACTGCTTGCACTACTTACACTGCTTTGGCTTGACTCTGAAGACTGTGAACTTGGATTTATACTTTCACTTGACTGACTGCTTACTGAGCTAGACACAGAAGAAAGGCTTGAATCACTGCTTAATGAACTGTAAAAAGCACTTGAAGAGCTACTCTTTGTGCAATCTTTGTAAGCCTTAGTAGGAGGTGTGAACTCAGCGGTCCAGTATGCCTTGTCTTCTAAGACCCTGAACTCATCAATGTAGCCTTCATAGAAATCAGCACCTTCGTTAGACCCTATGTAAAGGTCCTTGGTGACAAGTGGCATTGCTACTTCACCCTGTGTATCATCAAATGCAACAAGCGTGCCATTTAAGTAAAGGTAGAAATCACTGTTATATCTGACAATTGCAACATGTGTCCATGTGTTATTGACTAAAGTGCCACCTGTGATGTTTGTGCTTAATGTACTATCTGCGCTGACAGCTCTAAATCTTAAAGTGCCTGATGTTGTAAATCTGAGATAGATATACTCATCACCAGCTACATTAGAAGTTTTAAAGATATACTGAGTAGCTGCTGTGATGTTGGTAGGTCTTACCCAACAGTCAATGGTAAAGTCACCTATGCCGAAGTTGTTGAGCACATAGTCTAAGTTAAGGTAACCAGAACCAGCAATGGTACCATAGTAAGATGCAGACCCGAACTTCTTTTGGTCAGTAGATGTGACTGCGTCACCATTTGCTGTGATACTGTGTACTGAGCAAGATGTGTCATAGAAGTTTGATGCATCGTCAGTGCCATCAGCGTGGATAAGCAAGGTCATGTCTTCATTTGTGATAACAGAGCTGGAAGAACTAGATGATGAAGAAGAGCTTAAACTAGAAGCTGAAGAAATTGAACTTTGACTAGACTCCGAGCTGGCAGACGAGGCTGAACTGGACAATGATGATGGCGAGCTTTCAGATGATGCTGAAGACGCGGAAGATGACTCTGAAGATTCTGAAGAGGCTGAACTCTCAGATGAGGATGAGGAAGACAATGAAGACTCTGAAGAGGCTGAACTCTCAGAAGATGACTCTGAAGACAATGAAGAAGCTGAGCTCTCAGATGAGGATGAGGAAGACAATGAAGAAGCCGAACTCTCAGATGAGGATGAGGAAGACAATGAAGAAGCCGAGCTCTCAGATGAGGCTGAACTGGCTGACGAAGACTCTGAAGAAGCTGAACTCTCAGAACTGGCTGACGAAGACTCTGAAGAAGCTGAGCTAGATGACTCAGAACTTGCACTACTTGAAGAAGAGCTACTACTAAACTCAACCTGAACTCTGATCCTGGTTTCTTCTGTGTCCAGTCTGACGATCCTGCCTAACCCAGCCTGATCAACCACACCACGAATCACATACGCATAGCCTCTTGTATCAACAAGTCTCCAACCCTCTTCTATGCGAGTTGTGTCTTCAGTAAAGATCTTGTGTGTGATATTGAGCTCTCTACGAGAGTATCTGACAAGATCTTGGCTACTTGTAGGTTGTTTCCAGGCATAAAAAGAGGTGATATTTGACCATGTCTCTATATCTTCACCAGCAGAACCACGTGAAGTAGAAATCTGCTGAAGAATGAAGAGCTCACCATGTGATTGAATCAACTGAGTCATTTATTTATTCCAGGCAAGGATCAACATTATCAAAGAGCCTATGCATCCAAGAGAGGCCATAAATAAGGCTAGGCTTACTTTCCAGTTTCGTTCTTCAATCTTCTTAACAGTATCGCAGGGTGGAATAGTATGTACTACTTTGTTATCCAAATGGTTCTTCACTGTCTCTTCAAGTCTGATGACAGCGTCATGAGTGCTTTTGATATAGTCATCTCTCTCGGAATTAGTCAAGATAAGCTCCTTACTTAATTCCTTCATCTTCTGAAGTAACTTTCGAATCCCTAGCCATGATAAGCCCTATGCCTGCAGCCACTTGTGTCCCCAAGATGGAAAGATCTACTATAGTGCTAGGATCATTATCAAGAAATGCTTTGGCTGCTGTTCCAATAGCCACTAGGATTGTAGCAATTCCAAGACCTGTTGTCCGCCATGAACGCATGATTAGTTTCCTTCCTTTAAAATACTACCCGACGATAAGAATCTAAGATGTTCAACGCTGTGTTAGGGATCGCTGTATTAGTAGAACCTGTACCTGAGTTGGCTGCAAGCTTGTAGTTGTACTCACCTAATCTTTCTGAGTCATAAGCAGGGTTTTGTTTCTGATTTTCAGCATACAACATAGACACAGCAACTTGCATACAGGCTGTCTGGAGTTCAGCAGGAATCTCTGAGTATCCATATGTGTATGTGATCTTGATGTTGTTCTTGCCTTTGGGAAAGATGCTGTATTCAGACTCATTGCCTACTGAGTAGAACACTCTACATCTGTCTTGGCTGTCGTTGAAGTCTAAGTTGTCTACATCTATCTCAGTCTCTGTAGAGTCTGACTCAACTATGTATGCAGAGGTGAGAGCTGTGACATAGTTATTGTTGACATAGATATATGACAAGTCGTTGCCATCTAAGATGTCTGTGACAGTAGCTTCTTCTATCTTTGTGTCTAGATACCGTTCAATCACTGAAGAAGCTGCATCGATGTAGTCTTGAATCTGATCGTCTGTCATAGCAGCTAAAAGAACATTCTCTTTAGCCTTTGTCAATGTAACTAGAGCCATTGTTAATGCTCCTTTTCTTTAAAACCGCGAAACAGCTTCTATCTTATGCTCAACCAGATGAAGACTCATTGCTAGGACTATTAGAAGACTCGCTGCTAGAACTATTAGAAGACTCACTGCTAGGACTGCTAGAAGACTCACTACTAGAAGACTCACTGCTTGAACTGCTAGAGCTGCTAGAAGAACCAGCTGCAGGAGGATCAAATGCTGCAAGACCAACTAAATTATCAGCAGCTTCAGTTACCAGAACATCAGCATTTGTGCTTGCAGCAGTAACATAGACCTTCTCTTTAGAGATATTATGTTTCTCCACTGAGAACTCTTTTTCCTCGCCAGCATTGATGACGATACCACTTGTGGCACTTACTGCAGGGCCATATGTGTCACCAAAGGCCACATAGACAGCTACACTGGCATCATTGTTCTGAACAAGCAGGTAACGTCTCGCTGGATTCTCTCTTAAGATCAGCTCTGCATTAGTTGAAACTGTTTTAGCAGTTGTCTTTAAGATTGAATACACACTTGCCATTTTAGTTTCTCCAAGAAAAGAAGAGGGACGGAGAGACTAAAGGAGAATGAAAACCTCTCCGTCCCATCTTCAAAGGGTCTTACTTACACTCAGCTAGAAGAACTAGAAGAGCTTGCGCCAGATACGTCGGCGAGAAGACTGAACATGTCAGCTCCGATAGGACCACCACCGGCGTAAAGAATCAGACGGAAGTAGACCTTACCGGTATCGAAGCCAAACTCATCAGAACGCTCGATAGCAGCGTCGGCACGATCGATGGGCAATGCATAACCCATGAAGTTGCCGTAGATGACGTCGCCACGGCTGCCAAGTGCTGCAGTGTTAGCAACTGTGTTGACATAAGGCTCACCAGCGATGCTCGAAGGACGGCCGTTACCCCAGGTGTTCTCAGGAGCAAAGACAGGACGACCAGCAGTGTCATCAAGACCGGCGATGTACTTCATAGCACCAGTACTTCCACCACTCACAACGAACATGCCAGTGCCGAAGACACCGTCATCAACGCTGAACTGCAGGTTAACGAGGTCGACGTAGCTGACCTGGCTTGCAGTCTCACGAGCAACAGGAGTCACACCAGCTGCGATCGAAGTGTTGGTGTTGATACCTGTAGGTGCATTGGTCAGACCAGAGACACCCTGAAGAATTGCCTTGCTGAGCTCACGGCTTACTGTTCCGCGGTACATCCATGCAAGTTCACTGATGAAGTTTACATCGTTGTTGCGGAGGTAGCGCTTACTGGTGTTGCTGAGTAAGCTAAGACGTTCGAGGCTGTATTCTACCTGACTCTGAACGGGATCAGAGGAAGGAACAGTTGCACCTTCGCCAGCAGAACCGCTACCGTCACCCCACTTGGCAACAACACCAAACTCATTTGTGCTCTGGGTGAGCTTGGGATACTGAGCAGTCTTGCCAACAGCTTCCTTGACCCAGCACATTTCGGCGAGGTTGTCAAGACGTTTGGGGGTCTTGAAGAGAGTGGGTTCGAAGTCATAAGCTACAGAACTTCCACCACCGGAGTTGGTTCCAGAAGCATCGCGAACAAGGACGGTTGCCTTTTCACCGAAGAGATCCTCAACGGACTTGCCGCCCATTTCCTCAATAGCACTGATACTGGTGGACTTAGGAAGACAGAACTCACGCATCCAAGGAGCAAGGCGTAGACCGTCTTCTGTGTTACCATCAGCGTCTTTGGCCTGGATGCTCATGACAAACTCAGCACCCTTTTCATTGGCCATCTTGTTGAGCTGCTCGACGCCAGACTTGCCCTTGAAGTACTCAATGATTGCATCAGTGTGTGCCTTCTCGTAGTTCTTGGCGTTGTGCTTGGTATCAGCTACTTCAACGTCACTGAGATTACTGGTCTTGCCAGTGGTCTCATTGCGCTTGCTTTCGAGCTGCTCTACTTCCTGGCGAATCTCTTCGCGTTTCTCGGCAAGTTCGCGCTCTGCCTTAAGAACGTCCCACTCACCAGTCTTCTCTTTGTATAGAGCCTGAAGGGTGGCGGTCTCTTCAGTGGTTGCTCCCTCAATCTTAGACTCGATGGCAGTCATCTCGTCGTTGAGGGTCTTCATCTTAACTTTAATATCTTCAAGTTTCATGTTAAACTCCTAAAAGTTCCAAATCACGTTTACGGTTTTCTTGTGCGACTTTAAGACTAGCGACTAACCTGGCTTTTTCCTTGTCATTGTCATCAGACTTTGCCTCAACACTGACATCTTCGGCAGGTTCTTCGGTAGGCTCCACATCGGACTCTTTACCTTGAAGAACACACAATTGTTCCTCAAGCTTGTTCACTCTATCTGATATCTCCTCTAAGATGCTTTCCGCATCTTTACCTTGAATAAAACCGATTGTTGCCTGTTGACTTGGTAGTAAAGTCAAGGTTATCTCTTTCAAGTTGATGGCTACATACTCAAACCCACCATCTTGCATAGGCCTAAATCCATCTGGGTAGTCCAACCAACCAATTGAGCTTCCAAAAGGCTTAGGATTGTTTGCTACTTTTTGTCTTACCTGTTGACTTACATCAGAACCATCAAGTTCTGCTCTGAACCAAAGTCCTATGTCATCTTCTTTTGCTTCTACAACGGTTCCGATCATCTCCATGACATCACCAGACTTTCTGAAGTGCTTGATCATAAATGGAACCGTTTTAGCAGCGATCTGGTTGTCGATGGCTCTTTTAAAAGCTCCTTTTCTGATGATGTCACCGTCTAGGTCAGTGATATCCCAGAAAGCCGCATAACCACTGATCTCTCCATTGACGAAGCTTTCGTTTACCTTTGCCTCAATCTTAGAGTCTTCAGTTATCTTACGTTTAAGAGTCTTCATTTGTCTGCTCCTGGATATCTTCCTCTTCAACGGGGTCTTGCATAGGTTCTTCGACAACCTCTTCGACAGGTTCTTCGATCTCTTCTTCTATTGGATCAAGCCCAAGCATCTCTCTGGCTTCATTGACGTCTATAATGCCTGCTTTATACAACTTCTCTGCTCTACCGGCTGTCTTGTCTGTGTCTTCTTTGAGTTCTTCTACTTTGGTGGTGTTAAACCTGAAGTATAGATCAGGCTCATGGACAAGACACTTGGTCAGTGCAGATGCAAAGTACGTCCAAAGAGGTCTTACTGTCTCCCTGTAAAAGCTCTTGCGAGCTTGCTCATAGTTGCTGTATGTGGCTTTGTCAAGACCGACTTTAGCACCGATGACGATAGGTGGCACTCCAAAGGCCAGACAGATGCGACTTTCTGTGAGTCCGTTTATCTGAGAAAAGTCGATGTCATGAGTATTGTTTTGATTAGATAGCTTTAGGCCATGTGGAAGGACGATGGTCTTGCCTCTGTTCTGTGCAGTGGACCCGATCTGTTCTTCTAGAGAGCCTTTGATGTCCATGCGTTGTTCACGTTTAAAGTTGTTTTCTGACTCTAAGATGATACCTGGAACGTTCTTGTTCTTCATCAACTCACTAACGATGGCTTTACGTTCCTCATCATTCTCAACCTCTCTGATAGCTGAGAGTAATGCAGATGTGTATGTTTGATAACCTGAAGGATCTAGATCTAAGATCACACATACTTCTTCAGGGTCGTAAAAGTCACTGCCTGTGTCGGTCTGTATGTGAAAGCCAGTGATGACAGGTCCTTTTGTCTTCATACTTACCAAATGAGAAGGCACAGGGACAAAGTCACCTGCACCAAGACGGTTCTTATACAAGTCAAGGGCCGCAAAAAAGGCCCCTGTCAAGTCATAACGAATACTCATAAGGTTGATGATCTGAGAATATGAGTAGTTCTTGTTGTTGTAGAAGAGGTTAAGAACTTCATGATCTACAGACTCTGTGTTGCCATCAGGAAGGTCTCTGACGACTTCGAGCTCACCTTCTGACATAGCAGAGGCTTTTTCTTTTGTACAGGCAGCTATCAGTTCGTTTTTGGAATAGAAGTCGGAGAGTTGTTTTGGATCATAACTGTTGTTTGAAGCCTGTCCTGTCGTACTCGTGGATAAACTGAACCAACCTCTTTGACCACCTGAACTTAACTTTTTAGCTTGCATGTGTTGCTTGGCCTGCCTGATCTCAGCCAAAGCTGTTTGCATTCTTCTAGCGTGAAGATCCATATATCAATTTCCTTATAGCGAGATCGGCATAAATACATTCCCTAGATAACGTATTTTGGATAAAGAAAAACTCAAATTATTAAGACTTCAACATCAGATACAAAACTAGTCAGATGTAGATATGCCTGAGTGACTGCATCGACTTGGTCATCCACCTCTTTGTTGTTGCCAGTAAACGAGCAAAGCTCATCTAAAAACTCTCTGTTCCAATCACCTCTCTTCAGATACAGCTTGCCAGCAGCTGATTTTGAAGCTAGTGGTAAAGCTCTGGTAAGCTTATCTTTGTCTGGATGAACCTTATGTATGACATATTGTGCAAGCTTAGGTTCTTCATGAAGCTCTTGCACTGCTACAGCCTGAAAAGCCACTGTCTCTATGACTATGTCTTTGGTCTCGTCTACATCCATCTGAGCAGTCTGGGTGATAAGCTTCTTGGTCTTAGGCCACTCTGCCTGATGTCTGACGACGTCGCTGATATATACATCATTTGTAGCTGTGATACCTACCTTGGCACCTACAGTCCAGTCTGATGATGTCTTTGCACTGATTGCCAAGTCCCAGGATCTGCACATATCTATGCCTTCTGGGACTACGTCTGTGATGTTTATGTCTGTGCGTTGGAAGAGAGAGCCTTCAGGGTCTACAAACTTGCCTTCTAGCTCTTGCTGGCCCCAGGTTCCGAAGCCGTAGTCACGTTCTAGTTGTTGCAGAAAGATCTCTGAGAGAAACGGATTGTCTTTAGAGCTGCTGACTATTAGCTCAAAGTTATCATCAGCCTCCTCGACAAACTTCTTGTAGACCCAATGTTGCTTACCATTTGGTGTAGTTGTGGTCCATAGTCTGCCCATTCTGCCATCTTCTCTGAGTGTAGCTATGACGATCTGCCACACTTCCTCTGGCATAGAACGACTTTCATCAAGCCACACAAAGCTTAAGCTAGGTCCTCTGAGAGAGTCTGGATCTTCTGCACTTCTTAAGAGGATCTTTGAGCCATTGATCAGCTCCATCTCATAGTTTGACTTGTTGAAGCTTAAGATAGCACCACCTAGAGCTTCTATGAGTCCTGGGATCACATAGTCTCTAAGCTGCTTGTATGTAGGTGCAACACACATCCCCGTAGACTTACGTTTTCCAGCTTCAATAGCAGTTGCATTTGCCCCACACACAGTCTTCCCTGCACCACGACCTCCTACATATGCCCTGAAGTACTTCTCAGACTTCAAAAACTCTATCTGCTTACCGTGGAAGCGCTTTTCTTTAATAAGTCTCATCAATACCTATGTCTCTTTTGACTTCTCGAATGGAAGTATATTTATGTCCCAACCTTCAACTTGAGGTTTAGTCTCTACCTCTAGTTTGTTTTTCTCACTGAAGCCACATTTGGTCTTGAGGTAGAAGATGATGGCAGTGAGGTTACCATCAAGGATCTTTTCATGTAACTTCTTTTTAGCTATAGACTTTATGTTTTCTTTAGCTTCTTTTATGGCTTCTTCTAGTTTTGGGTGTTTGTAGAATCTGCAGACTTGGCTTCTGGAGTAGCCTATTTCATCTGCAATGCTGGACATGTTGCCGTAGTGTTTCTCGGCAAGCGCAATCAGCTCTTTCTGTGTAGGTTTTTTCTTGCGTGGATATCCCAATTTTATCCTCCTAGGAGAGGAGCTGAGTTATTATGTTTTTCTCGAAGAAGTGAGGGGAGGACTTGCGTCCTCCCCCTTTTTACCAGTCCTGGGGAGGGTTAGGCACATATAGTAAACAACTCATCAGCTTTGTTCTTTAGCATAGGATTTAGACGGACTGGTGGCATGGGTCGACTTGATTATACACCGAATTTGGTGATAAAAACAAAAATATGTCTCTGGAAGTGAGAGTTTTCTTATACTACGGTCTATATATGACTTCCGGATTCAAGCTGATATACAAAGTCCCCTTGGCTGAGTCTTGGTACCCGGAAGTCCTGAGACTTGGTCAAGGGGCAATTTTTTGGAGTGTTTATGCATAAGCATGAGATGTTAGAGGTCTTCACTGAGCATACACATAGACTAAGTAGAATGGAGATAAGAGTTTTCCAGGTTCTTATGTGCTATGCAAACACTGAGACCATGAAATGCTGGCCTAATCAGGATACGATAGCCGAGAAGTTAAAGTGCAAAGACATAAAGAAGATCACAAAGGCTATTTCATCTCTGGTGAAGAAAAAACTACTCAAAAAGAAGAAGTCTGGAAGAAAACTCATCTACACATTGATACTAAGAAAGGCCGCCCAAACTGGACACGTATTAAAGGGTGTCCAAAACGACGGCCGTCAAAATGGACACGTGTCCGAAATTGACCCTAACACGTGTCCGAAATTGACCCTAACACGTGTCCAAAACGGCGGGCTAATATATAAAGAACAGATTAATAACAGACTACTACTACCCGAGCAGTCTGCTCAGGCTGTCGTCGCCGAAGGCGAGTCTGAAGAAAAAGAACAAAGTCTTCCAGCTCAAGCTGGCGGAGCTTCCGCCAGTCTTTCTGAAGATGAGATCTTTCTCTCAGACATAGCCAAGAGGTTTCGTCTCCAGTTCAAAAAGAGAATAGGCTTCTTTCCAGCAAAGATAAAACTTATGTCTATCAGCGATGAGTTTCTCAGACTGAGATCTTTTAGCATAGACATAGATGAGTTCTTTGAATTTTGTTTTCAGAGTGATTATGTAAAAAAAGTGTTGGCTGAAAAGCGATCATTCAATGTAAACTTATGCAAAACTCTTGTAGATGATTTTATCTTGAGTAAGACATATGTCAACTCAGATACCAATGAGCAATCAGAGTGGTCTGACTGGGAGCGTATGAGAAAAGAACGTACTGAAAGAGTCTTTGGAAAAGGAGATTGAAGATGAACGAGTCAAGAACGATTTGGAGAGAAGGCTTGTGTCAAGATGTTAAGCTGATCCTGAGAAAGTCTGAAAACCAAAAAGACAGTGAGTTATTGCATACCTATCTTTATGAGCAAGATGAACACCAATTTATCTTGATTGAATGTATGATGGAGACTTTCATTGATTTCTACAAGGAACTCAAGAATCATGCTCCTAGCCTCAGAGCCTATAAAAAAGGAACTCTGGCGTTTTCAGATATGTGTGATTTAACATGGGATCCTCATGAACAAGAGTTTGTGGTCATCTGGGCTCATGCTAAAGACAAGCGAAAGTGGCTTGACTTTAACTCTAATGACAAAGATAAGATCAAGAGTGTGTCCAAGGTAGATAAGCTTTATGATCCACTTGTTAGAACTGTTCAGATCAACTAAGGAGAAATGTCATGAACTTTGAAGAGATCAATGAAAGACTCAAACTCATCAAAAACAGTAAGACTATCATCAAGAAAAGATTTAAAAAAGCATCAGAATACAAGTTGGAAAAACTAACAGGAGAAGATGATGTCACGGGGAAAGCAAGAAAAGATTGAGTTGGAGACATTATTAGATCACGCAGAAGAGATTAGAGTAAGCTTTAACTGTGAGTTCTACCATAGGTTCAAGTTTTCACCAGTTCAATTCAAGCTCGAAGAGGTACTTGAGTTCTTCAAAAGGCTGGTTGTTCGGTGTTACGAAGACTTTGATGCCAAAGATTTTGTCAGCTTTTGCTTTGAAACAGACTATTGCAAGAACATCATCAAACAACGAAAAGGCTTCAACTTACGTCTCTTCAAATGCTTTATCGATGATTACCTTATGCAAAAACTAAATCCACTTACACAAGAAGAGATCAGAGAGATTGAGCATAAGAGGATGATCGAAGAAGAGGAAAGAAATATCAATGGAGAACTTTCATGAACAAAAAAGAGATGAAAAATAAGCTCATAGAGTTGCTTGAAGAGTCATATGAGACAGCTTATCCCAGAGGAGTATAAAGATGAACTTCTGTAAAGACTGCAAGTATCTGAAGATCTTGCCAAAGACACCAGTCAGTGGTCGCAAATGGAAGTGCAAACACAAAAAGGTAGCCAAGATAGACCCAGTCTTTGGCATAGTTCCACAATGGTGTGGTCAAGCCAGAGAAGATGAATCTCTGTGTGGCAAAGCAGGAAGGTACTTCAAGAAAAGGAAGAAGAAATGATCACTAAAGCTGATATTCACTCCGATGACCAACCCTGTCTTCAGACCTGGCCAATCAAAGGCCTTCCGGGTTATCACATCTGGGGCAAAAAAGTCATAGGTCCAAGTGGCGAAGTTCTCAGACTAAAATCCAATGGCAAATACATGGTATACAAGGATGGCATAGGTATGTACAAGAGCTTTTTTGACCTGAAGTCGTTAATTTCGAAAAAGAAAAGACAACCAGACATGTCAAAACTCATGCGTAGCTCATAAACCTGGCCTATGTAAGGCAACTTCATGATCAAGCCACAGGGTTACATGTTTTTGAGCCAGATTTAAAGGTTTTTGATAGTGTATTTTTGTACAGTAAAAGGAGATGAGTGATGTCGACAGTAGTTGCAAAGGTGCCAGTGGTTGATGGTGACGAGGACATTGAGATATGTGAAGAATCCAATCTGACCTTCTTTGGCAAGCCTGTTTCATATTGGATTGAACTTGAAAAAGAAGTGGAAAAGAACAAATATCGACTCAAAAAGCTCAAGTATGAAAGAGACATGGCACTTGATAAGCGTATGGAGAGGATAGGTATCAAGAAACGCTTAAATTTGAAGGCGATGACAAAGGAACAGTCACTTGAGTATCTTGATGAGTGTTTTGAGAAGTGCACATTGTATGAAAAAAGGTTATTTGAGTTTCGCAGGATGGTTGAGAGTGGTGATTTGAGAATGGATGAGACATATAAGTGGCATAGTAAATTCTTTACAACTCCGTCAACATCAGAAGAAGAATTAAGTTCGTCATCATCGGAAGAAGAATAAAGTTCAAGTGGCGTCTAGAATCTTTTAGTCCGTTCACTGACATTGTTTTCTCCTAAACAATCACACTAAGACACTATTCGTTGTCCCTATGAACGGACTCTTCCTTTAGCCCAGAACTTGTGGTTCTGGGCTTTTTATTTTTATACAAACTGAGGATTTTTCTATAATCTGACGTGTTTTAGAAAGGAGTTTTTATTATGAAGAAGCGTGGACGTCCAAAGGGAACTTCAGTTCTGACAGAAAAGGTCAGTGTGAAGTTTGATCAAGAGGGTAGGTTAATCGTTGAGGAGTTGGTTGAGAAGACCAGGTCATACAACGTTGCTTTCGTGTTG
>Ga0272441_10010108_pt1 | contig 14382 bp, 11 predicted proteins | sample SSMProp6N_FD_193582 | JGI IMG/M metagenome (GOLD analysis project Ga0272441, IMG submission 193582) | Marine sediment archaeal communities from Little Sippewissett salt marsh, Falmouth, MA, United States - SSM-Prop-6N | ecosystem: Environmental > Aquatic > Marine > Wetlands > Sediment ... | reverse complement strand
AGGGAACCGTGCACAGCGCCGGCGGCTCCGGCCTCGGACTGCATCTCGGTGACCTGGAGCGGCTGGCCGAACAGATTCACCCGGCCGTGGGCGGCCCAGCTGTCGGCAATCTCTCCCATCGGTGAGCTGGGCGTAATCGGGTAGATGGCGGCAACATCACTGAACGCATACGCCACGTGTGCGGCCGCCGTGTTCCCATCGATCGTCATCATCCTCTCCGCTGTCGCTGGCATTCCAAGACCTCCCTGGTCCTCCTAAGGGTCAAATCATGTGAACTGGATGCGCTGCGACGGGATTGTACCGAGGCTTAGGCGCGGCAACAAAACGCTCTGCAGAACGTGGGCGCGGTGAGATGCGGAATGAGACGGGTGACACACAGCGCAGAGGCTTGGGAACGCAGCGCTTGTGTGGGTGTAGTTGACGTGCGAAGATGGGCGATGAATGCCCTGCGAAGGAGGCGTACTTTGAACGGCGTTGGTAAGGCTTTGCTGCTGTTCGTTGTCATGGCATCTCTGGCGACGACAGTTGTGGCGTCCGCGATGGCGGATCCGATCCACGTTCCCGGTGGTCCCCGCTTCGATGGCGGCGCGATCTTCGTCGGCTACGAGTTGCCGGCGGTCTCCGTCGACTGCCTCTTCACTCCGATTCACGTTCCTGGCGGTCCGTAGAGGCGCTGGGCTGTCTGAGCGTGGACGGCCAGCGGAGGAGGGGGCGCGTGGTCGGCGGTCTGACGGTCAGTCACTGCGAAGACCGGCGCGAGTTCGTTGAGCGTCGGTCGCTCACACTTGAGTTGCTTGCCCGTCGAGGCTCTGTTGAAGTGACCCGGCAACGGATCGCAGCGGGGAAGCTGTTCTATCTTGACGCAGGCAGCGACTGGGAAGGCTTCGAGTTCATCTACGTGCTTCGTGGATCGCTCGTGCTCAAGGATAAGCCTGAAGACGTTCCCTTGCATGAGGGAGACTACGTGCACCATCACGGCCTCAGTGACCGCGCGTTCTTCCGCGTGGACGACGAGGCGGAGCTCCTCATGGTCGCCTCCCCGCCAAGCTTCCATCTGATGCGCGAGGAAACGCAGGGGATCATGGCCTTGGCGCACTCGGTCGAGGAGAAGGATCCCGCCACGGAGGGGCACTGTCACCGCCTCGAAAGGATGGCCCTACGGATAGGGGAACGCCTGGGGCTGGGCGGCGACGACCTCGTGGCGCTGTCCGACGCCTCGTATCTTCACGATGTGGGGAAGGTGAAGGTCCCGGAGACGATTCTCAACAACCCGGGGAGGCTCACCGAGTCGGAGCGTGAGGAGATGAAGCGCCATCCCGACTACGGTGTGCAGATCCTACGTGGGACTCAGAGCCTGGAAGCAGCATCCGATCTGATTGCCTCGCATCACGAGTGGTTCGACGGGAGCGGCTATCCTAGAGGGCTGTCAGGCGAAGAGATCCCCATGGGGGCGCGGATCATTGCAGTGGTCGATGCGTACGACGCGATGACGAGCGATCGCCCGTATCGTAAGGCGCTGAGCGAGGAACAGGCGACGAGCCGTCTGAAGGCTGGTGCCGGCACCCAGTTCGATCCGCAGGTCGTCGACGCGTTTCTCCACATGCTGGAGGAGGCGTAGCGTGCCTTCTCGCTCACGATGGGCCTCGTACGGCGGATCACTGCTTCGCCACGCCCGTATCCTCCTGCCTTTGGGCGCAGCGACTGGGGCGATCGTCGGGAGGCTGTTGGGCGATCTGGTCTACGGGCTCCTCGTCGGGGCGGCGTTTGGCGCAGCGTGGACGCTCCTGCTCTCGCTGCACACACGATCTGCTCGTGGACGAGGCACGCGTGACGAGACGTAGTCCGCGGCGGTGGCGCGTGCACACACGCTAGATGTCGGACAGCACCGTATCCAGCGTCGGTTGGCCGATCTCCTGGAGGTCGTATCGCACGCGCGTTGTCGGGACCTCAAAGGACAGAAGGTGCGTGAGATCGATTGGTGTCCCGATGACCACCGCGTCGCACTCCACACGGTCGACCGTCTCCTGTAGATCGCGGATTTGCTGTTCGCCGTAGCCCATGGCCGGGAGGAGCGCACCGATCTCGGGATAGCGCAGGAACGCCTCGCGGATGGAGCCGACGGCGGCGGACCGCGGATCGACGAGCTTGGATGCTCCGAACCGCTGAGCGGCGATGCTACCGGCGCCGAACCGCATCTCCCCGTGCGTGAGTGTTGGGCCGTCCTCTATGACAAGAACCCTCTTCCCGCGGATGATGTCTGGATCATCGACGAAGATGGGGGAGGCCGCCTCGATGATCGTTGCCCGAGGATTGATGTCCTTGACGTTGTCCCGTAGGAAGGTGATGTCGTCCAGCGCTGCCGTGTCGACCTTGTTGACGATGACGACATCGGCGAGTCGTATGTTGACGCCACTAGGGTAGTAGAGCAGCTCGTGGCCGGCGCGGTGGGGGTCGACGACGACGATCGAAAGGCTGGCGCGATAGAACGAGAAGTCGTTGTTGCCGCCGTCCCAGACGATGATGTCAGCTTCCTTCTCCGCCTCCTGCAGAATCGTCGCGTAGTCGACGCCGGCGAACACTACCGTCCCATTCTCGATGTGGGGTTCGTACTCCTCACGCTCCTCGATCGTGCACTGATGGCGATCGAGGTCCTCGCGTGATGCGAAGCGCTGGCAGGCCTGCTTCGCGAGATCACCGTACGGCATGGGATGCCGAATGACGGCCACGCGATGCCCTTTGCCTCGTAGCACAGCGCAGACGCGTCGCGTTGTCTGGCTCTTCCCCGATCCTGTACGCGCTGCGGTCACGGAGACCAGCGGCTTGGTCGGCGTGAGCATGGTGGAGTTCGTACCGAGCAAGAGGAAGTCGGCACCCGCGGCGTTGACCGCCGCCGCCCGCTCCATGACATGTTGATTGGGGATGTCACTGTAGGCGAACACCACGAGGTCGATGTCGCGGTCGGCGATCAGTTGCTCGAGGCGGTCCTCCGATTCGATGGGGATCCCGTTTGGATACTGCTCGCCGGCGAGTTCGGTGGGGTATAGCCTGCCCTCGATGTCCGGGATCTGGGTCGCGGTGAATGCGACAACCTCGATGTCCGTACGCTCGCGAAACGCCACGTTGAAGTTGTGGAAGTCGCGCCCCGCTGCCCCCATGATCAGCGCCCGCCTCTTCATTGGTCGATCTCCCCCTTGGTGTCTGCGCTGTCCCTCGCGGACGGAAGTATACTTGCACGGTGCAAGTGGCTCCAACCGGTGTTGTCGCACCGTCGCAGTACGCTTACCATCGAGGTGATGTCGCTAGCCAACAGGATTACCCTTGCACGCGCCGCGCTGATTCCTCTGCCGGTGGTCCTTCTCCTCACGGGAAACCGCACAGCGGCGGCGGTCTCGTTCCTTATCATCAGCGCGGGGGATGTCCTGGATGGGCTTGTGGCGCGCGCCCGCGGGGAGGTCACGACTCTAGGGAAGGCGCTGGATCCGGCCGTGGATAAGGCCCTGTATCTGTCGGTGGTGTGGGCTCTGGCCGTCTCCGGCGGGCTTACGTGGTGGCTCGCCGCCCTGTTCACCCTGCCGCAGCTCGCTCTCGGGCTTGGTGCGTGGATCCTCCATGCCCGCGTTCGCCTCGTCCAGGGGGCGCGGGCCCTGGGCAAGGCGACAGCGACCCTCACGTTCCTGTCGACACTGATGCTCGTGGCACCTCTGCCTCCGGAACCGGCGGCGTGGGCGAGGATCGGATTCGCCGTAGCGCTGACGCTGACGTACGTCGCCACCTTGGACTACGGACTCAGTGCGCTTCGAGCCCTGCGGCTGAAGCATAGGGGTGGTCAGGGAACTCCGCTGGGACAGTAGCTTCGAAGTGGCATTCCGCCCCCGTTGACGGATGCCGAAGCCGAAGCTTCCAGGCATGCAGCATGAGTCGAGATCCGCTCTGACCGTAGATGGCATCGCCCTCCACGACGTGACCGATGTACTTCAGATGGACACGAACCTGATGCGTGCGTCCGGTGATCGGACGTACGAGAAGCAGCGAGGAGCGTTCCCCTCGCTGCAGGACGCGGATCACGGTCTGCGCGGGGCGCCCGGCTGTGGTCACGGTCATCCGCCGCGGTCTGTGGGGATCTCGACGGATGGGGGCGTCGATCAGCGCTTCGTCCTCCTTGATGATCCCGCTGACTACCGCGAGATATAGCTTCGCGACACTGCGCTCGGCAAACTGGCGCTGGAGATCGCTCAGGGCAGAGACGCTCTTGGCGAGAACGAGGACGCCGCTTGTGTCCTTGTCCAGCCGATGGACGACGCCCGGCCGGCGGGCATCGATCGATGGAGCAAGAGGGCGGTTCATGAGGAGGCCCTCGACGAGGGTCGGCTCCACCGTCCCTGCCCCGGGGTGCACGACGAGCCCTGGTGGCTTGTCCACGACGACGATATCGGCATCCTCATGGAGGATCTGGATGTCCATCGGGCGCGGAACCAAGGCGGTGGGCTGGGCGTACCTGAGGGTGACCGTCTCCCCCAGCCTCAGCTGCCTCGACGGCCTGGAGCAGATGACTCCGTCGATGGTCGTGAGTCCCTCTCGAATCGCACGCTGAATGGAGGCACGTGACACCACGGGCTGGCGCTCACTCAGAAAGCGATCGAGCCGAGCCCCCTCCGAGATCTCGTCGACGACATAGCTTGTGCGCTGCATTGACGTAGTCATCAGGTTTGTCTAGTTCCACCCGCTCCCGTATACTACGTTGCTGATGCAGGGTTTGGTAGACGCGCAGCTCCCTGGCTCCGGGTCTGGGGACGGGGGACTGCCGTTTTTGTGATGAGGCAGAGGGAGACGCGCAGCAGCGGGGAGAGGCGACATGAACATTGAGTTCATCGAGGCACTCGAGGAGATGGCCAAGGAGAAGGGGATCCCGCGCGAGGATCTGTATCAGGCCATTGAACTGGGGCTCGCTGCTGCGTACCAAGAGGAGTATCACACCGAGGATGATGTCGAGGTGGTGATCGACCAGCACTCGGGGGACATCCACATCAACGGCAAGCGCATCGAGCTCTCCCGTTTCGGGCGCATCGCCACGAAGAAGGCCGAGGAGACCATCCGTCAGGAGATCACACAGCGGCGGCGGGAGATCGTATACGACCTGTACGTTGGGCGCGTCGGCGAGATTATCACGGGGGCGATCCACCGCTTCGAGGGAAAGGACGTGTGGGTGAATCTCGGTGAGGCGGAAGCCGTGATGCCGGACGCACACCGTATCCCGGGGGAGCGGTACCAGGCTGGGCAACGGCTGCGCGCGTATCTTGTGAGCGTCGAGGAGACGCAGGGGGATCCGCGGATTCTGTTGTCCAGAGCGCATCCGGAGTTCGTCCACGAGCTTCTTCGCCTCGAGGTTCCGGAGATCGAAGACGGCACGCTGGTGGTGCGTCGCATCGCCCGCGAAGCCGGTCGGCGAAGCAAGGTTGCCGTAGAGTCTCTTGATCCGAACGTGGATCCCGTGGGTACCTGTGTGGGTGCTGGTGGGGCGCGAGTGCGTGTCGTCACCCGCGAGCTGTCGGGGGAGAAGATTGACCTGTTGCGATGGAGCGAGAAGACGGAAGAGCTTCTGAGGAACAGCCTCGAGCCGGCGTCGGTGATCTCCGCAGAGCTCGATGAGACGACGCACAGCGCACGTGTGCTCGTGCCCGACGATGAGCTCTCCCTGGCGATTGGGAAGGGCGGGCAGAATGTCCGCCTCACCGCCAAGCTCATCGGATACGACATTGAGGTCACGAGCCCCGAGGAGTCGCGATCCTGACGCGATCCACCTCGAACATGAAGAGGCCATTGCTGGAACGGTTCCTGGACGCGGTGTTCCGCATCAGTCGCTATCATGCCTGGTGGGTCGTGACCGTCTGCTTCGTGCTTGTCGCGGCATCGGCGTACTATGTGCGCGACGTCCCCATCCGCAGTTCGTTCCTCGATCTGCTTCCAGGCAGAGACCGGCTGATCGATGAGTATCGTCGCAATGAGGAGTACCTTGGGCAGAACGATTACGTCGCCCTGCTTGTACGACTGACGGACGAGGCGCGGCGACGTGATCCGCAGCTCGCCGCGGCCGCGGCCGAGCTCGAGCAACTCGGAGACACGGCGTCGCCTCGCGCCGAATCCTTGCGGCACGCCATCCTCGAGCGCAGGGAGTCGTTGCTCCTGGTGGCGGCGGAGAGCATCGCCGTCGAGCTCCGCAAGGATGAGGAGTTCATCGACGTCTCCTATCTTGTGGATCGTTCGTCGAACATTCCGGAGCAGTATCTGCTCCTGTTCCAGCTAGATGACGAGAATCTGCGCCAGATCGAGGATAGCCTCGCCCTCGCCCAGCGCTCTATTGCCACAGGCGCCCTGGGTGAGCTGCCCGGCGGGTCCGAAGACCTTGCAGGTGTCTACAGCTACGCCCACGGGCTGCTCTCGCAGGGCGCGGAGGCGGTGCTGCGCCCGGGCGGCTCAGGGCTATCAGGCGAGACACTGACGGCGCTTCGCGGCAGCCTGGGAGAGCTTGCCGCGGTGAATGTCGTCGCGCTGCAGGCGATCAACGCCCTGGGTGCGCTGCCCGAGGTGACGTCGGCGGCGGACTCTCTGACGGAGCTGTTCTCGCCGGGAGCGGGCGTCGGTACGCGGCCGGAACCGGTGATCTCCGCCGACAGGACGAAGCTTCTGCTGACCGTTCGTCCGCGCTACCCGAACCAGCAGGGCGTGGAGTACAGCGCTTACGTGATGGACACGGTGCAGTATCGGCTCGAGCAAGTCGATCTCGAGGGGCTGGGCGTCACGGTGGGCACGACGGGAACGTATGCCTTCGCCGCCGCCACCAATCGCATCGTCAACGGCGACATGTTGCGAACGACCATCATCGCCTCGATCGGTGTCATCGTGATCTTCCTTCTGGCATTCGGCTCGATCTTCTACAGCGTCGTGGTGACGATCCCGCTGCTCGTGAGCGTGGTGATGACCGTGGCTTGGGCGAAATTGGCGATGAACGGGTTCAATCTCGTCACCACGTTCCTTCCAGCGCTCGTTCTCGGCCTGGGGATTGACTACGCGATCCATATTGTGTCGCGATACTCTGAGGAGCGACTCAAGGGTGTTCCGCTGAACCGTGCTCTGCGTATAGCCATCCTTCAGAAAGGGAAGGCCTCACTGTACGCCGCGGCGACCACCGCCCTGGTTTTCCTCGGACTGCTCACGGCGCGGTCGCGTGCGCTGTTCGAGATGGGGGCGATCACCAGCGTCGGGATCCTCTTCGCGTTCCTGGCGACGCTGTTCCTCCTTCCCGCGCTGATCACGCTATACCACTTCCTGTTCCATCCCAGGCATCGCGAAGGGATCGTGTCCTTCGCCCCGCGGCTCACGGGGCTGTTCGGCTACGTGACGGGGAAGAGCCGTGCTATCTTGGTGATTGTGCTTGTCCTCACATTCTTCGTGCTGTTCCAGGCAGCGCAAACATCGTTCGTGTTCTCGAGTAGCGATCTTGTGCCGAGGGAGGACAGCCAGGAGGTGCTGGATGAGATTCTGGCGGCGTTCGGCAGGAGCCGAGCGACGTTCGGAGCGGGGTTCACGTTCTATGCGTCGACGGAGGAGGAGCTCACGACGATCGTTGCCGCCCTTGAGGCGCACCCCCTTGTCCGGGGGGTGGAGTCCGTGTGGGACGAGCTGCCGGTCAACCTTGGCGAGCAGCAGCGCGTCCTCAACGAGGCCAGGATCTCGGACTACGTCGCGCAGCTGGCCGCGCTGGATTCCAGCCTCGCCCGTCGGCCCGAGGTGATCCATGAGATCGATCGGCTGTTGGCCGACTTCGCGCTGGTGCAATTCGTGGCGTTGTCCGGCGTTCAGATGGGCGTCGCGCGGGACGCGGATTTCGTTCAGGCGCAGCTGCTCGAGGTTCGCCGACAGCTGCAAGGCGTGGAAGTCGCCCCATCGAGGGTCGCCATCGGCGAGCTGCGGCGGTCGCTGCAGCGCCTCGACTCGAGCCTCGCAGGGATTCGGGATTTGCCGCCGCTGGAGGAACTGGTTCGCGACATCCTTGAGGGCTTTCCGGAAGGACTGCGTGGGCAGTACATCACGACCGATGGGCAGTTCATCATCAAAGCCGGTGTCGGGCCGGAGATCTACGATGGGAGCAACCTTCGGGAATTCGACACGTTCGCTCACACGCTGGCCGACAGCTACTTCGGCATGCCGTTGGTCGCTCAACAGCTGGAACGGTACATGAAGCGGGACTTCCTCGTGTCGACAGGGCTTGCCGCAGCGTTGATCGCTCTCACGCTGTGGGGCACCTTGGGAAGTGTACTGCGTGCGGCGCTTGCCGCGGCTCCATTGATCCTTGGCTACGTGTGGATGCTGGGGGGCATGCGTCTGCTTGACGTCGACTTCAACTTCCTGTCGATCACGATTTCCCCGCTGCTCATTGGCATTGGCGTCGACAACGGCATTCACATCCTTCACCGTGTGCAGGAGGAGCGCAGGAACGACCCCGCGGGAGCGATCGAGCGCGCGTCCGCGCTGACGGCAGTTCCTGTCGTCGTTACGACGCTCACGACGATGCTCGTGTTCGCCAGCCTGCTCATCGCGCGTACGCCGGGGCTTCGCTTCCTCGGGGCTGCGGCGCTGCTCGGCATCGGCTTCACATTGCTCTTCTCTCTGCTGTTCCTGCCCGCTGCGCTACACGCTATCCGAGGCAGACGGGTATAATCTCCTGACCGCACGTTGGCGGTGTGACGGGAGGGAAGTGGTTTCCTGTGCAATGGACCTCAACTGTGATGATCGGCGTCGGGCTGGGCGCGTTGGCTCTGCTTGCGCTTGGCTACGTCTTTGGCAGTATCCCACGGCGTCGTAAGGCAGAGGAGCTGCTGGCGTCGGCGACGGAGCAGGCGGAGCAGCTGAAGCGAGAGACACTCCTTGAAGCGCGACAGGAGACGCAGGAGCTGCGCGAGGAGCTAGAGCGCCGAGCGAAGCGACGGGAAGAGGAGTTGGCGCGGATGGAAGAGCGTATCCTCCGCCGCGAGGATCGCCTTGGGAAGAAGTCGACGTACCTCGAGCAAATCGAAGACTCCCTGCGGCAGGACGAGCAGGAGCTGAAGCGCCTGCGCGAGACCGGGGAGCAGCTCCTGACGGAGGGCCGCACCCACCTGGAACGGGTCGCGAAGTGGACACAAGATGAAGCGCGCCAGCATCTCGCGAAGCTTGTCGAGGCCGAGTCGCAACGTTTCTTCTCGCACAAGGTCGAGGAGATCGCGCGGCAAGCCAAGGAGGACGCGCAGCAGCGCGCCGCCCACGTCATCGCTACGGCGGTTCAACGGTACGCCGCGGACTACATCGAGGAGAATGCGGTGAGCTCCGTCCCTCTCCCTTCGGAGGAGTTCAAGGGGCGGATCATCGGGCGGGAAGGCCGCAACATCAAGACCTTCGAGGCGCTGACCGGGGTCGAGCTGCTCGTTGACGACACGCCGGAGATGGTCGTCCTATCTTGTTTCCACCCGTTGCGACGCGAGGTCGCACGGATCGCTCTCGGCCGCCTCATTGAGGACGGGAGGATCCATCCTGCGCAGATCGAGGAGAAGGTGCAGCGCGCCAAGGCAAGGCTGGCAGAGCGGATCAAGGAGGAGGGGCGCAAGGCGGCATTCGATGTCGGCGTGGAGCTCCATCCGGAGCTGTCGACGCTCCTCGGGAGGTTGAAGTTCCGTTCGAGCTACGGCCAGAACCAGCTGCTGCACTCCCTTGAAGTGAGCTGGATCGCGAAGATCCTCGCGGACGAGCTGGGGATCGACGCGGCCCGAGCCCGGAGGGCGGGGCTGTTGCATGACATCGGCAAGGCGGTGGACTACGAGGTCGACGGCCCCCATGCGCTGATCGGTGCAGATCTTGCGCGCCGCTACGGAGAGGGAGCCGATGTCGTGCAGGCGATCGCGGCTCACCACGAGGACGTGGACCCTGTAGGGATCATCGACGTGCTGATCCAAGCGGCCGATACCCTGTCCGCGGCGCGGCCGGGGGCGAGACAGGAGACGTACGAACGGTACGTCCAAAGGCTGCGTGAGCTGGAAGAGCTCTGCCGATCATTCCCGGCCGTGCAGGAAGCCTATGCGCTCCAAGCGGGCAGAGAGGTTCGGGTTATGGTGCAGCCGGACCGCGCCAGCGACGAAGTGGCCGCGAAGCTTGCGTACGATATCGCCCGGGCGATCGAGGAGGAACTGAACTACCCGGGCGAGATCAAGGTCAATGTGGTGCGGCGGACGCAGTACACGGAGAGTGCGAAGTGAACGACGAGAACGTCGGAGCGTCTCCTATGCTGAGGGTGTCGGCGGGGTCGAATCCGTCGGCGAGTGCGGGGGCGATCGCCAACGGCATCCGCGAGACGGGAGAGGCCGTGCTTCAGGTGATCGGTCCGCGCGCGGTGAACCAGGCGGTGAAGGCCGTGGCCATCGCTCGGGGCTACGTCGCGGCAAGTGGATTGGACCTGTTCTTCGTCCCGGAGTTCGCCAGCGTCCACATCGGCGACGAGGAGCGCACGGCGCTGCAGTTCACGGTACGTCCACGGCATCGCCCTTCGACTCTTCCCACGCCGCCTGAGGGGGACGCCGACCGGATCGGCGGGTCCTTGTCGCCGTAACAGCCGCACAGTACGATTTCGGCTTGTGCATTTGATGTTCGCGAAGGAGTGAGCCTTTCGATGCAGCGATTCTTCAAGAAGTACCAGAAAGCGATCCTGTGGATCGTCGTCGGCGTGTTCGTGGTCAGTATTGGCTTCCTCGGCCTGCAGCAGGCAGGGATCTTCCAGTCGCGGGGAACGGCGGACGATGGGACACCGGAGATCGTCGCCACGATCGATGGCCGCGACATCACGCAGCAGGCGTACGCTCAGGCATGGGTCAATGTCTTTGGCTACTACCAGTCGATGTACCAGCAGGCAGGACAGGATCTCAACTCCCGCTTCCAGGGTGCAGACGGACGTCTGTTCGCCCTGCAGATGCAGAACGAAGCGCTGGATGGCATTCTGCGTCAGGCTATCTACGATGCCGAGTCGTCTGCTCGGGGCATCGTCGCGCCACGCGGTGAGGTCAACTCGCAGTACGACGCGCAGTATCAGGAGTACCTTGCCTACTACACCGAGGAGGAGATCCGTACCTACGCCGGCGGACTGGGAATGACACTGGGCGAGTTCCAGCAGAGTCTGCGCGACGGGATTGCTGCCGGCATGCGCAATGAGGAGCTGCGGGAGCAGGTCACGGCGGACGTCGCCCCGACGGATTTCGAGGTGGAGGAGTACTTCGAGCGGAACATCGCTAGCTACGATCAGCCGGAGCAGGTCGAGGCGTCACACATCCTCGTCGATGACCGCGAGCTGGCCGTACAGCTTCGGCAGCGCCTGTTGGAGGGCGCTGATTTCGCTCTGCTCGCCGAGGAATACTCGACGGACACCGGGAGCGCCCAACAGGGAGGCGCGCTGGGCTGGTTCGGGCGGCAGCAGATGGTCCCTGAGTTCGAGGAGGCGGCGTTCTCTCTGGACATCGGGGGAATCAGCGATATCGTCGAAACGCAGTTCGGGTATCACATCATTGAGGTCACCGACCGTCGCGAGGCACACACGCCGACCCTGGACGAGATTCGCGACCAGGTTGTCGAGGATGCGACCGCGGAGATGAAGCAGAAGGCGTTCCAGGACTGGTACGATGGAGCGCTCGCCGCGACCGAGATCACGGTGCACATGCCGCTGCTCGCTGCCTACCGGCAGCAGGTGGAGAGCACCGACCTCGGGATTGATGCGTACGAGGCCCTGGTCGCCGAGGGCTACACTGAGGACCCCTACTTGCAGTACTACCTCGGTCGCCTGTACGAGCGCAAGGTCACGTCGTTGGTGCAGGAACGCGAGGTTCTGGAGGCGATCGAGGAGACGGTCCACGTCGAGCATATTCTCGTGGAGAGGGAGCGGCGCGCGGAGGAGATCCTCGACCGGCTTATCGCCGGGGAGGACTTCGGTCGACTGGCCGCGGAGTTCTCCCTCGATCACGAGACCTCCGCCTCCGGTGGGGATCTGGGGTGGATCGCGCGTGGAGACATGCCCGAGGCGTTTGAGGAGGTCGCGTTCTCTGCCGATGTCGGTGGGGAGCCGCAAATCGCGGAGACCGACAGCGGCTTCCATGTCCTTCGTGTGGTTGGGCGACAGGCGGGGCCGACGGAGGAAGAGCTAGCGCGTCTGCAAGAGCTGGAGACCGAGATCGAGACGTACCAGGGGAAGACGCGGGAGGCGTACGCAGAAGCCCTCGCCCAGCTTGCTGCCGATGGGCGGCCGCTCGATGCGTCGTTCCTGCAGCGTTTGCGCTCGGTCGATCCGGATAATGTCGATGCGCTGTACTACCTGGCGCTGGGCGACGCGGAGTCGGGAAACGCGGCAGGCGCGATGTCCCTGCTACGGGAGGTTACGTTCAAGGCGCCGGAGTACTTCGATGCGTATGTGCTGCTCGGAGATCTTGGTGCCAGCCTAGGCGTCTTTGCGGAAGCGATTGACAGCTACGAGCACGCACTCGATCTCCGGCCGGGCTCGGTGACGGTGATGACCAAGCTCGCGGAAACGCATCTTGAGGCAGGCAACCTCGCCGAGGCGGAGGCACTGCTCACCGACCTTGAGGTGGCAGACCCGGAGAGCGTTCGACTCAAGCAGGCTCTCGGTGACCTGCAGTATGAGCGGCTGCTGAATGCCCTCGCCGAAAGGGACGACCTGCAGCAGTTGACCGACCCGACGCCCGAGCAGCAGCAGCAGCTGGCATCGCTTCCCGGGGAGATCGATGCGCTCTACGCATCAACCGTGGAGCACTTCGAGGACGCCGCGAGGACCAGCAGCTCGACCGCGTTGACGGTGCGGCTTGGCCAGGCGCATCTTGCCTACGGGGCGCTGGATCTCGCCGAGCGCGAGTTCGATGCTGCGATACGGCTATCGCCCTACAGCGCGCCGGCGTACGAGGGCATGGCCAGCGTGCACCAGCTTCGCGGCGAACTCGATCAGGCCGTGGAGAACCTGGGCAAGGCGTTCCTCTATGCCTCCGAGGACGATCTGAAACAGGAGTACGGGGAGCGGCTGGTTGAACTCGCTCCTGACGATCTCGAGGTCCGTCTTCGTCTGGCACAGGTCTACGCACGGCGCTACATGTGGAGCGCCGCCATCCGACAGTATGCGGTGGTCATCGAGAGCCGGCCGGAGGACATCGAAGCGTACGAGCTGATTGCCGAAGCGTATCGCTGGCGGACGGAGTACGACACGGCGGTCGACTACCTGCGGCGCGGACTGGAGCACGCGACCTCCGATGCGGAGCGGATCGTGCTGTTGGAGAAGATCATCGAGGTAAATCGGTCGGATGTGGGGAGCCGCAACCCTCTCACCGCTGCGGGTCTTGATGCGCGAATCGATCTCGCCCAGCTATACCTCGAGCGGATCGAGGCCGACGATGCGACGGAGCAGCTCGATCTTGTGGTCGAGGATGCGCCGGAGTACCGCGCCGATGATGTCGCCGCCTTACGCGCGGAAATCGAAGCTTTGGGGACGCCATCCGCTGACATCCTTGAGCTCGACCTGATGGATCTTCCGTCCTCTTCGACTGTCGAGGACGCCGACTTGGCCCCGCCGGCCGACGAAGCCGAGCCCACCGGTGACGGCACGTAGGTCCTTCGTCGACCTCGTGGGACTGATCGCGCGGCTGCGCAGCGACGGCGGATGTCCTTGGGATCGCGCTCAGGACCACCACTCCCTCCGTCCGTATGTGGTGGAGGAAGCGTATGAACTGGTGTCGGCGATCGATGCGGGTGACACGGAAGCTATCCTCGAGGAGTGTGGGGATGTCCTTCTCCAGGTGCTGCTTCACAGCCAGATTGAGGCGGAAGCGGGGAGGGGTACGATTGACGACGTGATCCGGGGGATCCACGACAAGCTGGTGCGCCGTCATCCTCACGTGTTTGCCGATGCTTCGGGCGATCTCCCGTCGATCAAACACCGCTGGGAAGAAGTGAAGTCGAGCGAAGGGACGCGGTCTCACCAGATCTCGACACTGGTGCTCGCACGCAAACTGGCGGAACGCAGCGCGGAACCGCCACCGCTTGTTGGCGAGCGCGCATCCCCAGAAGCGCGTCACGGTGCGGCGCTGCTTCGTGCGGTGGTGGCAGCGGTGAGGGACGGTGTCGACCCTGATCTTGCGCTGCGCGGAGCCATCGACGCGGTCACGACCGCCGATGGCAAGGGGCTGTGAGCTGTGGAAGCTGACGTGTACTGGGTTGCCACACGCGAATCCGAGGTCCACTACCTCGACGCGATCGTCAGCGCATACGATGGCGTCGCCAACGTTCGTCGTGAGTACCGTCTCCAGAGCGGCA
>Ga0272441_10010106_pt1 | contig 14384 bp, 9 predicted proteins | sample SSMProp6N_FD_193582 | JGI IMG/M metagenome (GOLD analysis project Ga0272441, IMG submission 193582) | Marine sediment archaeal communities from Little Sippewissett salt marsh, Falmouth, MA, United States - SSM-Prop-6N | ecosystem: Environmental > Aquatic > Marine > Wetlands > Sediment ... | reverse complement strand
ATCTTTAAGGAAATACCTGTCGAAATTAATCTTAAGGGTACCACGAGGCAACTACATGATTTTCTCTATAAAATTGAATACAAAATCCCAAAACTACTCGTTATAAGACTAATAGAAATAAGAATAGATAATTATCGTGACCCAAAAGAAATATTCACTAAAATTGTTGTTGCTGGATATATTTTGAATCCAAAATGATAATGAGATTATAAAATGATACGTTGGAACTTATTGATTATAAACCTGCTTTTGTTAATAACAGCCATTTTTCTGGGTTTTTATCTGTTTGAGCTTATAAATTCAACATATGACTTTGAAAGCCTGGCACAGAATCTTAACACTGCAACCAAAAAATCGATTAGTGAAGTCCCAAAAATCGAAAAAAAATATAAACCGAATACTGTTTTCTTCAAGGATATTATAGAAAAAGAACTCTTCAGACCGGATCGAAAAGAGTTTATCGTGGAAAAAAAAGAAGAGGAAAAACAAGAGGATGATGACATGGATGAACCAAATTTCATTGTCAGAGGTATTATTATTTTCAATGAATCATCCAAGTCAGCAATTGTTGAGAAATTACCTTCAAAAAACAAACCTACACGACCAACAAGAGGGCAAAGAGCAAAACCTGATAATAACGCAAAAATTCCTCCAAAAATCTATAAAGAAAAAGATGAAATAGACTCAGGTTGGATTTTGAAAACCATATATCCAAGAAGAGTTGAATTCTGTCATGGTGGAAACTGTTTTTTTGTTGAGCTATATAAAACTTATGAAGATGCTAATTATCAACCACCTAAATTCCCAACAAATACTGCTAGAAAAACTCGATCAAGTAAACCTAGAACAGAGAGAACAAAATCCACAGAATTTTCTGCTGAGGAGTTTAAAAGGTTGATTCAACGAGGTGGTAGAAAAAAACCATAGATAAGAAATGGAGAATTTAATGAAGAAAAATTTAATCCTAATACTTTTTATGATTATTATAATCTCGTCAGGTTGTGCTCATTTTAAATTAGGGAAATATAAAAAAACGACTGCGGAACCTTCACAGGAAATCCAGTCTACCATTGAACAACAAGATCAAAAAGATGAAACATCCCAGGAACAAGAGATTGATGAAAAGACATCTGAAATTGATAAAGAAGTAACTATAGATATTGACAAGGATTCAGAAAAAGACTTTATGGAAGGAGCTAAAGAGAAATTCGAAGAAAAGATGGATCCTTCAGTGCCAACTCCGGATGGTTCATTACCCACATTCCAACAGGAAGATGCACCTTTAGAACAAGTGCTTGATGTAATCGCTGAAGAAACAAAAATGAATTATATCATTGATCCCTCAGTCAGAGGTAAAAAGGTGACAATTCGTATCTGGAAAAAAGTAAAACCGGAAGATGTATTCTCTGTACTGGAGGCAATTTTGCAAATGAACGGACTTGCTGCTGTTCGCTCAGGGGATCTTTGGAAAATTGTGCCTTCTCCAACTGCAAAAGAATTTCCTCTGGAAACTTTGATCGGAAAAGATCCTGACAATCTTATATCTACTGATAGAATGATTACACAAATAATTCCCTTACAATATATCAGTGCTCAAGATGCTCTTGCTGTGGTCAAAGGTTTTTTATCCAAGTACCATGGAGAATACGCTGATAACAATACAAACATTTTAATCATTACGGACTATTCTGCCAACATCTACAACGTACTTAAGATTATTTCCGTACTTGATGTTGAGAAAGCTGTTAATCAGTTGAAAGTATTTAAAATTATTTACGCTGATGTTCAGGATGTAGTAAATGTTGTGAACCAGTTTTTTCAAAGTCAAGCTTCTTCAACGAGGAGATCCTCTCGACCACCGTTGAGAAGCAGATCCTCCAGCAAGTCAACTGCTTCAGAAGCATTTGGTGCTGATTTTTCTGAAGCTCCAATTATAATTGCTGAACCAAGATCAAACACGCTGATAACTTACGGCTCTGAATCAGCTCTAGAAGCTGTTGGAAAAATTCTTAAACTTGTGGATGTTGATGTTTATGTTCCCGAAAAGACTTATGTTTATTATGTCCAGAATCAAAAAGCAGAAAACCTTGAAAAAACCTTGAATAGTCTATACTCCAAAGGATCTTCTAAAAAAAATCAAAGAACGGGGATTTCAAGTACGATGCAACAGAGATCAGCACCACCGCCAACTGCAACTACAAGACATGAAGGAACAACTGAAACATCAACAGCTGTGAGGGGAGAAGTCTCTATTGTATCCGATGAAGAGACAAATGCATTAATTATTGTTACAGATCCTCAAAATTGGTTCCAAATTTTGGAAACTATAAAAATGTTGGATATTATGCCAAAACAAGTTCTAATCGAAGCTCTTATTGCTGAAATCATGCTCAATGATCAAACACAGTTTGGCGTTTCATGGTATCTGAAGGGTAAAGATACTCTTAATCTTTTCGGCGAAGAACAAAATATTACAACTAACACTGCTCTTAATCTTGGGAAAACTGCATCCCCAGTAGGTTTCGCAAATGCACCCCTGGGTTATTCTTTTAGTGTTGTGGATCCAGTCAGATTAGCATCTTTACTTACACTTTATGCAGCAGGATCCAAGCTAAATGTCTTATCAAGCCCCCATTTACTTGCGAGTAATAACCAGGAAGCTTCAATAGACATAGGAAATCAGGTTCCAATCGTAACTAGCGAAACTCTTGATAGCACTGTTACAACTAGCAGGTATAATCAGATTCAATATAAAAATACCGGTGTGATTTTGAGAGTTACACCACACATAAATTCCGATAGAAATGTCAGACTCGATATCGAACAGGAAGTCAGTGAAGCTGTAGAAAACACTTTGGGTGGGACTTCATCTCCGGTTATTCAACAGCGAAAGGTTCAATCTTCAGTTACGGTAAGAGATGGTGAAACTCTGGTTATAGGTGGAATGATCAGTAAAACCAAAACTTCATCCAATGAAGGTATTCCATGGTTAAAGAAAATACCAATTTTGAAATATCTTTTTGGTAATTTCTCCAGCACTACAAAAAGTATTGAACTGCTTATCATGATCACTCCTCATGTTATCGAGTCATATGAGGAAGCAAAAACAGCTTCGGAGGATCTTCAATCAAAGGTTGAATCTCTTTTAAACGAAATTAAAAAAGCAAGAAAAGAGACTGCCGTTAAATCTGAGAAAACTAAAAAATAAATGGATCTTTTTAATGTTGATTTTGTCAATAAAAATGACAATATTATTTTATAGCAATATAATTTCAAGAGATTATAAAAGGAGATACAATAATGAGTAAGAAAAAGAAAGTAAAATTTAAAACAAGAGATTTTTCAATTATAACCCTTTCAATTTTGGTTATTACATCCATAGCTATTTTAAGCAACTTCAATATCCAACTGTTTAATTCTTCTGAGAGCGATATTGCAAATGAACTAAAATTGCTGGTTGAAGCTCAAAAAAACTATAAAGAAGTCTACAATACATTTGCCACTTCATTCGATGCTCTTGACTATAAAGGCTTATTAGAACAAAACTACCTTGCCCGTGCTAAGAAAGGATATGAATTCAGACTCGAATATGGAAGTCAAAACAGCTTCTCTTTTACGGCTAATCCTAAGAATCCTTCGCTAAGTAATACATATTATTACGTCGATGAATCAGGTGTTATTAGATATAATTTTAACAGCCCTGCAAATGAAAACAGTATACCAATAGATGGATAATTACTTGTTTAAAATTTTCATTACATTAAATTGTGAAAAAGGAAAATTCTATTTGCATGTAAGTTAATTCAAAATCTTTGATTTAAAAATAAAGGAATAAATATGAAATTAATGCTGCCGCAAAAATATCATTTTGAAATCCGTATCCTCGTATTATTTATTCTAATAATACCTATTCTGATTTGTTCGGGCTGTGACAGACCAGGTGGAGAGGATGAAGAAGGAAGATCTTACACTTATGGAATGCAGATTTCTTCTGTCAATGACCATGAAGATGGAACTTCATATATTATCCTTGATATGTCACCAGAAAATGTCGGTACAGATGAGCTTGCTGATATTACGATAGATAACGTGATACCATCATCGGGAACAGATGCAACTATAAACCAGTACGATGAAACGAATTCATTACATATTAACGCCTATAAAGTCGATTATCATATTAAAGATTTTGAAAATGTTGCTTCTTATGTCGGTAGACTTAATATACTTATAACTGCTGGAGGTTCTCAGACTTTTAATATTTTGCTTATGACTGGTGCAACCAAAATGGATTTACTTGGTTCCATTGGTTATGACAACCAAAAAGGCTATTTGACATTTACTTTTTCAGGATATGATGGTAATGGGAATGAAAAGTCAAGATCTATTGATGTAGACGCATATGTTTATACATATTTGAGAGAAACAGCAACACCCAGTGAAACGCAAACAGCGACAGCTACAAAAACTCAGACTGCAACCCCATCAGCTACAAATACTGCAACGCCTTCAGCCACTGTAACGCAAACATTTTTTTGATTTATTTGAGAAGTTTATTTAAAACAATATCCTTCTCAGTTTTAAACCTTTTTGTTAAATAGAATGAAATTGATTTTTTCCTTCTCATTCCTGGTTGATTATCTCGCCTTTTCTGCTCTCTCCTTAAAATTGCCCGAGTAATTCAGGCATTTCTTAAAGAATTAAATTATCAACTTCTGATTCTTATTTCGTTGAACTAATTTCATACTCATTTTCTTTTTATAAGTAAAATGTTTTTCTTACCTGGAGGTAAAAATGTTGTGTAGCTGAATTTTTTATGCACTGAATAATTGGGTAATTTATTAAAAGCTATAATATATTCGTCATCTACTACCCACCACCAGGAAAGATCTTCCCGCTCTTTTTCATATGTTCGGGCTGAATTGTAAGTAAATAATCCGTTGAATTCGAATCCTCCATCTATTACTTCAGGTTTTATCCCTTTTGCAAATAGATAATCTACTGCATTCCATCTACCTTTGTTCCATGATATATAATCATGAAGACCTGTTACTGATATTATCAAAAATAAAAAAATGAGAATCTGTGCAATAAAATATTGCCTTTTGGCTTTAAAGGAATTCTTAAAACCTTCTTTCATATACCCTGAGTTGTTGGAAAATAGTAAGATAGAGAATAAAGGAATTAAAAAGATTATGTATCTGTCAAAAGCTTTGTTATAGAAATATAATTGAAGGATGTAAAATCCTGATACAAGCAAAATAAAAAATTGTGAAATATTATACCAGTGTATAAATTCAGATTTTTTGTAGTTTTTAATATATGAAATAATTTTTTTCAATAAAAGGTAAAATAGCCATGACCCCGATAAAGAACCAACTATACTGATTATTAATATAAAAAATGATGGAATTTCAAAGGGTGGGGGATAATGAAGGATGTAAGTATCGCGAAGAGTTAAGGGACCTGTACTGAAATTGGATATCATGTTCTCGAAATATGGAAATAAGGAAGAGATTTTATCTGAACTGAAAAAAGGACTTTTTTGAGGGGTAGTAAAGGAATAAATAATAAACAAAACTACAAAAACGAGTACGCTGGTTACTAATAAGCTATTTTTTTTTAAAAAGTTCTTATGATTCTCTTTTTGTTTTGTTTGGAATTTTAAAAAGTCGGAAATACTGATAATGACTAAAGGAAAAAGAAAAATTCCTAGATATGAAAAGATTGCATAAGTCCTGTATGGAAGCAAACCTAAATTCCAGTTGTTTCTTATGAAATCAATTTTCTCCCCAAGACTTCCTGAAACACCAAATTGTAAAGCCATCCAATATTGAAATATGAAAATTAATATTATTGGTAATAAGAGTATTAAAAGACTCAATTTAAAAAAATCTGAACGTTTTTCCTTAAACTTGTTCTCACAATCGAATATTTTAAAACAACATAACAACAATGTAATTCCAGCAGACATTGAGATAAGAATACCTATTTGACGTACTAGAGATGATAAAATGCTTAATGTTAATGCAATTATGAATATCTTATAATATGACTTTTCACCTTTATTTAACTTAACATTAAAAACATTTTTAAGACCTTTGATATAACAAAAAATGGAAATAAGTACTAATGCAAGGAAAAATATATCTGTCATGAAAGTGTATGATAAACTCAAGAATATGGGATTCACCAGGAGAATTAAGGAGCAAAGCAACGAAACTTTTCTTTTGATTTTAAATTCGATGAGTAAATAGTACAATGTTAAAACTGAACAAAATCCCATAATATACGAGAAGATGTGAAGGATCGAATATTTCATCCCGAATATCTTGATTAATATTGAGCCACAAAAGACTTGAAAAATTAAACTCATCGAAGGCCAATCGGTCATATCCAATCTACCTTCTTCTGAAAGGATTCTAGCGATCTCGCAATATGACCAGTCATCCATAAGGGGGAATTCAAAGGAAATCGGCACGATAAAAAGGATTAAAAGATACAGTCCGATCAATATCAACAAATTTTTATTTTTGTCAATATTTTCAACTAGATTTTTAATCTAAAATTTCCTCGGAACCATGGTTTAATAAGGGAAAACCAATGCTATTGTTGCATGTTTATATATCTGATGTTAAAATATAACTTAATAATCAAACTCTTTCAAGCAGCCTTAAAAGGAGATCGATATGTTTTTCAAGAATACTAATATTATTGCAATATTGTTATTTCTTCTAATGATAATAATAATTCCAACTGGTTTTTCATTTAGTGCACCATATTGGGCAGAATTGGATGGATCCGGTTCAGGGGGTGGGATTTCTTCTGATTCTTCAGGTCTCGCATCACAGAATCCCATTATCAAATTAGATAGTCTCGGTTTACCTCATATCGCATATCAGAATCAGTATATATATCAAAGTTATCCCCCTGAATATGATGTATATTATGTTCATTTCAATGGAAGTAGTTGGACAACTTATGGAAACGGTAACATCGATATGGGTGTTAGCGGTAATTTCGGAGATTCCATTCATCCTGATATGGTCTTAGATTCTAATGATTATCCACATCTAGTTTGGGATAATGTATCTCCTCAGGGTGACCTAGAAATTTTTTACAAAAAATGGAATGGATATGCTTGGACGACACTTGCAGGCGCTGACAGTAACGGTGGTATTAGTGATAATACTACAGCTTCACAATATCCGAGTTTAGAAGTTGACGTATATGGTAACCCACATGCTGTCTGGCAGGATCTCGGGAATTATGCAACAACTGATAATTTAGAGATCTTTCACCGTTATTGGAATGGAAGTGGATGGACAACTTTTGACGGTGCTGATGCAGATGGAGGTCTTAGCAGATCAGTTGGCACTTCAAAATTTCCAAGAATAACTCTTGATTCAAACGGATATCCAAATGTAGTATGGCAGGATCTTACAAATGGTAATTATGAAATATACTTTGTAAGATGGAACGGTTCTTCATGGACTTCCTATGGTAATGCAAATCAAAACGGTGGAATAAGCAATAATTCAGGTACCTCTCAATACCCTGATATTGCTCTGGATTTATCGAATAGACCTCATGTGACATGGGAAGATAATTCTTCAGGAATTTATCAGATTTATTATAAATACTGGAATGGTTCTTCATGGGTTGAAAACAATAATTCTGCCTCTGGAAGTGGAATATCTAATGGTTCTTCAACATCTAAAAAGCCGAGTATAGATATTGATACTTCATCCCATCCTCATATTTCATGGACTTGCCAATTAAGCGGTCCAAATACAGAAATTTATTTTAAATATTGGAACGGATCATCATGGCTACAAATTGCAAACAGTGCACAATCTGTAGGTGTTAGTGACACTTATACTGCTTCATCGAATTCTTCTATTCATTTAAGTCCAAATAATATTCCTTATATAACATGGCAGGAATATATTTCGAGTGATTTCGAAATATACATGAGATATCTTGCAGACACAGATGCAACACAAACACCAACTCCAACTACAACCCCAAATCCAACACCATCTCCGTCGCAAACTCCAACACAAACAATTACACAAACACCCACCATGACAATTACCCAAACCGTTACTGCAACTCCAACGTGGACAGAACCACCAACACCAACTGAGACTCCTACAAACACAATAACTAAAACCCCCACAATAACAAAAACTGCAACGCTAACCAAAACCGCTACACCTACGGATACGGATACTCCTTCAAATCAATATCCAATTTTATCGGACGGAAAAGTCCAACCATTATATGGCAATACTGATACAACATTTACATTTTCAGTTTATTATTCGGATGATGAAGGAGCTCCCTGGTTTACAAGAGTCTATTATAATAATGGTTATCAAGAAAATGTCAAATCAATGACCCTAACATCAGGATATTCAAATAATGGTACTTATACTAAAGAAACTACTTTGACTGAAGGAAATTATTATTACTATTTTTATTTTCAAGATCCACAGGGATATGAAGCAAGATATCCAGCAAGTGGTTACATTTATGGTCCTTATGTTAGCCCGGCTTCTACATCAACAGAAACAGCAACACCATCATCAACTCCTCAACCCACAATAACAGAAACGCAAACCCCAACTGAAACAGAAACTTCAACACCTCAACAGACTCCAACTGAAACAGAAACTTCAACACCTACAATAACACCAACAGAAACACCAACACCAACTCCTACACCAGGAGAATATTCATACTGGATGCCCTATTTTAAAACCCACATGCAAACATCGACTGACTCTCTGCTTGCACTGACCAATCCATCTGATACAGAGCAAATGGTATGGTTGGATATATTCGATCAAGATGGTTCAAATTTATACAGAGGCACGAGAAGGATATCACCGGATAATTTATCTGTGTTTTATTTGAACAGTCTGTTAAACGCTGACAAATATGGTAGTGCAAAAATTGGATGGGATAATGAAACACTCATTGCGTGGGGAGCAGCTTATAATTATGATATATTCAAAGGTTATCCAATATCCATTGATCTTCCCATGATGTCACCAATTTATATTCCCTTCTTTGAGGTTTTGCCCGGACTTATATCAACCAGTATCATGGTAAGTAACCCTGAGGAAACTACAAGAACGTGCCAGATTACTTTATATGACGAAACTGGTGTTAACATCCTTGATGGAACCAGTTTCATTGTTCAACCTAATGAAACAAAGCAAATAATTCTGGATGATTATATTTCGGAATTTAAAATGGGTTCTGGTAAAATTCAATGGTCTGGTGGAGGGCAACTTGGTATATATGGACTTGTCACTAATACAAAAACAAACACGAGCTATCCTCTGACATTCAATCAACCGATAGCTTCCGGTGGAATTCTTACAAACCAGTACCTACCATTTTGGCAAACCATTACAGAGGAAAGTGTAACTACACTAATTGCTTTAAGTAATCCTGGATCTGAAAATACTTTCGTTCGTGTTCGGTTTTATGATGAACAAGGAAATTATTTAGGTGGTGAAAGCCCGTCAATCAGACCAAATCAGATGCTCCTGATGAATGCAACGGATTATATAACTGGAAATGGCACAGGTAGTGCTGAAATTTCTTGGGACACTGGAATTTTAAATGCATGGTCTGCTCTTTACAAAGGTTCTAACGCTACTGGATATCCTCTTTCGATAGGAGAACCTCGGGACAGGATAATTTACATTCCTTTCTTTCAGGTTAACTACGATGAGATGATATCTACTTTTATCATTCTAAACAACATTGCCGATACAGAAGCTAGCGCAACAATTACATATTACAGTCAAACAGGTCAGCATTTTGGAACTGATTCTCTTACTGTTCCTCCAAATCAAACTGTAACAACTTCTGCGAAAACTGTGGTAAAAATTAACCAGATAGGTTGGGGATCTGTTTCTATAAATACAGGTTCGCTTAATGTTTGGGGATTAATATATAGCGATAAAGAAGGAACAGGTTTCGCTCTTACTTTTTTGCCCCCATACCAAAATTGATGTAAATGAAGCATACTCGAGTATAGAATATAAAAATGAATATCAGATGAGCCTGTCTGATATTCATATTTAAAATATTATAAAGCTGTAAAACCTTTAATTTTTGTATCTTGAGGAGGATTCTATGCTTGACGCACTATTCAAACCACGTTCTATCGCCATTATCGGCGCTTCAAATAATCCACTAAGTATTGGGCATATTGTAATCCAGAATCTCATTGATCATGGATTTAAAGGTCCTATTTTCCCTGTAAATCCAAAATCGCCTTATATCAGATGCCTGAAAGCATATCCATCAGTTTTGGATATTCCTGATGAAGTCGATCTTGTCAATATTTCTATTAGAAATATTTATGTTCCTGATGCAATTGAGCAATGTGGAAAGAAAGGTGTCAAATTCGCAATTGTTCATACTGCTGGTTTCAAGGAAGTCGGTGAAGAAGGATTGAAGCTCGAAAAGAAAATGATCGAGACTGCACATAAATACGGTCTGAGGATTTATGGACCAAACTCTCAGGGAATTCAAAATTCAGATCAATCAGTATCGGTTTATGCAAATTTTACTTTCGTTCCCATGTTTCCGGGAAATATTTCGATAGTTGCTCAAAGTGGAGGTGTAGGAGAAGTTCTTAAGCTGCATCTGTATGAAATTGGGCTTGGAATAAGAATGTACGCCAGTTTCGGGAATGAATGTGATGTGAGTATGAATGAGATTATAGAACATTATGGTGAAGATGATGGTACTGATGTTATTATGGTTCATATTGAGACCCTTAAAGATCCTGAAGGATTTCTTAAAATTGCAAGCAAAATTACAAAGAAAAAACCTATCCTTGCATTGAAATCGGGCAAGACTCCTGAAGGTGCTAAAGCAGTTTCCTCTCATACTGGCACCTTGATGGAGCAGGATACGACAACCGATGTCATTTTTAAAAAGAGCGGTGTCATTAGATTTCAGACACAGGATGACATGATCCAGACAGCAATCGCATTCTCGTCTCAACCTACACCCAAAGGGAAAAAAATTGCGATGATCACAAATACAGGCGGTCCGGGTATTCTCGCTGTTGATGAATGCATCGAAAGCGGTATGAACCTCGCTAATTTACAAGAAAAGACTAAAAATAATCTTAGAAAAAAACTTCATCCCGAGGCTACTGTTCATAATCCGGTGGATGTTGTCGCAACAGCTACACCCGAGCATTATGATCTCGCAATTCAAGCTCTCATTGATGATCCAAATGTTGATTCTATTCTGATTAATTTCATTACAGCTCCATTTGTTGATCTTAAAGGGATCGGTACTAAAATTGCCAGCCACGCAAAAACAACAACAAAACCTATTATCTGTGTATTAATGACAATCGAAAAATGGGGTTATCTTGTTGACATGGTTCGAAAAGGTGGTATTCCTGTTTATGCGTTTCCGGAAACAGGTGCTAAAGTCCTGGTTGCTATGTCGAAATATGGTGACTTCAAGCATAAAAAGATAAAAAAGCCAAAAGTATTTAAAGTCAAAAAGGAAAAGGTCAAAAAAATCCTTCAATCCGCTACAGATGGTTACCTTTCTCAGATGGATGCCTTTACGGTTCTTGATGCTTATAATATTCCTGTTGCAGGTTTCAACTCTGCAAAAAATGCTGCTCAAATGAAAAAAATAGCAAAAACATTGACTTACCCGTTGGTAATTAAAGCTGATTCATCGGATATTGTTCACAAAACCGAAATGGGAGCTATCAAGACTGGTATAAAGAATGAAAAAAAGTTGCTTGAATCATTTGATAAAATGAACAAAAAATTATCTAAATTCAAACCTTCTTTTCTTCTTCAGGAGGAGCTACCCCCTGCAAAGGAAATTATAATTGGTGTTAACAACGCTGAAGGATTTGGACCAATCATTATGTTCGGTCTCGGTGGTATTTTTGTTGAAGTATTAAAGGATGTCCAGTTCAGGTTAGCACCATTGTCTGAATCTGATGCTCTTGAAATGATCAACTCAATAAAGGGTTACCCGATACTAATGGGTACGAGAGGAGAAAAGGGAGTTGATATCAAGAGTATTTCCGAGTTAATTCAAAGGATATCAAAACTCTCTATCGATTTTCCCCAGATAAAGGAAATGGATCTAAACCCTGTATTCTGTTATGGGAAAAACAAAGGATCGAAAGTTGTGGATGTCAGAATCAGAATAGAGAAAAGTTAAATTATTCAGGACTTGAAATTCAAATATTTTGAATTATAGATAAGCACCGCTATAATAGAAGGTGTGAGTGTTAAAAAGGCTATAAGACTTGCAGTTTCGCTCATTAGGGCAAAACTCGCTTATTGGGGTGTTGGTGTTTGTGTAAAACCGATAACCTTAACCTTTTCAGTAACGAATAGATGTCAATCACGATGCAAGACGTGCAAAATCTGGGAGATATATAGAAAAGAGCCTGATAAAAGGTTTACTGAATTAGCACTAGATGAGATTGAAAAAACTTTCAAGAGTCTAAAAAACATTTATTTTTTCAATGTAAGCGGTGGTGAACCTTTCTTAAGGGGCGACCTTCCCGAAATCATCGAACTGGCTTCCATCCATCTCGAGCCTGCAATTTACCATATTCCTACAAATGCCCTTGCTCCTGATAGAATAGAGAAGCAGACATCAAGAATTCTCGAGATTATTATCAAGAATACTCCCGATTCTATCCTGACGGTCAAGCCGTCATTGGATGGATTAGAAGACTTGCATGATCAAATTAGGGGAGTAAAGGACAATTTTAAAAAGGTCGAGGATACAACAAAACGACTTTTAGGACTTTCTCATCAACATGATAATCTATTAATTGAATTGGGAACAGTTATCTCTAAAAACAATGTTGAAAGACTCGAACCACTTATAGACTATGTCCATTCTCTGGGAGTCCAAAGTTACAGGCACGAGATAGCAGAGGAACGCTTCGAATTCAAAAATTTCGGTGATGGTATTGCTCCATCAGAAGAAGACTATTTGAGATTAATAAAATTCTTCAAAAGAAAAACACTGGATAGTTTGAGAAATAACAAAAAAAAATATACTAAAATAACAGAATTACTCAGGATAATTTATTACGATCTGGCTTATGAAATAGTTTCAAAAAAGAAACAGGTTATTCCATGCTATGCAGGTATTACAAACATTCATCTCGATCCTTATGGTGAAGTCTGGTGCTGCTGTGTAAAAGGTGACGAGTTATCATTAGGAAATATCAGGGATTTTGATTACGATATTTCCAGTATTATCAATTCCAAACATGCAAAAAGCATTCGTGAAAGCATTAAAAGAAAAGAATGTTATTGCCCCCTTGCGAATCAGGCTTATTCGAACATCCTTCTGAATCCTGTTTATTTATTGAAAAGACTGCCTGGAATTTTTTTGCAGAAGTCATAGATTGGTCTTACATTTGGGCAAATTGGGCAAGCTCCCGTCACCTAGGTAATGAACGAATTTTTTCGTTCCAATTAATGATAATACTCAAAATTTCTCATTTTATATAATTCAAAAAAGATAAAGGATGTTAATTGCCTATAATGTCATAATATTGTTCTTTTGTAATATTGATTTTTCCATGATGAGACATTTTTTTACCAACATAATTTGAAAAACGTTTTTTGAAATCTCTAACATCAAAAAAGTCAATGTAAAAAATATGACCTCTTTCCCAATGTGATTTTTTATAATCTTCAATGCTAACAGTGTATAAACTAGCAGGATAGTCTGTAAGTTTTTTATAAAGATTCAATTCTTTTTCGGTCTCAGGTTTTTCTATTATCTCATAACGGACAACAGTAAAACCACCAATAATAAAATCATTTTGATAAAATAATATTTTGGAACCAGCAGGTAAAATATCTTTTTTAAAAATTGGTTTCTTTTTGGATGTTTTAATTCTATAACAATGAGAAAATGCCCAAGCAGAAAAATCTTTTCCTCCTGCTAAATTTGGATTGTATGACATAACAACATATAAAGGTTCTTGATTTTGGTTTAAAATGTTAATTGATTCGATATTACTTCTAATGTTTATATATCTTCTAATTTCGATTAAATCATGTAGTTCTTTACTATGATCCTTTTTTAATTTCTTTCTAAGCCCACAACTATCATTCCAACAAATAACTACATATTTCCTATCATCCTTCATTTTATTTTGATGTTTGTGTGTAATGAAATTTTCGGATTCGTATTCAAATTCGACAGTATATAATGTACCCCAAAAATTGGACAGTTGTTTAAGGTGTAATTGAGAGTATAATGGAGTCGATTCTGAACAAGTATGAGGAGACAGATTTTATGGGCAGGATACGCAGACGTTTCGATGCGTCATT
>Ga0272441_10010105_pt1 | contig 14385 bp, 6 predicted proteins | sample SSMProp6N_FD_193582 | JGI IMG/M metagenome (GOLD analysis project Ga0272441, IMG submission 193582) | Marine sediment archaeal communities from Little Sippewissett salt marsh, Falmouth, MA, United States - SSM-Prop-6N | ecosystem: Environmental > Aquatic > Marine > Wetlands > Sediment ... | reverse complement strand
AGCTGATCCACGCCGGGCTTGCGCGCGCGGTGACGGAATTGAACCGGGCGGTGACCAACATTTATCCGAGCTTCACGGCGCTGTCGTCCTGGGTCAGTGGCGGCGAGCAGTGCACGGACCTGTTGATCGGCGGCGTAACGAACTATATTCCGGGCGTGCTCCTGGAAGATGCGTTGGACGACTGCCTGGACCCGAGCGCGCCGATGACGTGGGAACCGATCGCGTGGGGCGGCGACACCGCGCTCGTGGCGCGGGTCGCATGGGCCTGCATCAATTGTTCCGGATTGCTCGATGCGAGCGAGGTCGACAAGGAGAACCGGGGCCCGGGCGAGAGCCCGGGCGAGATCCAGACGGCGGGCCTTCCGGAGATGATGAACGCGGCGGAATTCCGGAACAACACGCACAACGCGGGTTATTACGAGACGTTGCGGGACGTTTGGACCGTGAACAAGGGGTCCGGGCTGTCCGATCCGCCGGAGCATTTCTTCACCTATTCCAGCGATCCGGACCAGTACTGGCACACGAACGCGTTCTGCAGTCCGGGTGTGGCGGTGAGCAACAAGCTGAACTTGAACGCGATCACACTTTATCCTGACAGCGCGATCGGGAAGAAGGTGATCGGCATGAAGGACTTCGATGATCTTTCGCCGGGTGAACGCGAGGAGCTGCACGACATTCTGCTCGAGTATTTCTACAAGGCCGTTTCGTCGAACCAGGCGGCGGGCACCGCGAGTGGACGACCCGGCGATATGGGGTACCTGCTGATCAACTACATTGACAGCGACAATCTGCCGGAGGATTCCGACGCGAACTATACGGAGTGCGAGGCTGTCGATTGCAGCCCGATGATCAACGAGATCGCGGTGGACATCGATTCGACGGGCGCGGGTGTAACAAACTACGTGCTCAAGGTCGAGTGCTGGTTTCCGTTCGTGCCGGTAACGGTCGAGGACGGCGAGTACAAGCTGATCATCGACGTGTTGGAGCAGGACGACCGATGCAATGATCCCGGCCATGCGCGCAATCGCGCGAACTGTCTGTGGACTTCCGAACGCGACGAGAGTCCCTCGAGAATGACACTTGGCGCGATGTCCTATCCGGGCCATCAGTATGAGGTGATCGAGACGAGTGTGATCCCGGCGCTCGGTGAACGGTTCAAGGAGGCGCCCGACAAGTTCGGTACGGTCGGGTGCGCGTGGATCCGCACGACGCTCATACATGTGGGCACAGGCACGATTGTGGATCAGGCGCCGGGCTGGCGCGGCGGGGACAAGTGCGAGCAGATCAAGTACGACGGGTACGGTTGCCTGCCGTTTCCCTGTATTGACGGACCGGGCTACGGTCGCGGCCCGGCGGGCAGCTATGCGATCAACGACCCGCGCTGGAACTATGCGAGGAAGGGCTGGCAGGGCGGCGGCAATCTTCAGAACCCGAAAAAGACCAGTCTCGAGTTCCGGCAGCCGGGAAAATGGTGTAATCCGGGGCAAATGACCTTGGGCGACATGAACGACATATGCCATGCGTGGGACGAGCAGTCGCTTGCCACGGACTACCGGGGTGTTTACCAGAAACCCGACGGGCTGCCCATCTACATTCGCAACGGCCCGCTCGAGTCGATCGGCGAGCTGGGTTTCCTTTATATGAGCAACCCGCTCAGCAACAGGAATCCCGATCGACCGCCGGCCTTTTGGCTGAGTCTCGACATGTTCGACGAACAGATGCGGCGGATTCTTGATTGGTTCACGATTCAGCCGGTGAACGAGCCGGTTGCGCGCGGGCGCGTGAACATCAACACGCGGCATCCGGCGGTTCTGAAGGCGCTGCTCGAGGGGATCAAGGTCGAGCAGTATCCCGGGGCACCTGACAGCAAGACCTTGAGCTCCACGGCGGTGGACAAGATCGTGGATGCGATTATCGAAGGCGGGCCGTATACGAACGTTTCGGACATCGGCCGGATCGAGGAGTTGCAGGACAGCGTGCCGTCGGTGAACGGTCTGGATCCGAAGAACAGCGATCACGCGCGCGAGTCGTTGCTGCGTGGGATCATACAGCTCATCACGGTGCAGGACACGGTCTATTCGATTGTGGTTACCGCCCAGATCGCGATGCCGGATCCGGACGGCACGCCGCAACCGATTGCCGAGCAGAAGGCGGTCGCGACGGTCTGGCGCGACGCCTACACGGGCAAGACGCATCTGCGCTCGCTCAAGTGGCTGGCGGACTAGCCCGCAGGCAAGGAATGCCTGCCGTACTGCCTTTGGCTGCTAGTCTTCCTCGTTGAGCCAGTCGTCGGCGTATTCCGGAGCTTCCTGGCCGCCGCGCACGGCGGCATCGAGCGAGGTGAATGCGGAACCGGGGAAGCCGGCACGTTTCAGGATGTCTTTGTGGGCGCGGGTCACGAGATCTTCCCAGCGTGCAAGGTCATCGGGCACGCAGACCTCGATACTGCCGACGCTGCGGAACCGTTGGCCGAGCACTTGGCTTTGGGAAACCTCCGCTTTCAGTGCGTAGGCACGCGCCGCTTTGATGGCCCGGTCGACCTTCCAACGTCGCTTGTAGCCGCGCAGGTTCCAGGCGCGGTTCGAGACGAAGATCCCGGACCATACGGGGGCGTACTTGATGCGGCTGTAGTAGGGTGCGGCACCGTAGGTCTTGCGGTCGAGGTAGACGTTGGGCGCGCCCTCGGCCAGGTCGATTTTGCCCTGTTGGAATGCTTTGTTCAGTTCTTGCTGCGCGACGACCATCGGCTTTGCGCCCAGGACCTTCCAGGTTTCTTCGATCACGGGGTCGTCGGGAATCGCGATTTTCTTGCCGGCCAGGTCTTGCAGGCTGCAAACGGGCACGCGCCCGAACACGTCGCGCTGGCCGCTATAGAAGTAGCCGACCCAGACCATTTCCGCTTTCTGCAGCTTCTTGATCGCGCGGTCGCCGTAACCGGAGAAACGGACCGCCTTCATATGGTCGGGGCCGCGAATCAGGAAGGGCAGGCCGAGCGCCATGGTTTCCGGCGCGATCTGTCCGAGCAGGTCCGAACTGAGCACGGCGATTTGGACCTGATCACGGCGGAACCCTTCGACGACACGTGCGATCCCGACCTTCTCGTCCATCGCAACGAGATCCATGGCGACTTCCGGGATCTCCTTCTCGATGCCTGCCTTGATCCGTTGCGCGACCCGGTGGTCCAGGCTATCCTTGCCGCCCGAAAACGCGAGGGTCCAGATCTCCGAACGTTGTTGTTCCTGGGCCGTGCAGGCCACAGCCAAGAGCGCCGCGGCCGCACCCGTGGCGAGCAACGCCTTCTTCGAGTACATGGGGTTTCTCCTTCTGTCTTCAGACCGTGAAAGGGTCATTCGCTCAGTTCGCCGAGGCGTGCGATGGCCTGTTCGATACGCGTGCCGGCTTGTTCGTCCCGGACTTTGGCCCGGGCCTGTTCGGCGAGCTCGCGGGTTACCGCGATTTCGGCATGCAGCGCGGTCCGTCGCTCCTGGATCGGCTCGAGCTCCGCCTTGCGGCGCGCCTCGATCCTTTGCAGCGTGCGCTGTCTTGTCGCGTCGAATTCACGTTGCCGGTTCCGCTCCTTCTCCACGTGCTTGCGGCGCGCCTCGCCGGGTGCCATGCTCTGGCGTTCGCCCGGCGTGTACTTCGCCTGCTCGACGCGCATTTTCTGATCGTCATAGCGCTGTTCGATCTGTGTTTGCTCCGTGTTGAGCTGGTCGGCGCGTTGCTTGTAGAGGCCGCGCGCTCCGCTGATCGCGTGCAAGATGCTTGTGGCCAGGAACCGCTCCTTGTCCTGTTCTGTTTCGGGAATCTGAACGCGCGCGCAGTTCCGGAGCGCGTCGTCATGCCGGCCGGCGTTGATTTGGCCGCGGATAAAGGCAAGCAGACGCTGCGTTTGCGCGGGCAGTGCTTTGGGGACGTCCTGGCCGGGCGCGTACCAGCGGCCGGCCGCCTTCGCATAGCCCTGCCGCACGCGCTTGAGCTCGGCGCGCCATGCGTCGCGAAGCGCTTCCGCCTGCTCGCGATACTTGGAATCAGGGTGTTTTTCCAGGAACGTGTCGAAACACAATTCAATGACCATCTCGTAATAGGCGGGCTGTTCGGAGTCGGGCCGGAGCCGGGCCTTGCTGAGAACGGCCCAGGCGGGAGCATCGGGCCCCTCGGCATCGATTCGTTGGACAGCGTCTTTCGAGATGAGGCGCGTGGCGTAGATTGTGCGTGTTTTGTTGGGCACGGTGCAGGCGTATTGCCCGTCCTTTTCCTCGATTTCGGTTGCAATCAGGATGGAGCCGTCCTTCATGTGCAGGCGCTTGGCAGGCGGGGGTGCCGCGTCGAAATCGAACTGCGCGCGGACCCGTTGCGCGGCGGCTTCGCGTTGCCGGCGCAGTTCTTCCTGCTCGGCGGCCCGGCGTGCGGCTTCCGCCTTGAGCTGTTCCTGCCGCGCGGCTTGTTCGGCCGCACGTGCGCGGGCCGCCTGCTCGCGTTGCAGGGCGGCCTGCGTCTCCTGTTTCGCCCTGCGCGCCTGTTCGGCCGCACGCGCACGCTCGGCTTCCGCGGCCTCCGCTTCTGCCCGGGCAGCGGCGTTTTCGCTGCGCCGCGCATCTTGCGCGGCTTGGTCGGCCGCTTGTTTTCGTCTGGCAGCCGCGCGGCGGCTGCAGGGCACGGCGATGCCGGCGACGATCGCGATCAACAGCACGGCCGCGGCCGGGATGGCGATCAGCACGGCAAGGTTCCGCGTCTTTGCGGGAGCGACTTTATCGCCGTCGCGCATGCGTCCGCAACTGACGCACAGCACGTCGTCCGGCGCCATGCTCTGCCCGCAGAACGGGCAGGCTGTGGCGGCCACCGTCTTGGCCTCGCGCGTATCGGCGGGCAACGGCAGCCGTGTTTCTGTCGGGACAACGACCGAATGGCGGCAGCCGGGACAGGGCAGTGTGCGGCCGGCCTGATCGGGCTGGACTTCCAGGTGGCTTGAGCAGTGCGGGCAGATGAATTCGATTTCGGGCATGGCGCTCCCCTTCATCTTGATGCTCGCCGGCGCAGCCCCCGGGCAGGGCGGGGCCGGCGAGGACAGGCTGGAATTCTTGCACACTCACGGGCCGCTGGTCAAGACACCTTCGGAGTGCGGCAGTCCAACTGCCGCCTTCAACCACGTAAGACAGCGCAAGCACGGCCGAGAGGATTGCAGACAGGACGATTCTGGTGACAGTACGGCGGGAGCGTTCGTGCAGCCCCACGGTTCTTGCCTGAGCCGGGCATGCTTTCCTGGTTCCAGCTTCGTCCTTGAGCAGATGGCCGGTTTGCCGGTACAGTCTCTGGCTATGAGCGTAGGCGAACAGATCGAGGCGATCCGCGGGGAATGGGGCAAGCGGCTTCTGATTTTGGGTCATCACTACCAGCGGCCGGGCGTATTGACGCACGTGGACGCGATTGGAGACTCTCTGGAGCTGGCGCGCCTGGCCGCGGACGCGCGGGAGGCGGAACGCATCGTCTTTTGCGGCGTGCATTTCATGGCGGAGACTGCGGACATGTTGACGCGGCCGGGCCAGGCCGTGTATATGCCGGACCCGACCGCGGGCTGTCCGATGGCGGACATGGCGACGTTCGATCAAATGGCAAGGGTCTGGGCCTATCTCCGTGAACACGGCGACGATTGGCTGCCGGTTGTTTATGTGAACAGCACGGCGTCGATCAAGGCGTTGTGCGGCCAATGCGGTGGCAGCACGTGCACGTCGAGCAATTCTGCCGCGGTCTTTCGGTGGGTCTTTGATCAGGGCAAGCGCGTGTTCTTTCTGCCCGACGAGCATCTCGGCGTGAACACGGCGCACGATCTGGGGTTGCCCGAGGAGTCCGTGATGGTCTGCGAGTCCGAATTGCCGGACTGCGGGCTGCCGGCCGACAGACTGGCCGCGGCCCGGGTGGTGGTTTGGAAGGGCTACTGTCACGTGCACACGAAGTTCACGGTCGCGCAGATTACCGAAGCCCGGGCGCAGATGCCGGGCGCGCAGGTGATTGTGCACCCCGAATGCCGCAGACAGGTCGTGCGCGCGGCCGACGCGCACGGGTCCACGGCCAAAATCGTCGAATACGTCAAGGCGGCGCCGCCGGGCAGTGCGGTATTGATCGGGACCGAGATGCACCTGGTCTGCAGGCTGGCGGAGACGCACGCAGGGCATCGCACTGTCAAGGCGCTGGTGCTTTCCGTTTGCGCGAACATGGCGAAAACAAACGAGCAGAACCTGCTGCGCCTGCTCCAGGAGTGGCCTGATGCGCATATCGTGCGGGTCGCACCGGAGGTCGCGGCCGACGCGCGCGTGGCGCTCCAGCGCATGCTGGACGTCTCGTGACTGCGGGGACGACTAAGGGTGGGATGCGCACATCACGGTTCAAGCTGAAGTCGGACTTCGCGCCGACCGGCGATCAGCCGGCGGCGATCGAGGCGCTGTTTGCGGGCGTGGCGCGCGGCGACCGGTTCCAGGTACTGGAAGGCGTGACCGGTTCCGGCAAGACCTTCACGGTCGCGAATCTGGTTGCGCGTCTGGGCATGCCCACGCTTGTAATCTCGCACAACAAGACGCTGGCCGCGCAGCTTTACAGCGAGCTCAAGGAGTTTTTTCCCGAGAACGCGGTCGAGTATTTCGTGAGCTACTACGACTATTATCAGCCGGAAGCCTACATACCGCAGACGGACACGTACATCGAGAAAGACGCTTCGATCAACGACGAGATTGAGCGGCTGCGTCTGTCGGCGACGAACTCGCTTTTTTGCCGAGAAGACGTGATTGTTGTCGCGTCCGTTTCTTGCATCTACGGGCTGGGCTCGCCGGAGGACTATCAAGAGATGGTCGTGTCGGTGCGAGTGGGGGAACGGCTCGACCGAGACCAGATGCTGCACAAGCTGGTGGACATCCAGTACACGCGCAACGACGTGGCGCCGGAGCCCGGCACGTTCCGGGTGCGCGGCGACACGGTGGACGTGTTTCCTTCCTATTCGGGGGACGGTGTGCGGATTGACCTGTTCGGCGACGAAGTGGAACGGATCGAACGGATCGACACGCTGAGCGGGCGCGTCACGGCGCAGCTGGATCAGGCCGTGCTCTCACCCGCGAAACATTTCGTGATGCCCTACGAGAAGATCGAGCGCGCGATCGACGGGATTGTGGCGGAACTCGAGGCGCGCGTGAAATGGTTCGAGGCGCGTGGCAAACTGCTGGAGGCCCAGCGATTGCGCATGCGGACGATGTACGATATGGAGATGCTGCGCGAGATGGGCTATTGCGCGGGGATCGAGAACTATTCCCGACACTTGAGCGGGCGTGCGGCGGGCGAGCCGCCGGCCACGTTGCTCGCCTATTTCCCCTGCGAGTTCCTGACGATCATCGACGAGTCGCATGCGACGATTCCGCAGATCCGCGGGATGTATAACGGGGATCAGGCCCGCAAGCAGACGCTTGTCGAGCACGGGTTCAGGCTGCCTTCCGCAAAGGACAATCGGCCGCTGAACTTCACGGAGTTCCTGGAAAAGACCGGCCGGATCGTCTTCACGAGTGCGACGCCCGGCCCGTTTGAGCTGGAGCGTGCCCCTGCGCCGGTCCAACTCGTGGTTCGGCCTACCGGCCTCGTCGATCCGCCGGTCGAAGTACGGCCGCTCAAGAACCAGATCGACGACTTGGTCGAGGAAGTGCGGGTGCGTGCCGAACAGGGCGCGCGCGTGTTGGTCACGACGCTCACGAAGCGCACGGCCGAGGATTTGTGCGAGTATCTGCGTGAGATCGGGCTGCGCGTCGAGTATCTGCATTCGGAGATCGACGCGATTGAGCGCGTCGAGATTCTGCGCAGTCTGCGCAAGGCGGAGTTCGATTGCCTGGTCGGGATCAACCTGTTGCGTGAAGGGCTGGATCTGCCGGAAGTTGCGTTGGTCGCGATTCTCGATGCGGACAAGGAAGGGTTCCTGCGCTCGGCGACCGCGCTGATCCAGACGGCGGGCCGCGCGGCCCGCAACGTGGAGGGTCGTGTGATTCTCTACGCCGACCAGATTACCGACTCGATGCGGACCCTGATCGAGACGACCGATTCGAGACGGGCCAAGCAGGTGGCGTACAACCGGGAACACGGTGTGACACCGCGCAGCATCGTGAAAGCGGTTCGGGACGGGCTCGTCAGCACCACGGCGGCCACCGAACTGGAGGAGCGGGTCGTGCGGGAAGCCGGCGTTCCGTACGATGTGCATCGCGCGCTGGCCGAGCTCGAGAAGGAAATGTACGAGGCCGCGGAGAGCCTGGAGTTCGAGCGCGCAGCCATGCTGCGCGACCAAATCTACGAATTGAAAGCCGGCGCGGAGGACGACGCGGAGGCCGCACCGGGATCGCGTGGTGGCGGCAAACGCGCAACACGCCGACATGCGGTGCGCCACCCGCGCGTGCCGTCGGTCACGCCGCCAAAGCCGCACCGCAAGACGGGTGACGTGCGCTACAAGATTCGGCGCAAGCGTAAGAAGGGCACGTCCCGGGAGGGGGCGTGATCAGTGATCAGTGATCAGTGATCAGTGATCAGTGACGGACAAGTTTTTGCCCGGCGGCGTAAGGCCGCCGGGCCTGCTGTCAGACAACGGGTCCCCGCCTACTTCCGGCCGATCGCGGCGTGCGCGGCGGCGAGCCGCGCGACGGGCACGCGATACGGGCTGCAGCTCACGTAGTTCAAGCCGGCTTCATGGCAGAAGAACACGGAAGCGGGATCGCCGCCCTGCTCGCCGCAGATCCCGATCTTGAGGTCCCGGCGCGTCTGCCGCCCTTTCTCGACGGCCATGGACACGAGCTGGCCGATGCCCGGCTGGTCAATGGTCTGGAAGGGATCGGCGTCCAGGATTTTCTTGTCGAGATAGTCTTCGAGGAACCCGCCGATATCGTCGCGGCTGAACCCGAATCCCATCTGCGTCAAGTCGTTGGTGCCGAACGAGAAGAACTCCGCGGTCTGGGCCATTTGGTCGGCGAGCAGGCATGCCCTCGGGATTTCGATCATGGTGCCCTGCGCGTAGTTGATCTTCTTGACCTTGAACTTGCGGCACACCTCGGTGTGCACGCGCTCGACGATCGCCTTTTGCGCGTCCAATTCCCGCACGTCGCAGGTTACCGGGATCATGATTTCGGGCCGCGGCCGCTTTCGAGCCTTGCGCAGTTCGGCGGCGGCTTCGAAGATCGCGCGGATCTGCATCTCCGCGACCTCTGGGTAGGTGATGCCGAGCCGGACCCCGCGATGCCCCATCATCGGGTTGGTTTCGTGCAACGCTTCGCCCCGGCTGCGCACGTCCTGGACACTGATCCCGAGACTCTTGGCCAGTTTCTTCTGCCCCATTTGGCTACGCGGCACAAATTCGTGCAGCGGCGGGTCAAGCAGCCGGAATGTCACGGGCAGTCCGTCCATGGCCTCGAGCGTGGCCTTCACGTCTTTCTTCACGTGCGTGAACAGTTGCCGCAGCGCCTTGCGCCGCTCCGCGGCGGTCTTGCTCAGGATCATCTTACGCAGCAGGAACAGGGGTTCTTCGCTGTTCTTGCCGTAGAACATATGCTCGGTGCGGAACAGGCCGATCCCCTCGGCGCCGAACTCGCGGGCGAGTTTCGCGTCGTCCGGCGTGTCGGCGTTGGTCCGCACGCCGAGTGTGCGATAGCGGTCGACCATCTTCATGAACCTGCGGAACCGCGGGTTTTCGGTCGCATCGATCATGGCGAGCTGGCCGGCATAGACGTAGCCCCGGGTCCCGTTGAGCGTGACCACCTCGCCTTGCCGGAACGTGCGGCCGTCGATGACCATTTTGCCCGCGCGCGGCTCGACGTGAACCGCACTCGCGCCCACGATGCAGCACTTGCCCCAGCCGCGTGCGACGAGCGCGGCATGGCTGGTCATGCCGCCGCGTGCCGTCAGGATGCCGGCCGCCGCCCGCATGCCCTCGACATCTTCGGGATTGGTCTCTTCGCGAACCAGAATGACGGTCTTGCCCTTCTTTGCCCAGGCCACGGCATCGGCCGCGGTGAAGACGACCTGTCCGTACGCGCCGCCCGGGCCGGCCGGCAGTCCTTTGGCCAGGACCGCCACCTTCTTCTCGGCGGCCGGATCGACGATCGGGTGCAGCAGCTCGTCGAGCTGTTCCGGTTTCAGGCGTGTGACCGCCGTCTTTTCGTCGATCAGCCGTTCGCCGAGCATATCCATCGCCATGTTCAGCGCGGCGGTACCCGTGCGTTTGCCGACCCGCGTTTGCAGAATGTAGAGTTTGCCTTCCTGGATCGTGAACTCGACGTCCTGCATGTCGGTGTAGTGCCGTTCGAGCCGCTTCTGAATCTTGTCGAGCTGCCGATAGACCACGGGCATGGCCTTCTCCAGCGAATCGAGGTGTGCGTTGTGTTCGCTCTTCGTGGCCTCGTTCAACGGGCTCGGTGTCCGAATGCCGGCCACGACATCCTCGCCTTGCGCGTTGACGAGCCATTCCCCGTAGAACTTGTGCTCGCCCGTAGCGGGGTTGCGCGTGAACGCGACGCCGGTCGCGGAGCTGTCGCCCATGTTGCCGAACACCATGGTTTGCACGTTTGTGGCCGTACCCCATTCGTCCGGAATGCCCTCGATGCGGCGGTAGGCAATGGCGCGCTTGCCGTTCCAGCTCTTGAACACGGCCGCGATACCGCCCCAGAGTTGCTCCATTGCGTCGTCGGGAAACGCGTGCCCGAGCGTGTCCTTCACGCAGCGTTTGTAGTCCGAGCACAAACGTTTGAGCTCGCGCGGACTGAGATCGGTGTCGCTCGTATAGCGCCGGGCCTTCTTGACGCCTTTCAGGAGGGTCTCCAATTTTGCGCGGATGCCCTGGCCTTCCTTCGGCTCGATGCCTTCGGATTTCTCCATCACGACGTCGGCGTACATCGTGATGAGCCGGCGGTATGCGTCCCAGACGAACCGTGCGTTGCCCGTCTTTGCGATCAGGCCGGGAATCGTCTTGGAGCACAGCCCGATGTTCAGCACCGTTTCCATCATGCCGGGCATCGACTGGCGTGCGCCCGAACGACAGGACACGAGCAGGGGATTGGTGGGCGAGCCGAACTTCATGCCCATCTCCTTCTCGGTCTTGCGCAGATAGTGCAGCACTTCCGCGCGCAGGCCGGCCGGGAATTTGGCGCCGCGCTCGAAATACTCGGTGCAGCAATCGGTGGTGATCGTGAACCCGGCCGGCACGGGCAGTCCGAGCCGGCTCATTTCCGCGAGGTTCGCTCCTTTGCCGCCGAGCAGATTCTTCATGCGTGCGGCGCCGTCCGCCTTGCCGCTGCCGAAATAGTAGACATACTTGGCCTTCTTGGCCGTCTTCTTCTTTCTCTTGGTTGTTGTCGTCGGCATGGTTCTTCTCCTGTGTTTCAGGGGTTCAAGACGCTCATCGTTTTGCGCGCCCGGCGCCACCGTCACCCGCCGGGCCGTGGACACGGACCGTTTCGGAAGGCTCTTGCACGGATCCCTTCTGTCCGCCCCCAAGTCGCGAGCAAGCATGCTAGCGGCCGAGCCGAGCCGTGTCAATTGCCAATCCTGGCGGGCCCCGTGGGGTTGCGCGGGAGGCGTTGGGCTTTTCGCCTTGCACTGCCGGGTGAATGCTGCCAAGTTTTCCCGCGAGATATGCCATGAAATACGTGAGCACCAGGGGTCAGACGGAGCCGATCGGGTTCGAGGAAGCCGTCATGACCGGCATGGCCCGGGACGGCGGCCTGCTGTTGCCGGCGCGCATCCCTGATGTGACCGGGCAGTTGGCCGGCTGGGCCGGGTTGCCCTATCGGGAACTGGCCTGCCGGGTCATGGCGCCGTACACCGATCTGGCTGCCGACCGGCTGGCGGAGCTCGTTGCGCGCAGCTACCAGGCCTTTCGGCATCCGGAGGTCACGCCGGTCGTGCCGGTCGGGCCGGTGTACATCGCGGAGCTGTTCCACGGTCCGACGCTGGCGTTCAAGGACGTGGCTCTTCAGTTTCTGGGGAACCTGTTCGAGCATGTGCTTGCGGGGCGGGACCGGGTGCTGAACATTCTGGCGGCGACAAGCGGCGACACGGGCAGTGCTGCGATCTACGGTGTGCGCGGGCGGGACCGGATCCGCATCTTTGTTATGCATCCGCGTGGTCGGATCAGCCCGACCCAGGAACGGCAGATGACCACCGTGCTGGACGCGAACGTTTTCAATCTGGCCGTCGAAGGCAGCTTCGACGACTGCCAACGGATAATGAAATCGCTGTTTGCCGACCTGTCCTTCAAGGACCGGTACGCGCTGGGCTCCGTGAACTCGATCAACTGGGCTCGGCTGCTGGCGCAGATTGTCTATTATTTCTATGCCTATTTCCGCGTGGCGGCGGCGACCGGCGCGGCACGCGTGCGGGTCGCCGTGCCGACGGGGAATTTCGGGGACATCTTTGCCGGCTATCTGGCCGCGCGGATGGGGTTGCCGATCAGTGCGCTTGTGCTCGCGACGAACGAGAACGACATTCTGGCGCGTTTCTTCGAAACCGGCGTCTACCGGCTTGGTACCGTGCACGAGACGGTCAGTCCGTCCATGGACATCCAGGTCGCCAGCAATTTCGAGCGGTATCTCTACTACCGGCTTGGCGCGGAGTGCGCGCCGGTCCGGCGGCTGATGGAGCAGTTCGTGCGGAGCGGCGAGTTCAGCGTGGCGCCGGCGCCGGCCGCGTGCGGCAGCCCACGCTTCCTGGCCGGCGCCGGCACGACGGCGGCGACGCTGGCGACCATTCGCCGGTACCACGAGGCCTACGGATATCTGCTCGATCCGCACTCGGCCGTCGGGGTCCACGTGGCCGAGCAGCACCTGGACGCGGCCGAACCCATGATTTGTCTGGCCACGGCGCATCCCGCCAAGTTCGGGGCGGCGGTGCGCGACGCGATCGGGCAGGACCTCGCACAGCACGCGCTTCTCGATGGGCTGGCCGCACTGCCCACGCGTTGCGTGTCGGTGCCGGCGTCGGAACAAGCCGTTCGCGGGTTCCTGGTCGAACGGCTCGATTAAGGCGGGCCGGCCGGTATTTTTTTGTGTTTTTCCTTGAAATCCGCACGCAACGTTACTATGACTAATGGTTTCACATTTTGCGGGTAGCCTTCCACGAAGGAACGAACAGCCGCTCACAGCGCTGAGGTGTCAATGGCAAAGAAGACGCGAGCTGTCAAGAAGGCGAAGGTCGCAGTCAAGACCAAGGCAACCGGGAAGCGGGCGAGTCGCAAGGCCGGATCGTCTGCCAGAGGCAAGACGGGCAAGGGGAACGCGGCCAAGCGCGCAGCAAAGAAGCGCGTGTCCGCGCGGCCCACGCCGAAGTCGGGCCGTTCGCCGAAGAAAGCCGTGAAGCGCACGTCCGCCGCCGCGAAGGCGAAGCCGAAGAAGCGTTCGGCGCGGAAGACGAAGCGGAAACCACCCCGCCCGAAGAAGCCGACCTCGAGCAAGCCACAGCGGCCGAAGCCTGCGGCAAAGAAGGCGTCCGCGGACAAGGGATCGCGGCGCGCGTCAACGGGCAAGAAATCCGCAGCGCGGCAGCGGGCCGAGAGCATCGACGTGAAGCAGGAGATCGACGACGTGTCCGCCGCGTTGGCCGACAGCGCGGTCAACCGCGAGGAACGCAACCAAAAGATCAAGGAGCTGATCAAGCTGGCGGAAGACCAGGGCTACTTGACCTACTCGGACATCAACGAAGTCATTCCGGAAAGCGTGATCAATCCCGACGAGCTGGAACGCTACATCGTCCTGTTCAAGGGCATGGACATCGAGATCCTCGAGTCCGAAGGCGTGGAGCGGCTCAAGAAGCAGAAGGCCAAGGACGAGCATGCCGCGCAGCGGCACAAGCTGGATATTTTCGACGATCCGATTCGCATGTACCTGCACCAGATGGGCCAGACCTCGCTGTTGTCGCGGGAACAGGAAGTCGAAATCTGTAAACGGATTGAATCGGCGGAGATCCAGTCGCGCACCTTGTTCAACGAGTTCGGATTCGCGTCCGATCTGTACCTGGAGATGATCTCGCGGCTGGAGAACGGCAGGGAACGGTTTGACCGGATCATTGCCGACAAGTTGATCGACAGCCGGGAGCAGTACTTCAAGCTGCTGCCGAGAATGAAAGGGAACATCGTCCGGAACCGCGAGCTTGTGAAGGATCGGTTCAAGGCGGCGCGCAAGAGCGGCCTGTCGGCGAAGCAACGGAGCCAGGCCAAGAAGTCGCTGCTGACGGCGCGCAATCGGTTGGCGCGGTACTGCGACCAGTTGGGCTTCAAGCAGAAGGTCGTCGAATCGATGGCAGCGCGTTCGGAAGAGCACTACCGTGCGTTCAAGAGCTGCGTCCGCGAGATCGACCGGTTGTCCGGGCAGCGCAAGAGCAAGA
>Ga0272441_10010103_pt1 | contig 14386 bp, 16 predicted proteins | sample SSMProp6N_FD_193582 | JGI IMG/M metagenome (GOLD analysis project Ga0272441, IMG submission 193582) | Marine sediment archaeal communities from Little Sippewissett salt marsh, Falmouth, MA, United States - SSM-Prop-6N | ecosystem: Environmental > Aquatic > Marine > Wetlands > Sediment ... | reverse complement strand
CCCCCCCCCCCCCCCCCCCACACACACACACAAAATTTGGGATTGAAGACTGGGTATTGGAGGATTGAGAGAACCGGCCTAGTCGCGCGGCGGGGACGGTTTCTCGGGGACGCTGGGCGTAGGTACCTCGCCGCGAATCTTCTTGAGCGCAGCGCTCGCGGCCCAGCGGACTTCCTGATCGGGATCGTGCAGCAGTTTCTCGAGCGCGGGAACGGCCTCTCTAGCATCTTGGCCGATCATTCGTAACGCCTCAGCAATCTCTCTGTGCATCCGGCTGCCTCGACGTCTGTGCACTTGTCTGCTTGGGGCGCTGAGCGCATTCACAAGCGCTGGCACAGCGTCCTTTGCCGCCGGCCCGAACCGGCCCAGCGCTTCGACGGCGTCCCAGCGAACGTCAGGGTCGTCGAGGAGCGCTGCGAGCGCGGGCACCACTTCCTCCGCGTCTGTGCCGATCCGACCCAGCGCTCTGACAACGGCGGATCGTGCCTTCGCATCCTCGCTGGCAAGCGCCTTGAGGAGCGCCGGGACCGTTTCCTGCTCGTCCGGACTGACTTGACTCAGCACATTTGCGGCTATCTCGGCGGCATCCGGGTCATCGAGCGCCTCGATGAGCACCGACACGAGTGTGGTTGCCTGTTCCCCCGTTTGAAATAGAGCCCAGGCGGCGGAGACGCGGACGCGCGCATGCGTGTCGCGAAGTCGCTCCTGAAGCACGGGCGTGGCCTTCTTCGCCGCCGGGCCGACGATACTAAGAGACCTGGCAGCAAATTCACGTACGTCTGGATTTGCGTCCGAAAGCAATTCGATGAGTGCGGGTACAGCCTCTTCCGCGCCCGGACAGGTTGACATGAGTGCGTAGATGGCGGATTCCCGCACGCTTCCGTCTTCCTCGGCACAGTATCTGACCAGCGCGGGCACGGCTGTCTTGCCCCCCAGACCTATGCAGTGCAGCGCCCTAACGGCTTGCGCACGCACGTTCTCATCCGCGTCCTGGAGCGCTTCGGCGAGCGCGGGCACCGCTTCCACCGCGCCGGGGCCAATCTTGGCCAGTGCGAACGCGACCTCCTCACGAACTGAAGGCTCTGCATCACGCAAGGCTTTGATGAGCGTAGGTACGGCCACTTTCGCCTCCGGACCTATCCAGCCTAGCGCTCTTGCGGTCTCGGAGCGGTTCGTTCCCATCCACCGCGGCAGGCGGAGGTAGGTTGACAGGCGACGCGCGGCTCGATCCGGCCCGCCGAGCCGCTTAATCAACTCTTTACGGGAACTTCGCTGATCTCCCCAACCGCCCAGCGTTGCGTGTACCTGCCACAGGGGTACGACCACGGTTCCGGCGAAGGCCGCCAGCCCCATGATCACCACAATCCCCACGGTCGCGAGGATGGCCGCGCGGCGGGCACGGTCGGGGGGCTTGGGGGCGGCGGGTTCGGGCGTGTGGACCGGCTCGGGCATAGGCTTCTCCGTCCGGGGCATTATACCCCGCGGGCGCCTCCGCGCTCGAAAACCGCCCTAAAGTCCGGCCGCCGCCCGGCCGACATAGAAAGTACCCAAGAACCACCTGCCCCCCGGGGCGAGCGGGGAACACACCCATTCCCCGTTGCACCCGGGGGGCTATTTTTATGCCGCGCGATCCCCAAGCCGCTACCGGAACTCCCCTCCGCGCGAAGAGGGGAGGAGGACCGCCTACCCCGGCTTTCGCGCGATAATGACCAAGTTCGTCCCGACGAGGCGCAGCGCGCCCGCGCGCTCGAGAAGCTCCTCGAGCGCGCGAAGCGGAGCGAACGCGAACCCGCCGAGCTGCGCGCGGAAGGCGCGCATCATTTCAAAGCCGGACGCGCGCACCGCCTCGCGCCACGCGCGGAGCGATTGCACATGTAAAATGCGCGTGTTCCGCCGCCAGGGCCGGCGCGCGCGCGCCCGGACGATCCACCGCGCGGGCACCGTGGCGACGAGGTGTCCGCCCGGCCTCAACAGATGCATCGCGTTCTCGAGCGCGAGCGCGGGGGCTTCCATGTATTGAAGCAGGCTCGTCGCGGTCACGAGGTCATACGAGGCGGGCGCAAGCTCCGGGCAGGTCTCGGCGAGGGGAAGGGCGAGGTCCGCGACGAGGCGGCGGAAGCGCGGGTTCCCGAACGCCGGCTTCTCCGGGAGGTCGTTGTAGTCGAGCAGCGTCACGCCGACCGCTTCGGTCACGCGCGACCCGAGCGGCGAGGCGAGGAGCGCGACCGGGATCGCGCCGTCCGCGCAGCCGAGGTCCGCGAGGCGGATCGCGCCCTCCGGGCAGAGTCGCTCGATGAGCCGCGCGAGGAGCCGCGCCTTGGCGCGGCGCCGCGGGGAGACCGTCCGTCCGTCGGCGTAGGCGTCCACGCGTGCATCGTACCGGCGCGCGCCGCGCGGGTAAAACGGAGAAGCGTCGCGCGCGCGAAAAAGAGCGGGGGGCGGCCCGCGTCGGACCGCCCCCGCGCGAGGCTTCCCTCAGGAGATCGCCTCGGGCTAGAACTCGTCGTCGTTCACGTCCGCCTCGGCCTCCGCCGAGCCGGGCGTCTTCTTCTCCTCCCCGGCCGGCTTTTCGCCCTCCGGATCGGCCACCGCGCGCACCGCGACCTCCTCACGCTTCCTCGCCCGGACCCGCTCGGCGAGGAGCTCCAGGCCGCCCAGCGTGTCCGCGAGCGCGGCCTCGTCCGCCGAGGCGCTGCGCACGAGGACCTCGCCGCCGATCGCGAAGGCGACGCCCGGCGCCCGCTCGATTCCGTAGCGCCGCACGGCCGACTCGTACGCCGTGCGCGCCACGGCGTAGGCCGCCTCGGCCTCGGCGAGCTCGCGCGCGCCCGCCAGCGCCTCGGGTGTGCCCGCCGCCGGGAGCCGCGCGGGACGGCGGGGCTTCTCGGGCGCGAGGATCTTCGCCGGGACGACCTTCGACTCGCGCACCGCGCGCCGCGAGGCGTCCGACGCAAAGGCGTAGCCGCCGCGCGCCTCGAGCGCGGCGCTCGTGAAGACCACCATGAGGACGCGCCCCTCCTTGGCCGCGAGCTTCTCGGCCGCGGCGAGATCCATCCACCCGACCCTGCTCCTGAATTCGGAGACGAGCCGCTCCAGCCCGCCCATCGTGCGCATCAGCGCGGCCTCGTTCGGCTCGGCCTCGCGCGCGAGGACTCCGCCGCCGGAGGCGAAGACGGCGGTCGGCCCCCGCTCGGCGCCGTAGCGCCGCGCGGCCGATTCGTACGCCTCGCGCGCCTCGGCGTAGGCCGCCTCGGCCTCGGCGAGCTCGCGCGCGCGCGCAAGCGCCTCGGGGGTGCCCGCCGCCGGGAGCCGCGCGGGCCAGCGGGGCTTCTCGGGCAGGAGGACCTTCGCCGGGACGACCTTCGACTCGCGCACCGCGCGGCGCGAGGCGTTCGACGCGAAGGCGCAGACGCCGCGCGCCTCGAGCTCGGCGCTCGTGAAAAGCACCAGGAGCGCGCGCCCCTCCTCGGCCGCGAGCTTCTCGGCCGCGCCGAGTTCCATCCACTCGACCCGGGGCTCCGGCCTCGCCGTCGGCCAGTCCCTCTTAACCCGGTCGCCGATGGGTCGGCGGCGGACGCGCCCGCCGCCCCGGGCGAACCCCGGCTCCGCGGTGGCGGCCAGGAAGGTGCACGCCGCGAGCGCGGCGATTGTGAAGCTGCGCATGACTGGACTCCTTCCGCTGGGACGCGCGGTCGCGGTCCTCCGGGGCGCGACGGGCTAGAAGAGGTCGCCCTCCCCGCCGCCCTCGCCCTCGGGCGGCTCCGGCGGACGCGGGCCCGCCTCGCCGCCCGGACGCCTGCGGCCTCCGCGGCCGCGCATGCGCTCGGCCCACTCTTTCATGCGCTCGATGCGCGCGCGGATCTTCGCCGCCTCGTCGAGCTTGCCCGCCTCCTCGAGCTTCTTGGCCTCGGCCTCCATGCCCTCGAGCCGCTGCCGGCCCATCTCGCGGAAGCGGTTGACCATCTGCTCGGCGCCGCCGGCCGCCATGAACTGCTGCGCCGCGCGCGCGAGGTCCGGCGTCTGCGGGCGCGCCGCCGCGAGCTTCGCCGCCTCCATCGCCTCCTCGTAGGTGATGAGCTCGGGCACCTTCTCGAGGAAGGCGACGAGCGCCTCGGCGTCATCGGCACGAGAGAGAAGCTGCGCGACGAGCCGGATGAGCCCGGCCTTCTCCTCGACGTCGGTCGCCTTGGCGATGGCTTCCTCGACTTTTGGGGCCGCGCCGGCGAAGTCGCGCGCCCCGAGGAGCTCGGCGACCTCCATACCCCGCGCGCGCACGCCGAGCCAGCCGTGCACGGCCGCGAGGAGCGCGGGCGCCTTGGCCTTGTCCTCCTCCTCGCCACCCATATACAACCGCGCGAGCGCGAGGCGCGCGAAGTTCTTCGCGTCCTCGTCCGGGCTCTTCTCGATCACGGTCGTGAGGAGCTCGATCGCCTTCGCGCGGTCCTCGGCCCGGAGCGCGGCGTCCGCGCGCAGGAAGTAGCTCGCGTCGACCACGTTCACCTGGTCGGCGCCGGGGACCCGCGATCCCCGCTGACCGCGACCGCGGCCGCGCCGGTCGCCCCGCGCGCCGCGTCCGCCGCGTCCGCCGCCCTCGGGCCGTTGGGGCCGAACCCCCTCGGGCGGAGGTGCCTCGCCTCCATCGACCCCTCCGGCCGCGCGCACCGCACACGGCAACGCGAGCGCCGCCGCCAGGACCAGGATCCATTCCGTCTTCATGACGCGTCCCCCTTTGTTTGTCGTTCGCCCTGGCCGGAGACAGACCGGCCCCAACTCTTTAACTATACAAGATGCGTTCCAGAGGGATACGGAAAATTGCGCGCGCGCCGCGCGCGGGCGAGCAACCGCTTGCAACGAAACGAGTTGCGCGCGTCGCACCCCCTCCATTTTTTCCGCCCCCCCCTCGCGCCGCCTCCGCGCGGGTGTGGGAGGTTCCCCCACGTGTTTCCGGAACGCGCGTACTCGGCGTTACCCCTCCCGGTTGCGCCGCGCGGGGCGGGCGCGTAGAATCGCCCGCTATGGAGGAGAAACCCGAGGTTATTGAAAGCGAGCGCGTCTACTCCGGCCGCGTCTTCGGACTGCGCGACGACACGCTGCGCATGCCCGACGGCACCACGCTCAAGCGCCAGGTGATCGAGCACCCGGGCGCGGTCGCGGTCCTCGCGTTTGAAGAGGATGGCGACGTCCTCCTCGTGCAACAGTACCGCCACCCGGCGGGCGAGGCGCTTCTCGAGGTCCCGGCCGGCACGCTCGAGGCAAACGAGCCGCCCGAGGCCTGCGCGCGCCGCGAGCTCGAGGAGGAGGCCGGCCGCCGCGCGGGGCGGCTTGCGCCGTTGGGTATATTGCGCCCGAGTCCGGGCATCTGCGACGAGATCATCTGGCTCTTCGAGGCGACCGAGCTGGAGACGACGCCCGCGCGGCCCGAGCCGGACGAGGCCCTCACGCTCGTGCCCCTCGCCTTCGACGAGGCGCTCGCGCGGGCCGCCGACGGCCGCATCACCGACGGCAAGACCATCGCGTGCCTCTTCCGCGCCGCCGGCAGGTACGGAGCGCGCTCCACCAGCCGCGTCTGATGCATCCCTCCGCGCGGAGAGAGCGGGGCTGCGGGACGGCCCGGTTCTCGAATCCGGCCCTTCGCGCCGCTCGCAAACATATCTCCGTCCTTCTTCGCGCGGGCGGGTCTTGCAGTCGCGGTTTGCGGAACGCGCCTCACGCCCGCCGGGGCTCCCCGGCGATCGTGAATAATTGCAATGGCGGCACGTCGATGGATGCCGTAGAATGGGTTCCCTGCGCGCCCCGGGGGAGGGGCGCCCGTTCACGAGAGGAGAGAGCGATGAAGAGGTTCCTGGCACTGGCGATCCTCGCCGCGTTCGCGGCGGCCGGCTGCATGAAGATGGAGCAGGAGGTCACGCTCAAGGCGGACGGCTCCGCCGACGTGCATCTCGTCTTCGGCATGAAGAAGGAGATGTTCCAGGGCGACCCGGCCAAGGAGGCCGAGTTCAGCGAGGAGGGCTTCCGCAAGAGGTTCGAGGAGGAGGACAGGGCGGGTGTCGAGCTGAAGAGCGTCGAGGTCGAGGAGAAGGACGGCTGGAAGTACGCCGACATCGAGATGTCCTGCAAGGACCTGGCCATTGCGCTCACCACGGCCGCCGGCGACGCCGGGCCGAAGGCCAAGTCCTTCTCGCTGACCAAGAACGACGAGGGGAACTACGTCCTCGAGATCAAGGACGAGAACGCCGGGAAGATAGGCGGCGGGGACATGCCGCCCGAGCAGAAGAAGAAGATGCAGGAGATGATGAAGGCCCAGATGGCGGGCCTCCGCATCGCGATCACCTACAAGCTCCCCGGCGATATCGTCGAGACGAACGCGCACACGAAGGGCAAGCGCGAGGCCTCGTGGGTCTTCGACGCCGACAAGGACCCCGACTTCTTCGAGAAGCTCGAGGCCGCCGGCAAGGAGCCGATCCGCGTCGTCTTCGAGGGCAAGGGGCTCGAGCTCAACGAGATCAAGCCCGCCGACGACGCGGCCAAGGAAGCCGAGGAGGCGAAGAAGGCGCTCGACGGCGCGCTGTAGGCCGGCAGGCGCCGGCGGGCATGGAGCGCGTTCCGCCGGTTGCGTCTGGAAGACCCGGTCGAGCGGAGAGAGCCGGGGACGCGGTCGCAGAGAACCGAAGAGAAGAATCCCGCGCCCGGCTGCGAAAGCAGCCGGGCGTTCTACTTGGCCTGCGCCTTCCCCGCGGGCGAGGGCGCGCCTTTCGCTACGGCGTAGTCGCCCGCCTGCCGGTCGCGAAGCTCCCCGAGCTTGGAGCGGTTCCAGTTCCCGACCTGGCTGTAGTAGCCGACGATGCGCGTCATCTGCCGGAGGACGCGCGCGTCGCGCCGGCCGGTGAGGATCGCCTCGAGCGTCTCCCAGCTCTCGCCCGCCACGCTCGCGAGCTCGACCCGGAACTTCGCGTCCGTGGGCGCGTGCCGCACGAGGACCGCAGGGGCCGTCGCCCCCGCGGGCGGCGCGCTCTCGTCCCCGTCCTCGATACCCAGGCCCTCGAGCTCCGGATGCGCCTCGACCCTGTCAAAAAACTCCCGTGCGTCCATGTCCGCCCCTTTCCGGCGCATCCCCGCCACAGGCGCGTGAATTATACGCCCTAACCTTTCGGAGCGCACGATTATTCCCGGGGCGTCTCGGCCGGGCCGTTTTTTCGCGAACTCTAATCCCTTGTGAAGCCGAGGGTTACGGCCCGCGCGAGACTTTTTCCGTCGGGCCCCGCCTTGACAGGCGCCCGTCATATGATAGGATATAATAGTACATGAGAGCGGCTAGCATGATTAGATAGGAGAACCGCATGGCCCAAGCCCAAGCTTCGGAACGCTGGTTCACCGCCCGCGAGGCGGCCGACTACCTCGGCCTCAGCGAGCCGACCATCTTCCGCTGGATGCGGGAGGGGCGGCTGAGCTACTTCAAGCTCGGCGGCGCGACGCGCTTTCGCCAAGAAAATCTCGACCTCGTCGCGCGCAAGGTCACGGGTAAAGAAGAAGGGAGCCAGAGCGCCGCGCGCTGCGCGGTCTGCGGGCACGCGTTCCTCCTGCCCGGCCGCGTGCGCTCGACCGGGCGCGTCCACTTCGAGCCGGCGCGGACGAAGTTCTTCGTGCTCGCCGACTCGACCGTCGCGCTCGACGCGCGCGCGTGCCCGGGCTGCGGGCACGTCGAGATGTTCGCGGACACCGCGAAGCTCGCGCGCCTCATGCGCGAGGAGGACGCCGCGGCGTCGGAGCGGGCGGGGGAGGGGGAGTAGGTCGTGCCTTCCCACCGGACCTTCCGGCACACGCCGAGCGTGCCCGCCGCCGAGGGTGCCGCGCAGTCGCTCGAGTCGGCGATGGACGGGATTTTCCAGCTACAGAGTGCGGCGGCGATCGCCTGGGTCCTGGTGACGGGCATGCTCCTGTGCGGGCAGTCGCCCGTTGTCATGCTGTGGCTGCCATTGAACTACGCGCTCTTTGATCTGTATCTTTTTGCACGCGAAGGGCTGGGCCACCTCTTCGGGCGGTCGAGCTACGCCCGCTGCTCGAAGGCGGCGAGGAACTTCCTGCGCCTCTCGCCCGTGCTGATGGTCGTGACGACGCCCTTCCTCGGCGCGGCCGGGAGCGGACTCCACGCGGCGCTGGGATTGTAGGCAAGCCGGGAGAGAACAAGCCATGAGCGGTCCCGAGGAAAAAGGCGAGCGAGGCACAAGTTGGATCGCCCTGCTGGGGCTCTTGCTCTTCGTCGCCGTTTTCGTCTCGCTCTGTCCGCTTGCTCCCTCGGGGATCCGCGAGTACACCCGTCGCATGAACTGCGCCTCAAACCTGCGGCAGATCGGACTCGCGATCAAGGTATACGCGCAGGAAAATGGTGAGGCGTTCCCGCCGAATTTCGACGTGCTGTATCCAGTCTACGTCGATGAGCCGAAACTCTTCTCCTGCCCGTCGAATCCGGGCGAGTGGCAAAAAATCAAGGAGACGGGCGAGGTCCACCCCGAGTGGACGAGCTACGTCTACGTGTCGGGGCTCGACGATACGGACGACGCGGCGTGCGTGCTCGCCTACGACCGGGCCGAGAACCACGACGGAGACGGCGTGTATGTCCTCTTCCTCGACACGCACGTGGAGTGGATGCCGGACCCCGGGAAGCTCGCGGAGCTTCTCGCGAAGACGCGCGAGCTCGCGGCCGCGAACGGGCACGAGATAAGGCTCGTGGGGGAGTAGCCGTGCACGACAGGCTCATGCCGGGGCGTTTTCTGAAACGCACGGTCAGGATCGTCGTCATTCTCCTGCTCGCCGCGGTCATTGCGTTTCTTTTCATGTCTCGATCGCGGCGGCTGGTTTCGCCGCATTGCATTTCGTACTGCGGCGACAACCTGCGGCAGATCGGTCTTGCGCTCAAGCAGTACGCACAGGACCACGACGAGGTCTTCCCGCCGGACCTGAAGATGCTCTACCCGCGCTACGCGGAAAGCCGGAAAACCCTCGTCTGTCCGCTGGACAGGGCCGCCCCGCGCGGCGCCCGGTCGGGCGACCCGAATGCGCCGTGGTACACGAGCTACACGTACGTCTCGGGGCTCACGGACCTGGACAGGTCCGCCTGTGTTCTCGCCTACGAGAGGCAGGAGAACCACCGCCGGGAGGGGATGGCTTGGTGGCAGCCGGGCGTGCGCCTCGGCGTGAACGTCCTCTTCCTCGACACGCACGTCGAGTGGGTGCCGGACCCCGAGCAACTCGCGGAGCTGCTCGCCAAGACGCGCGAGCTCGCGGCCGCGAACGGGCACGAAGTGAAGCTCGTGGGGGAGTAGCCGTGTGGCTTCTGAGTTATGTCGCGATGCAGGTCCTTCTCGTCTTCGGCTGGATTCTCTTGTGGTCGCCCGCCACCAGCTCGCACGCGAGCCTCGTGAACGAGATCAAGGTCTGGTGGCTGCCGCTCAACTACCTCGCCTATGATTTCTACCTCCTCGCGCGCGAGGGGCTGAGCCGGCGGCGCGGGCGGTCGAGCTTCGCGCGCAGCTCCGAGACGGCGAGGGACTTCCTCTACCTCTCGCCGATCCTGATGGTCGTGACGACGCCCTTCCTCGGCGCGGCCGGGACCGCGCTCCACGTGGCGCTCGGGCTCTGGGCAAGCTGAAAGGAACGGCGTGACCGAGAGCGAGCGCACACCTCCGGCGAAGGGCGAGTGGGACGGGCCCGCGCTCCTCGCGGGATTGGGCGTGCTCGCGATGATGGGATTGGCCGCGCTCGCGGTGCCGACGGCCTCGCGCCTCCTTGCGCCCAGGCCCATGCACTGCGCCTCCAACCTCCGGCAGATCAGTCTCGCAATCAAGCAGTACGCACAGGACAACCACGAGAAGTTCCCCAGCGGCTTCCCTTGGGGAAGGACGACGAAATGACGGCGATCGCACGCCTCGCCCGCGCCCCTGCGGGGAGAACCGGACGGCCCCGGGCATGAAAATTTCCCTTGATAGTTGCGGGCCGATGTGGTCTAATCGCTGCTTCGTGGGAAGCGGGCCCCCGGCCCTCGGGGTCCGGTCCCAATGGGAGAAGCAGAGGGCCGCAAAGAGGAGGGGTAGAAGTGGCTACAGGTACAGTGAAGTGGTTCAGCGATCAGAAGGGGTACGGATTCATCGTGCCGGACGACGGCGGGAAGGATCTGTTCGTGCACTTCTCGAACATGGAGGGCGAGGGGTTCAAGACGCTGCAGGAGGGCCAGAAGGTCGAGTTCGAGCCGGCCGAGGGCAAGAAGGGCCCGGAGGCGACCAAGGTTCGCCCCGTCGGCTAACGGAACGCTGGCACCAAAAATGAACGGGCCCCGGCTCACGCCGGGGCCCTTTTCTTTATGCGCCCGCGCCGGAGGAGCAGGCTCTTCGCGCTCTTCCCCTACTTCGCCCGCAGCAGGCGGAAGGCAATCGTGATGGGCGTCTCCGGCGTCTTCGGGTGCTTCTCGTAGGCGATGAGCGTCGCGCCTTTTCCATCAGAAGCAACGCACGCGTTCATGGCCGGGGGCTCCCGCTTGCCGGCGGACGCCTTGCCGAGCTGGCAGTTTCCGTAGACCCACCTTTCCGGGTTCGTGACCGAGCCGGCGACGAGCTGGGCCTTTCCCTGCACCTTGCCGTCGCTCCCGATGCGCGAGGCGAAGATGTGCTCGTGCGGGACGTAGACCCGAGTGTCCTTGGTCCGGTACTCGGTCCAAGCCGCGACGAAGGCCTCGCCGTCCCAGGCGAGGTCCGCGCCCAGGATCCGGTGCTTGTACCCGCCGACCGTCAGGCTGGCCTTGCGCTTGCCGTCCGCGTCGAAGAGGTACGCGTTCGCGCCCTGGTCGCCGTTGCCGCGGCCGACCGGATGCTCGTTCCGCCAGGCAACGAGGTAGGCGCCCTTCCCCGCGCAGGCGAACGGCGGCGTGTTCCCCCAGCCGGGTTGCATCTTGTGTTTTCCTCTAGGATTCTCCTTGTGGATGGGCGCGCCCGGCTTGCCGTCCGTCAAAAACAGCCCCTCCGACTGGGCGTCGACTTTGATGCCGAGCGGCCGGCTCGCGACGCTCCAGTAGACGAAGCTCTTTCCGTCGCCGCTCGACGCCACGGTCGGGTCGTAGCAGGAGCCGCCCTGCTTCGACAGGCCGATGCCCTGCGGCTCGAGCACGCGGCCTTCGCCGTTCACACGCGCACCGAAAACCTCGTACATCTTTCCGCCCCGGAAGTCCTGCCAGACGACCACGAAGGTCTTGCCGTCCCAGGCCACGTCCGGCTTGGCCTGGTTGTGCGCGCCCCCGGCGACGAGAACACCGTCCGCATCGAGCACCTTGCCGTCATGCGTCACGCGCGCGGCGTAGACGTCCCAGTCCTTCCCGTTGCGCAGGTCCTGCCAGACGACGAGGACCGTGTCCTTATTCGCCGCCGCGCGCGGGGCCTCCTGGAGGTCGTCGGCCTTAGAGATCACGAACGGCTCGGCGTCGAGCGCCTTGCCGTTTTTGTCCACGCGGCAGCCGACGATGTCGCCCATGAATTTGAATCCCTCGCGCAGATCGCCGGGTGCGAGGCGGCCGGACTGCCACGCCACGACGTAGCCGTCCTTCACGAAGGCGGCGCAGGGTTTGTACGCGTCGCGGCCGTCGTGCACGGGCAGCGCCTTCTCGGGCGCGAGCGAGTCGCCCGCGCGCGCGGCGAGGGTGGCGGCGAGGGTCCATCCGAGGATTGTCACGAATGAGTGGCTTCGCATGTCAGCCTCCTCCTACTTCACGCGCCGGAAGAGCGTGGCCGGTGACTGGCGCACTCCGGGCATGATGAAGTCGCCGTTCGGCAGCCAGACCGCGGCCAGGTGCGCCGACGTCGCGTTCGGCGTGCCGCTCTCGATGAACGAGACCGGCCCGGTCTTGTGTCGCGGCGCTCCCGAGCAGGCCGCGACGACGCGCTTCTCGAGGTCGAGCCGCTGGAAGGTGCTGGTGTCCGTGGTCCGCACGTAGAGGAACCGGAAGTCCGGGTCGTCCGGGCCGAAGCCGATGGAGCACTCGCCGTAGCCCTTGAACGTGTCGAAGGGCCCCGCGTACGCGGGCCCGGGGCCCTTCCTCTCGCCGGCGAGCACGCCGTGGAACGAGCCACCGTCGTTGAGGTCGAAGTACCAGACGTGCCACTTCTTCCCGGCGTGCTCGGTCATCCAACCGCTGGCGTAGAGCCGGTTGTGCTTCTCGTCGTAGGCCAGCCCGGCACCGCGCTTGAGGTCAAGCCCTGCGGTCGCCTTGAGCTTCGTCTCGGTGGGCTTCCAGCCGGAGGTGGCATCGACCGTGAGGAGCCTGCCGCCCGCGAGGAGGACGAAGATCCGCCCCTTCGAGTCCCCCGCGACGCCCTGCGGGCGGGCCTTATAGGGCTGGGGCGGCAGGATGGTCCGGACGACCTGCTCCTTGAGGTCGAAGACCCTGATGGCGCAGCCGTTCCAGGCGTCCCGCAGGACGAAGTAGCGCCGGTCGGGCGTGAGCGCCAGCGAGTCGAGGTGGGAGTAATCGAATCCGCCCCACCGGGCGCGGGAGAAGGGGCCGTCCATGAACCCCCGGCCGCCGCAGGCCACGGCATGGATGCGCTCAGCCTTCGCGTCGTACCCGTGAATCGGATAGGGTCCCCCGCCTTGTGGAAAGACGATGGGATACACGTTGCAGACGCGCGACCCGAACCCGCGTCGCCACATGATCTCCCGCCGCGGGCCGTCGAGGTTACCCGAAATGTGGGTGGCCGCCCAGTTCTCGGCCTTCTCCCAGCGCGCCTCCGGGTGCCAGATGGGTGTGCTGAATTTGCTTTTCGGCTTCTCGGCCGGGAGCGCGCCTCCCCCGCCTCCCCCTCGCCCGGACATCGAGACCGCGGTCATCCCTGCGATCGCGCCGGCGAGCACGACTCCAGCAACGAGCTTCATGGCAATCCCTCCCTTTGCCGCGGCCGATACCGATGCGGCCGCCGCGCTCGTTCCAGCTTTCACAGCGCCCTTCGCCACCAATGCCTCCACCCGTCCGGCGAGCGACGCGGGCACGGCCGGCGCGGTCTGCTTCAAGCCGCCGAGCACCGCCGCGACCGCCGCCGGATACCCCGCGCGCTCCAGCGCCTTGCGGAGCTTGGCGAGTCCGACGTTGACGTACTTCGAGATGGTGCGCTCGGGCATGTCCAGAACGGCGGCGGCCTCACGTTGGCTGAGATCCTGCTCATAGCAAAGGCAGATCGGAACGCGGTACTTCTCGTCCAGCGCCGCCACGGCGCCTTGAAGCAGAACCCGCAGATGGGGCTTTGCGCCGCTCGCAGCGCTTTCGGTAGAGGATATCACCTTCGCCTCCCTCCGTTTTCGCGCCGCTCTTCTCCGCCGCAAATCCCGGGCCGTGTTGGCGACCACGGTCAGGAACCACGTCCGCAGTTCCGCAGGCGGGACCGCGTTGGGCGGATGTTGCAGCGCCTTGAGATAGGCCTGCTGGACGGCGTCTTCAGCCTGGCTGGAGGAGTCCAGGATGCGTGCGGCGAGATGATAGGCGCGACCCTGCAAGGTCAAGAGGTCATCGAAGGCGCCGGTTCCCACCCGATCTTCCTCCTGAAGCGCAACGGATATTGCCCGCGAGCCCATCGGCCGCTCTCCAATCTACACCACGCCCAACGCAGTGGCAACTGAGCCCGGCACGGAAAAATCACGCGAATGCGCCCGCTGCCTCTCGGCCTTCCCCGAGACCGATTCGGCCATGGACCAAAGCGCCAAGTCTCGCAGGGGAGGCGGTTCCCCTTCGATGCTTCAACCCTTTACACCAAAACGAGTTCGGAGCTGGAGTCTCAATCGGTGGCCCTGTGCAGTGAGAAATAACTGCGAGATTCTCCTCTTTGTCGCTGCGACAGTGGCGTATTATATATGGGACAATGGCGAGATGATGGGGAGGTGCGGCCTTGGCAGCATCCATCCAGGACCTTATGCGACACGCGGGGGTCGGCAGGGCCACGGTCTACAGAGTGCTGACCGGCTCGGGCGTCGTAGGCGAGGCGGCGCGTAAACGCGTCGAGAACGCGGTCGCGGACCTCGGGAAGCCCGCACTTCAGCAGCGGACCAGGGCCTCGGCGCGGGTCGCGCTCTGGGTGCCGGGGCTGGGCGAGCTTCTCGGCCGCGCGCATCACGTGAGCGTGGTCCGCGCGCTCGAGGAGACCGGGGCCGAGCGGGGGCTTGCGATCGAGATGATCAACGCTCCCGTGCCGGACGAGCCGGCCGAGGCCGTGGCCCTGGTGCGTCGCGCGAGGGTTCGCGGGGTGATGGTCCTGTCGTTCTACGCGGAAGAGCATCTGGCCGCGCTCACCGAGGAGTGGCCGGTCGTGATGTTCTTCGCGTGCGGTCGGGCGAAACGTCTCACCATGGTCGCGCCGGA
>Ga0272441_10010102_pt1 | contig 14387 bp, 12 predicted proteins | sample SSMProp6N_FD_193582 | JGI IMG/M metagenome (GOLD analysis project Ga0272441, IMG submission 193582) | Marine sediment archaeal communities from Little Sippewissett salt marsh, Falmouth, MA, United States - SSM-Prop-6N | ecosystem: Environmental > Aquatic > Marine > Wetlands > Sediment ... | reverse complement strand
ACGAGGAAGGAGAGTCCGCAACGGTGCCCGGCAATAGCGGGTTTCTGCTGAAAATCAATGTTTTGGGGGTTTCCTACGGATTCGCCGGTTGGAATACGCAGGAAAACGGGAACGGAACAACCTTTAAAAATGAAACGCTTTTCGCGAAAAGGGTCGCTTATACCTACCGTGACCGAGGACCGGCCGGCGGACCGGCGACATCATACAACACGATTCGCCGGCAAAAAAGGCCGCGGCTTTGCCCTGCCGCCAGGCGCCTACACCCTGACGTACTCGAGGCCCAGGATTTCGCACAGATGACGCCAGCGAGCTGAGAGATCGCCGAGGTTGATGCACTGGTGATGCGAGCCTCCATGCCGCAGCCAGCCGTTGATGCATGTTTTCATTCCGGTATCGGGCTTGAAAAAGAAGTAGGGCATCTCGACATTTGGCATCACCTCGGTCGGGAGAATCTCACCGACAGAGAGTACGAGTCGGAACCCGCCACCGGTGGTGCTGACCAGTGTGCAGAGTGTCGCGGTTCCGGGCCGGCCCCGGAATACAACGGTCGGCGGATTCTCGAGGCCGCCGATCCCCAACGGGCGATCAACAAGGCGCGGTCGTTCCTCCGTCTGCCCGATGCGCCAGTTCCCCTCGCCCATGTGGCTCATGAGAAAAGCCCCCTTCTCGTGATCCATGGCGTACATCTCGGTGAAACACGCATCCTTATCCAGGTACTGACCGATCGTAACGAGCGTAGTCACGAGAATATCGCCCTCACCGCCGTATCCGTAGCCCTTGGCCATCAGGTTCGAGGCGGCCATCAGCGGGAGTTGTCGCATGCGGCCGTCGTCGGCGGGTGCGTTTAAGTAGAAACTAAAACCGTGGTAGTTGTTCGCCGCAAGAAACCGGTCGAGCGCAACTTGAAACCGCGCGGCATACCGGTGGCGTTCCTCCGGTAGACGGGGGTCCACCTCGAATTGCGCTCGGTTTTCTTTCATGACCGCCGCCACTTCCGGATCATCGTCTTCCGGAAACTCGCGATAAACCAAGCCGACGCCGACGTTGTCAATCTGGGCGCCGAAGGTCTTGAGCACCGCTGCGGGATTCGCCTGGATATCGCCCATGCCCGGCATCTGCCCGATTCCGGCGATTCGCACGTTGCGCAACACACGTGCGGTTCGCGCCGCCGCCGCCCAGTCTGCAAATGTACACACGAACGCGTCGGTGCGCCAGTCGTCGGAGCACACCTCGTAGGTCTTGCCGTTCCAAAGCAGCGCGTTGCAAAGATCCTGGCATCCGTGGATGCCCTGGTTGAACGTCAGATCCGCCATGTCCCAGTCGGTTCGCACCGCTGGCTCCGGCTGCACATTGGCCACGAAAATCGGCAGACTCCAGTCCTTCAGAACGTTGTAGATGTTAAACGATGCGCCGTAAGTGAGCATGACGATCATCAGTCCGTCGAGCTGTTCGCGATGGAGTTGAGCGAACTTCTCTTCCATCGAATGCCTGTTGATTACGGCACCGGGAAAATGAAAGTCGGCGTAATCACCGATTTTATCCATGATTTGTTTTGCGTATGCCTCCTGCCTTTCCACGATATCCGGATAAATGGGAATATAGAGATCCTGCAGAATGCCGAGGAATCCGATCTTCGGCTTGCGTCGCTCATGAATTGTCATGTGTGTCGTCTCCTTCCAGATTGTGATTATTTGAATTCAAGGTTTTTCAGCCATTCCACACACAGCTCCACCCAGTGAGCTACGTGTGGGTCGTTAGAGTTCGGATTGGGGGAGCCACCGTCGCTGAGAGCCGTACCGTGAACACCGTGCGGGAAAATATGCAATTCGAAGGGGATCCCGAAGATGGTGAGACGGTTGGCGAGGTTCAGCGCACACCGCGGATCATCCTCTCCCGCGCACTGCCAGATGAAAAACGGCGGACAGCCAACGTGCATCATGGCATCCGGAGATAGGGGAACGTTTTCTTGCTGCTTGGACCGGTCATAGCCCAGCACTGCAGCGGGGAAAGCCGCCTGCGACATCGAGCCGTAACAGATGACCACCGCATCCGGGCGGCTGGAGATCTGCTCGACGGGATCTTCCGAGGACGGATCTCCGCCGTTGAAGATGGTGCCGGCCCTGGCCGAGAGAATCCCCCCGGCCGAGAACCCGAGCACGGCGATCTTGTCGGGCAGCGTGTTCAGCCGCTCGGCATTCTTCCGCACATAGCGTATCGCCCGTTGCGCGTCGGCTAAGGATATATCCCATTCATAGGGTTTGACCCGGTAATCGAGGACCGCAGTATTCAACCCTTCGTTGAAGAACCGCTCCGCTACCGGTACGCCTTCGTAGTCGGCCTTGCACAGAAATGCGCCCCCCGGGCATACGATTACCAGGCCGCGGGCGGGCCCTTTGTGGGTGGAGATACCGATACTTGGCTGTGGCTGCCCGTAAGAGGGCGTAAACTCCGGAGCACCATGCTTCCACAGTGGATCAGGATCCAGATGCGCCATCGACTCGTGGAACCTCTGCCATGAAGGGGTGAAGTCTCGAATGAAATCCACGTACAGTTCCACCGGCAGAGGAGTATTGAAATACTGTAGATACTTCTCATATGGTGGCCAGGAATACTCTTTGTTGGAAAAATGTTTCATGCCTACCACTCCCTTTACCATTTAGTATTGAGGCAAGTGCGGTACCCGTGTCAACGCCATGGCTCGCAATCCAACGGGGTTCTCGAAGACAAATACATCGCCCGCCGGATGGCCGTGCCCCCACCGCTGTCTTTGAAAAAGCCAGCTTCAATGTCATAAACAAGAGTCGGTTTTTAATCGAAATCGAGGCGTTCTTTAGGCCGCATGGGCGCTACGCGCTGATTGGTCGTGAGTGATTCCGGCGTGATCCCGAATCGTAACGTAGAGGAACCCCGAGACTGCAATCGGAGTACCGATCTTCCCCGCTCTGACGGCGAGCATCTCTTCGAGCGTTTGATCCTCATCGCGAACGTAGGGTTGCTCGAGGAGGCAGATCGAACCAAGCCGCTTCATCAGCTTACCGTTTGCGATCATCTGGACAAGCCGCCCGGATTTCCCGAGGGCCTCTGCCTCGGCCTGAAAGGAATCCCGCAACTTGGCGATGTAGCGGTCCGGAACCACAGAACGTGTGACAAACTCCGGTCCGCAGGCGGCCACCTGCAGGGCGAGATCGCCCAACCGCTTCCGGATCGAACAGGTCTGTCCATCTCGAGGCCAAGGGCAAGTGCCGCCGTCCAAGCGGGAGTCCAATCCGTTGAGCCCCGAAGTACTTGAGTGGGGAAGCCGCGGTCGAGCAATCCCGTGATGATTAGCTTGTAGACATCATCTCCTTCCCATCCAGCGGTTCGCGCAATGAGAAATACGTCTATACGGTTTCCTTAGCTGTAGACCTGGTTTTTCTTATAGACATAGGGACAATGCCGGGAACGATACATTACCTTGTCTGCCTGCAGCACTCGGCTGAACTCCTGTCCCCGGATGTGCAGGGTAAATATCCTCGGCGCGAGATCCCAGTCCTGCAGCATAGTGCAATACTCAGCCTTCACCTCGCGCTCTTCGAGCAACAGCTTATAGCGCAGAGAATGGCCCCGGGCGCCAACCAGCTCCAGTTCCGTCGACTTCTCGGTTTGCAGCAACTGTTCCCACGGGGTTTTGGTTTGCAGATGATGGACTAGATTTCCGGTGTTCCCCCTCACGATGCCGTGCCGCTCCAGGGACGATCGCGCTTCTGAAAGGGAAGCGGCTTTCATACTGTCTAAAGACCGATCGACCAATGCTGGATTGACGACAAAATCCTCGATCTGGATCAAACTGAACCCCTCAGCCGATCCGGTTCCTAATCCGCCGATCGGGTAGGCAATATAAGCGCCATCGGCGGAAAAACCCAGTACGAGCAGCTACGAATCCATGGAGGTCCACACGAGCGCCGCCCCGAGTACAGAGCAGTAACAACAGTAGCTTGGCTATTATTGCGCCACCGGGGTGAACACAGCCCGGATATTCTCATCGGGCGTACCGGGGATGAAGGCACCGCTCGGGGCAAGCAGATAGCCTCCCTCCTCCTCTGCGGCGATCTCGATGCAGCGCCGTGCTTCCATCGCTACCTCCTCAGGGCTGCCTTGAAGGAACAGCTCTATCGGGCTGAGGTTGCCCATCAGGCAAACCCTGCTCCCCACCTCCCGCTTGACCTCGCCGATGTCGGCCGCGAAGTACAGTACGTCGATCCCGAGGTCGGGCAGGCGAGGCAGCACATGAGCGATCTCGCGATCGCATATGTGGTAGATCTTGACGGCCGACGAGAACTCCCGGCACACCTGGGAGAGATAGGGGAACACGAATTCCTCGAAGTGGGAGGGTCCCACCCTGGCGGGGGTGTGATCGAACAGGTAGATTCGCCGCAGAGCGCCGTTGAGCTTTTCCTGGGCTCTCAGCCAGGCCACGGTGAGCTCGGTGGTCCTGCCGAGCAGACGGTGAACGGCTCCGGGGTGGTCGACCAGACCCATCAAGAAGTTCTCATAGCCTACAACCAAAGCGGCGGTCTCCACCGGTCCCATGGCGAAGGCGAATCCGTCCAGGTAGCCGTAGCGATCGATGAATCTGCGGTCCAGGTGCTTCCAGAAGTACCGGTAGTGTTCGAGCACCTGAGGCATCAGCCCGTCCTTGCGTATGTCCGGCGGATCGCGCTTCAGGGCCGCCGTGATCCCTCCCTCATCTGCCTGTGCATGAAGGGCCTGAGGGCAAACGGGTTCCGGGGCCAGAGGGTTGTCTTCCCGCTGCACCAGCCTGCAGCCGAAAGCGGATGGTTCAACCACGCCGCAGCCGAAATCGGGATAAATACCGGGGACGATCATCGCCTGTGGATAGGCGTCCTGGAACGCGCACTGAACCCGCAGCTTGATCTCCGGTTTGAACAGGTAGTCCTTAAACGATACACCAAAGAGTCGGCAGATATACTGCGAACTGATACAGAATACCACGGGCACGCGGTCGGGCCATTCCCGCCGCACCGCTGCGAGGAATCCTTCCACAACGTCGTGATCGGTTGAAGACATGGAATCTCTTTGCCTCAGTGAGGGACGGAAATCGGATACGTACCGAACTCGCGCACCGTGTTAACCATCGTCTGGAAGGTCTCGGGGTTTACCCCGCTGTGAATGCTGTTGCTGGAAGAAAAGACATGACCTCCTCCGGGAGAAGCCGTCCGGAGGATCTCCTTTACCGCCTCGATCACCTGCTCCGGCGTACCGAAGGTCAGCAGGTGCGCGCAGTCGATATTACCCAGCAGCGTGATCCGGTCGCCGTACGTTTTTTTGACCCAGCCGATATCCATCCCTGCGGGAGGCTCGATGCTGTGCAGGCCGTCTATGCCGACCTCGTTTACGAGGATATCGAGCAGCACCTTGGTGTTCCCGTCCAGGTGCTTCAGGTACGGTACACCGTAGCGATGGCACTCGTCGACGATGCGCTTCAAGTGCGGGGCCATGAAGCGGCGGAACATCTCGGGGGAGACGAGCGGGCCTCCACCGAAACACCAATCCTCCGCACCGAGAATACCGTCCACGCCCAACTTGAGCTGGGCCCGAAGGATCGTCATCATCCCCTCGGTCGTAGCGTCCATGTAGCGCTCGATCAACTTCGGGTCGTCGACCATGGTTTCCAGAAAAAGGGGCAGGTACGGAATAAAGGTAGGGAAGGCTATGTCCGCCGCTCCAAGCACGAACATCCCGTCATCCCCTCTGTCCTTCTGCCGCTGCACCGCCAAGCGAATGGCTCCCACACCGTCCTGAAGGCTCTCATGGAGAGGCGTATCGGCCGTCCTCTCCAGATAGTCTACATAGCGGCGCAGCTCGGCGATCCCACCGCGAGAGATCGAGTCGGTGACGGTCACACAGGTATCGCTCTCCGGCTCGTATTTCTCGATGGACCAGAAGCCGTGCTCGCGGCTCTCGATGCGGAAGGTGTCCGGTTCGGTCTCGGTTATGGATACGTCGAAAATCGAATTGGCGGTGATATCATCCGGCAGACCCATGGCGAAGGTCACGAGAAAATCGTGCGGTCGGAACCAGAACATCTCGTAGCCGACCCGCTCGAAGAACTCCATCATGCCTTCCACGTTCCGTTTGATCAGAGCCCGGCGGGCCTCCGCCCCCTGCATGCCCGCGCGAATCCCGGCGGCTTTTGCCTCCCCGGTTCCAAAGCCTTCGATACGCCTGCCCAGAACGCTCTCGAGAACCGGATTGGCAACGGTGAGCTCGAACATCGGAACCCGATCCGGTTCCCGGTGATCGAACGTGGTTTTTATACGTTCCTTTCTCGTCATCGTCTTTTTCCCTCCATCTTCAACTCTACGGCGTATTATCCCACCCGTAAAGGACACGGGACTATTGTTTCCTGGCTTCATTCCTTTTGGGCCGGCACTTTTCGGGTCGCATACCCTCGGGGAGCGCCTTCGGATCGCATACCTCGATTGCGGAGCGAATCGATCGGTGGTACAGTACCAGCCATGGAAACCCCGAAACAGAGGGTTCACGCCGCTTTGAGCCGAAAAGCGACGGATCGACTGCCCATTTTCATGTGGTTTCACCCGGACACGAACCGAACGCTGGCCAGACTCCTTGAGGTACCCGCCGAGCAGGTCGGGGAAGCCATGGGCAACGACGTGCTGCAAACCTGGGTCAACAACAACTACGCCATGGAAGGGATCGTTCACGAGCACGACGGTGAAGGGCACAGGGACTTCTGGGGAATCCGCTGGGAGAAGAGTGGGGCATTTAACCAGCCGACTGAGTTTCCACTGGCTGCGGCCTCCGAGCGCACCATGCTGGGCTACCGTTTCCCAATCGAAAAAGTCGATTTCCTACTGGGGCGCATGAAGCCCTTGATTAAACGGGGGGAAGAGTATTTCCTGGGCTGCGATGTCTCCCCCTGCGCCTTTGAGATGTACTGGCGGCTGCGGGGGCTGGAGGAGACCCTGATCGATATTGCCGCCCGACCGCAGCTGGCCAGGACTATGATGGAACGCTGCGCCGGGTTCGCCCTGTTGCTGGCCGAGCGGGCCTGCCGGGAGATGCCTTTGGATTGGCTGTGGGCCGGCGACGATGTGGCGGGCCAAAACGGAATGATCTTGAGCCCGGAGGCCTGGCGCGAATTGATCAAGCCGCTGCTTGCCGATATATTTGCGGTCGGCAAGAGGGCAGGGCTCTGGGTGGCCTACCACTGTTGCGGGGCTCTGCGGCCGATCATTCCCGATCTAATCGAGATCGGCCTGGATGTTCTCAATCCGATCCAAGCCGGTTGTCTGGGAATGGAACCCGGCGAGCTCAAAAGGGAGTTCGGCCGGCAGTTGTCCTTTATGGGGGGGGTAGACACACAGGAGCTTCTGCCTTTCGGCTCTGAGGCTCAGGTCCGGACGGAGATCACGAAGTTGATCCGGACCATGACCGAGGATGGAGGCGGCTACATTCTGGCAGCCTCTCATACAATCCCTCCGGAGACCCCGGAGCGAAATATTTTCGCCATGTACGAGGTGGCGGGCAGATCCAGACAGGAAATTTTCGATCGTGCGGCAGATCTACGTCGCGCCGCCCGTGCCGTACGTGAAGACGGCAGTAGTGCGGGCATGCGGGAAAGGCCGGAGGCATGAGCAAAGGCGGCCGCTGTGATCAGGTTCGACGCGCGATTCACCGGCAAGGGCCCGACTACGTGCCTCTTCTGTTCTTTAACCAGGACAAGGATCTGTCCGATATCGTGGTCGTAGACGTGGTTCGACATTTTATGGGAAGCACTGAGGACCAATCCGAGTGGGGCTTCGCCTGGGAGAAGTTGGACCGCACCATGGGTCAACCGCGGGAGCCCCTGCTGCCGGACTGGGGGCGGCTGAGCAGCCTGGAGGTTCCGGATCCCGGTGATCAGGAGCGCTTCGCCCACGTCTCCGGAGTCATGCAGCAGTACGGCGACCGTTACTACCTGGCCAGCCTGGTTCTGACCGGCTTCACCGTGATGAGTTTCCTGCGAGGCTTCACCGAACTGCTCGTTGACCTGGCCGAGGAACGGCCGGAGGTCTCTCTGCTGGCCGACAAGGTATTCGGCTTCGAGGAGGAGGTCATCCGACTTCTGCCGGACCGGGGTTTCCACGGTGTGGCCTTCTACGACGACTGGGGTACCCAGGAAAACCTGATCCTGGCCCCTGCGCTGTGGCACAGGCATTTCCGGGAACGCTACCGACGCCAGTTCGCCCTGGCCCATGAGCTGGGCTTGGAGGTGTACTTTCACAGCTGTGGCTACATCCGGGAGTTGGTTCCCGAGTTGATCGATATCGGCGTGGACATGCTGAATCTCAGCCAGCCGAATCTGTATGACATCCCGGAGCTCGGCAGAAACTTTGGAGGCCGGGTGTGCTTCGTCTGCCCGGTGAGCTACCAAACCACCGCGATATCCGGGACAACGGCGGAAATCTTCGCAGACGTACGGTCGTTGGTGGAACATCTGGGCAGCCACAATGGGGGCCTGATCGGCTACCTGGAGGAGTACAGCTCCATCGGCATGAGCCAGGAGAACTACCGGGCCTGCATCCGAGCTTTCCGTGAACTGGGCCGCTATCGGTAGGATTCGAGAAATGCTATAGGGGAGTCGATCAGCCGCCGGCCACCGAAAGCGTCATTCCCTTGATAAAGTACTTTTGCAGCAGAACGAACAACAGGATGGTGGGAATCGCGGTGATGATTACGGCCGTCATGATGTAGGGAATGTTCCCGCCGCCGTATCCGGACATCGTGGCCAAAGCCACCATGATAGGGCGGATATTCTGAGTCCGGGACAGCACCATTCCGAACAGCAGGTCGTTCCAGATCCACGTCATCTGGAACAGGGCTACCACCGCCGTGGGCGGCAACGATTGGGGCAAAAAGATGGAGAAAAAAGTTCGCGCAGGGCCGCAGCCGTCGATCTTGGCGGCATCCTCAATCTCCTTGGGGATGGTGGTATAAAACCCCCTGTACACGAAGAGGGCGAAGGGCGTGCAGATAGCCCCGTAGATGAGGATCAAACCCACGCGGGTGTTGTACAGCCCCAGCATGTTGTACAGGCGGTATACCGGAATCAAATACATCTGGAAGGGAAACAGCGTGCCGGAGTAGATGATCAGAAACAACAGAAAGAACAACGGCGGTTTGAGACGCACCAGGCTGAAACCGGCCAGAGAGGCTACCGCGATAGCGATGGCCGCGCCGGCAATTGCGTACAGAATCGAGTTGAGGAAATGCTCATGAAGCCGGTAGATTTTGAGAACGTTCTTGAGGTTGTCCATGAACGACACCTTGGTGGGCAGCTGGTAGAACTTCTGGGATACGAAGTCCTCGGAGCTCTTGAATGAGACCAGGAACGTAGTCCAGACCGGCAGCAACCAGAGCAGCACCAGAACGATCAGGATCATATAGGTGGGAATCTTCCGTGCACCGCCTCTCACGCTGTCATCCTCCTGTTACACTCCTAATAGTACAGCAGATCCTTGTTCGCCATCCTCCGGATATACAGAGCAGATACGCCGATGACGATGATCGACAGCACGACGGCGATGGCCGCTCCATAGCCCAAATGGAAAAGCGTAAAGGTCTCCCGGAACATGGTAACTGCCAGGGTTTCGGAGGAGTGATACGGGCCGCCCCGGGTCATCACGTAGATGATGTCGAAGGCCTTGAAGGAATTGACCATGGCCATGGTGATGACCACCGTCGTAATGGGTCGAAGCATTGGGAACTTGATGTGGACGAAGGTCTGGAAGTTGCTGGCCCCGTCGATGATTGACGCCTCGATCGGCTCCACCGGTATAGTGGACAGACCCATGAGAAACAACACCATGTTGGTACCCAACTGCTGCCAGGTCCAGGCGATGAGCATGGAGAACGTATTCAAAGGCACATCGGTGAGCCACGAGGGTTTCAGGTGCAGGCCTGTCAGCTCGAACAGGTTGTTGAGCACCCCAAGCTCCCTGGAGAACATATAGGTCCAGATGATCCCGGTGGCCACGAAGGAAATGGTCAGTGGGATAAAAAAGACTGACTTGAAGAAGCGCTCGCCCACCACTCCGTCCACGAACACCGCCACGAGCAAACCGCCCATGACCGGGAAGATCAGAGTGAACACGACCCAGATGACGGTGTTGCGCAGCGAAATCAGGAAATCCCGGTCCTCCACCAGGCGAGCGTAGTTGGACAGGCGGTTGAATAGAGGCTTACCCAGCCCGTCCCACTCGAAGAAGCTGTAGTAGATGTTCTGCGCCATCGGCACAAGCAGGAGTACGACCACCAGCCCCAGGGCGGGCAGTACGAACAGGTAGCTTACGGCCAGCTCGCCTTTCTTCAAACGCTTGTTCCCCCGTTGGAGAAAAATAGCATCCCGGGGACCTTGTCGCAAGGGGCAAGGCCCCGGAACACCTGTAATCGATGCAGTGTACCGTCTCTACTGGTTTTTCGACCAGTACTCGTCGGCGATCTCGTCCAGATCCGCCAGCACTTTGTCGACGGATTCGGGATTCAGGATAAACTCGGCGAACTTGTCCACAGCCTGCTCGCAGATCGGAGTCGGGGTGGCCTCCCAAAACCGGTTTAGAATCCGGTAATTCTCATCCACCAGGGTCTTGCGGAAATCCACCCTTACCTTTGCCAGATAGCTGGTGTCCGATTTCGAGTTCGCCGGGTACTGACCGACCAGCTCGGCGTAGAAGGCGTTGCCTTCCGGTCCCATCCAGTAGTCCGCCACCTTTTTGGCGGCCGCCAGGTTGGGCGCGTTCTCGGCAATCAGAATGGGAGAAGCCTCGAGGATGGCAACTTTTCCCGCAGCCGGGTTGTGCGGGGGCATAACGAAGATGCCGATCTTGTCCTCCGGTACTCCGTTGGAGGTCAAAACCGTCATGTACCAGGAACCGCAGGGCACCATGGCAAGCTCACCTTGATTGAACAGCCTGGGAGCGTCGGAAAACAGATCCGTAGAGGGATCGGTGAAGTAGCCTTTGGCGATCAGATCCGCCCAGACGCCGAAGGCCTTCTTGACCCGGGGATCGGTGTACTTGGCCCGACCCTCGCAGAGGTCCACGTACAGGTCGGGGCTTTCCCGGGCCACCATCTCCTCGAAGGTAATAAAGGTCGGCCAACGTGCCTGTACGGTCTGCTGTATGGGCGTGACTCCGTTGTTCTTCAACGCGTCGCAGACTGCTATGAACTCAGCCCAGGTCTTGGGTACCGACAAGTTGTACTTGGCGAAGACTTCCTTGTTGTACCAGACGCCCCAGTACTCGACCACGTAGCAGAACCCGTAAACCTTCCCTCCGAAGGTGAAGGCGTCTCGAAGACCCGGAGCGTACTCATCTTTATGACTATCCCACAGATCGGTGGTCTCCGCCACCAGCCCCTGGTCGATCAGGTCCTTCATCCGGTAGGTGGACCACCAGGTGAACAGATCCGGTGCCTGCTTGGTCGGCAGGGCGGCCCGCACCTGGGAGATGAATACGTCCGTGGTCGGATACGGCGTCGGCGTGAAGCCGATCCCGATTTTCTCCATGGACTGCTCGCCCATAGACTCGTAGAACGGCTGGTAGTTCGGGTTGCCTCCCTTGTCGTGCATCATCACCAGTTCGGGCGCAGCCGCCTCTTCCTCACCGGCGGCAAAAATCGCCGTCCCGGAGAGAAGGAGCGAGCAGACCAGAACAGCGGTAAGCAGCATTCTGGAACTCATAATACAAACCTCCTCAGTTGGTTTTTATCGGCAGGGCGCATCCAGAGCGCCCTGATTTCCACGGTTACCCGCCGACGCCCTTACTCAAGCAGAGATTGGATCTTTACAGATCCACGGGTTCAAGGGCGGCTTCCAGCATGGCGGCAACGTTTTCAGCCGGAACATTCGCCAGGATATTGTGAACCTGTTGAAAAACGAAGCCCCCGCCCGGACCCAGGATCCGAACCCTTTCCCGAACGTGACGACGCACTTCTTCGGGGCTGCCGGTGGGCAACACCACTTGCGTGTCGCATCCCCCTCCCCAGAACACCAGGTCGCTTCCGAACTCACGCTTGAGCTCCGCCGGATCCATTCCGTCGCAGCTGGTCTGGACGGGATTGACTGCGTCCAATCCGGCTTCGATCAGTTCGGGAATAAGCGGCCGGATGCCCCCGCAGCAGTGCAGCATGACCTTGACCGGGGCAAGCTCCTTGGCGCGTCTCCAGAGAAGGCCGTGGCGCGGCTTGAAAAACTCACGGTACATTTTCGGAGATATAAGCGGGCCTGTCTGCATGCCCAAATCGTCTCCGAAGAGAACGACGTCGATATGCGCTCCCACGCTGGCCATGAAGCTTTCGAGCGCATTGAGATGATGCTCCGTGAGGGCATCCAGGACGCGATGCGCCTTCCGGGGTTCAGCGGCAAGCATGCTGAGAAAGTTGTCCATGCGGAACAGGTATTCGCCGATCTCCAGCAGGTTGCCGCCGAACAGGCCGATGATCGCCCTGTCAGTGCTTGCCCGCAGGTCTCTGGCCACTCCCTCCAGGAGCTTGCCGCCTTCCGCTCCGGCGACCTCCGGGCCCGGCGGTGAGGCCACAGCCGTCCACATGCATTCTTCCAGCGCCTCCTGCAGACTCAACTCCGGCTCCTCGAGCAGGGGGAAAAAAACCTGCTCGAAGTACAAAGCACCATCCGGCATTTGCCCCAGAATGTGTCCCCGGGCGGAGCGAAGAATCCAGCGGCCTTCCTCCCGCTCCGGCAGGGCCCAGGACGGCATCTTACAGGGGCTGCCGTCCGGGAGGATCCAGTCCGCCCACCAACGGTCCTCTATGGCGAATGCGCGTCCCAATTCAATCGTGTCGATTCCAAATCGATCCAGAACGTCCCCGTCCACTATAGCCAGTTGCTGGATCGGGTCGTATACCCGAACAGGTACCGGCGGCAGGCCAAGGACGGCCCGCAGCCGTGGATACAGGACGGCGCTGATCCCGGAGGAGCGGTGACCTGACAGATCGATGGGTACACGGTCGGGCTGGCGGTGCGAAAGTGCGTTCAATACACGAAGCTGCGAAGTCATTGCTATCTCCCGGAAGGACTGATGGAATTATTTTAGCATGGATGATCCGACTGTCAAGAAAATGATGCAAAGACGATTCAGCTTATCAACGCGGGTTTACTGGGTCGCCGGCATGGTCCGATCGCGACGGTATCCCTTGCCTCTCATGCCGAACAGCAGTCGAAGCAAGCCGATGCGGCGCACCAGCAGCTCATAGACCAGGAGCGTCGTGATCAAGGCAACCAATGAGATTATGAAGAACTTGACCGGAGCCGGCCAGGTCTGCTTCACAACGTAGTAACCAATGACTACGATGGGCGTCTGATGCAGGACGTAGAAGGGCAGCTGTGCTTCGCGGCCGTAGGCGGACAAGCGGTTCCAGAAGGTGGTGTGCGTGGGGAGTTGGCGGGAGGCGGTCATGCGGCGACCTATACGTGTCGTGATGCCGACTACCGCTATGGTTAGACACCAGCTCGTAATTCCCTTAATGAAACGCAGGGCAACCGCCGGTCTCTGATTGCCGGCCCAGGGATCGATCCCACCTCCGGATAGCAGGCCCGTCCCGAAAAAGAACACCAGAAATCCAACCAGTCCGATGAGGAGCGAAGGGATTCGATGACGCACCAGGGCCGTTGTGAGACGATCGTCGGCCGCAGACAGGTAGCCGAACAGGATAATGAAGGGCCAGATCCAACGACACCAGCCGCTTGGCCATATTGCGCCAACGAATGCCTCGAGAACAGCTATGGGAATGGCCCACAGAAACACAGCGAAACGGCGCGAGAGAAACCCGCTGATACTTAAAGCCAGACGTTTCCCTGCCGGTTTGCGCAGGTAGAGAAAAAGCGGCAGAAGGAGCAGGGTGTAGACCAGCAGAAAGATCAGGAACCAGAGATGAATGACACTGAAGGTCTCCTCAGCACCGGCTGCTTCGAGAAAGTAGGGAAATGAAAACAACGAGAACCGGATATTCCAGTACCGCGGTAGGAAGGAGATAAATCCGGAAGACAGGTCGGTGTTGGCCCTGAGATAGTAGTATATCTGGGGAGGGTTCATTAAAACTATTCCGGTTACAAAGGGCAAGCCCAGGCGAAGGAGCCGTTCGCGTGCAAACCTTCCAGCGTTCCTTTGCTCCAACGAGTACCAGGCAGCGATGCCGGCGACAAGCATCATCACCGGCATGATCCAGAGAAACTCGGCGGACACCACCAGCGAGGCCAGAATGGTGGTCAGCTCGCTCTGCCTATGATTGGAAATAAGTTGATGTCCGGAAAAGATGCTGGCTGTGTGGAAAAATGCCAGCCCAAAGACGATCAGCGTGGTCAGCAC
>Ga0272441_10010101_pt1 | contig 14387 bp, 14 predicted proteins | sample SSMProp6N_FD_193582 | JGI IMG/M metagenome (GOLD analysis project Ga0272441, IMG submission 193582) | Marine sediment archaeal communities from Little Sippewissett salt marsh, Falmouth, MA, United States - SSM-Prop-6N | ecosystem: Environmental > Aquatic > Marine > Wetlands > Sediment ... | reverse complement strand
CGCGCCATCCTGGTCAGGGTGGAAACGAACCCCTTTTCGGACAGCGCACAATCCCTCGAAGAGCTGAAGGAACTGGCCCGTACGTCGGGGGTGGAAGTCTTCGACACCACCGTCCAGCACCGTAACGCCCTGGACCCCAGGTTTGTCCTCGGCAGAGGGAGGCTCTCCGATCTGGTCATCAAGGCACTCCAGATCGGCGCCAATCTCCTCATCTTCGATCATGAGCTGTCACCGGCCCAGATCCGTTCCATCACCGATTTTACCGATCTCAAGGTCATCGACCGGACACAGCTGATTCTCGACATATTCGCGCAGCGCGCCCACTCCCGGGAGGGAAAGATCCAGGTCGAACTGGCACAATTGAAATATCTCCTTCCCCGGCTCATCACCAAGAATTCCGCCCTGTCGCGACTCACCGGCGGTATCGGAGGAAGAGGGCCGGGAGAAACGAAACTCGAGATAAACCGGCGGCGTGTGCGTGACCGGATTGTCCGCCTCGAAAAGGACCTCAAAAATATCGGGAAGAGGAGGGGGCAGCGGCGGCTGAAACGGAGGAAACGGGGATTACCCGTCATATCGATTGTGGGGTACACCAACGCGGGAAAATCGACGCTGCTGAACGCCCTTACAAAAAGCACCGTCCTCACGGAAGATAAGCTCTTCGCCACGCTCGACCCGAAGAGCTCCCGGCTTCGCTTTCCCCGGGATACCGAGGCGATCATCACCGACACGGTGGGGTTCATACGCAACCTTCCGAAGGAACTCTTTGCCGCATTTCGGTCAACACTGGAGGAACTGCACGAAGCCGACCTTCTCCTTCATATCGTCGACATCTCAACTCCCCACTTCGAGGATCATATCAGGGCGGTGGACCAGATTCTCGAGGAGCTGGAACTGCAGACAAAAAGCCGCATTACCCTGTTCAACAAGGTCGACCTCGTCTCCGATCAGGAGCTTCTCGTCAACCTCTGCCAGCGTTTCACGGCGATACCGATCTCGGCACTCCGCCAGGAGACCTTTCCCCCCGTCCTTGAACGAATCGAGGCGGTGATCAACAAACTGGTCACGGAATACTCCACCGAAAGCGGCAACTGAAGGTTGTGCACAACGCCCTGCCCGTCAGTGCTGCGGCATTGCAGAAGAAATAGGCGAGGCTGTTCCCGCGAGAGCGGACATCGAGACATTACCGTGCCGCAGGAAACTCCTGCGTCTGTTTCCGGAAACATCTCCATCACCTTCTTGTGGCTACATCACGCCCCGATACCATCCGCCGTCGATCTGGATCGCCGCACCGGTGATGTATCCCGACCGTTCCGATGCGAGAAAGGCCACCAGGGCAGCGAATTCTTCCGGCGTTCCCAGCCGTCCCATGGGAATTGAAGACTCCCATTGCCTGATCACCGCATCGGGCTCCCTTCCTTCCCGTTCCGCGATCGTCACGGCGAGACTCCGCACCCGGTCGGTAAGCGTATAGCCGGGACAGACGCTGTTTACCGTCACGTTGTACGGGGCAAGTTCAGTCGAGAGGGTCTTGGCAAAGCCGATCACACCCGACCTGATGGTATTGGAAAGAATGAGACCGTCAATAGGTTGCTTCACCGATATGGAGGTCATATTGATGATACGTCCCCACTGTTTATCCTTCATCACGGGCACCACTTCCCGGGTCATGGCGATGGTACTCATGAGATTCAGTCTGAAGCCGAAATGCCACAGTTCGTCATCAATCTCAAGAAATGGCACCGACGGGGGACCGCCGGCATTGTTCACCAGGACATCCACCGTACCATAATGGGCCACGGCCTGCCTGACGAAATCCCGGGCCTGTTCCATATCGGTGAGATCGGCAGGAATGGTGATCACCTCTCCTCCCGTTTCCGCCCGAATGTCTTCCGCCGCCCGGGTGAGGTCGGCATCATCGAGGGCACCGATGGCGATGTTCGCCCCCTCGCGACTGAGTTCCCGGGCTGCAGCCTTCCCGAGTCCCAGGCTCCCCCCCGCAACGAGGGCCACCTTATTCCGTAATCCAAGTTCCATAGTTTGTCCCTCCTCTTCCACGCACCGTTCCCGGAACGTCATTGACATCATGTTCTTTAAATTGCAGACATAACAAATCACCATGCCCCGGTCAACGGATCAGGCACGTCATAAAATATTATATTGACTTTCATTTTCATTTAGTATAGAAATCTTCACACTTCATGTAAGGATATCAATATGACACGCTACAAGGTAAGAGAATCGGTTTTTTTAGGTGCGTTGCTGGATCTCGCTCTTACCGGGGCTACATACCCGTGGCCTGTCGATAGCCGAATATGAAGTAGGACGGTAGGAAGCATCAAAGGCCATGGGCACACCCCATGGCCTTTTTTTTTGCATCACACTAAAACGCGGTGAAGGGGACAGGGATGTACGAGATCATATGGTACGGACGAGGCGGCCAGGGAGTTGTCCTCGCCTCACAGGTTCTCGCGGAAGCGGCCTATATAGCGGGATACAAGGGTGTGACGGCTGCACCCACTTTCGGGCCGGAACGACGGGGCGCACCGCTGACGGCATCGACGAGAATAGCACCCGAACCGGTGCGGACCTTCTCCCAGATTGAGCGGGCCGATTTTGCCGTCGTCCTGGACGAATCCCTCATCGAGGTGATGGATATTACGGAGCGACTGAAGCCCGAGGGTGTCATCATTATCAACACGCCCCGCGCACCGGAAGACGTGTCGATAGAGGGGTGCGCCAGGGTGGCCGTCGTCGATGCCGCCAACATCGCCCGGGAACAGCATCTCTTTGTAGGCGGCCTTCCCACCGTCAATACGCCCCTCATCGGATCGCTCGTATTCGTGTCCCGGATCGTATCGCTGGAACACGTCGAGAAGGGACTGGCGAAGAAGATGTCCGATGATCAGGCCTATCCGAATTTCGCGGCGATCAAAATCGCCTGCGAGCGAACGCATATTCTACAGGAAAGGTAACAGGTCTTTACTATGAAAGACAGGGACCCCAACATCGCCGGCATCTGTACTCCCGCCGTGGGTGAAGCAGGCAAGACGGGCGACTGGAGCGATCTGAAGCCGGTCATCGATCACAGCAAGTGCATCCCTGAAACAAAGGGAAAGGCGGCCTGTTTTCTCTGCTGGCTCTACTGTCCCGACGGCGTGGTCAGCATGACCATCCCGGTGCAGATTAATCTGGACTATTGCAAGGGATGCGGCATCTGTGCCGAGGAATGTCCGCCCAATGCGATCAGGATGGTACGAAAGGACGAGTGCGATGAGTGACGTGCGGATCATTACGGGCAACGAAGCGGCAGCACTCGCCGTCAAACTGTCACGACCCAACGTGATAGCGGCCTATCCCATCACCCCCCAGACCAGTCTCGCCGAAAAGCTTTCCACCTATGTCGAGGGCGGAGAACTGCGGGCGGAATATGTCAGGGTGGAGGGGGAACATTCCGCCCTCACGGTATGCATATCGGCCTCAACGGTGGGCGCACGGGTCTTCACCGCCACAAGCTCCAACGGGCTGCTCTATATGCATGAACAGATCCACTGGGCGGCAGGGTCGCGGCTCCCCATTGTCATGTGCTGCGTCAACAGGGGCGTGGGAGCTCCCTGGTCGATCTTCAACGATCAGCAGGATTCCTTTTCCCAGCGGGATACGGGATGGATCCAGATATACTGCCGCAACAATCAGGAGATCATCGACACCGTCATCCAGGCATACCGCATCGCCGAATCGGTCTATATTCCCGTGATGGTCTGCTATGACGGCTTTGTCCTCTCCCACACCATGATGCCCGTGGAGATTCCCGATGCACAAAAGGTGGCCGATTTCCTCCCCCCCTACAAACCCCATACCGAGATATCACCGGAGAACCCCCGGACGGTGAACCCCGTCTTTTTCCCCTGGCGAAGGGAAAACCACGAAGGCGTTCTCTGCGACGGCTACATGGAAATGCGCTACAAGCTGCAGGACGCGCTGTTGAACTCCTTTGATATCATCACCGATGCCGGCACCGAATATGCCCGCATCTTCGGACGGGATCACGGCGGCCTGCTCTGGGAATATCGCACGGACGATGCCGATATCATCCTCACGGGCATGGGCTCGATCGCCGCCGAGGCGACCGTCGCCGTTGACAGTCTGCGCGACGAGGGGATCAAGGCAGGCGTCGTCGGCATCAGGGTCTTCAGGCCCTTTCCCCGGCATGAAGTTGCAGAGGCGTTTCAGAAGGCGCGGGTGATTATCGCCTTCGAGAAATGCCTCAGTTACGGATGCGACGGCGGCCTCTCATCGGACCTCAAGGCGGCCTTGTACGGAACGGGGATCACGGCACCCATACACAACTATATTGCGGGAATCGGGGGACGGGATGTCAAGGCCCGTGAACTGACGGACGCCGTCCGCTCCTCTCTGGACGAGACGGAACGGGAAAACAGGGGCAACAAAACTATCTGGCTTAACTGCCGCACAGGGTCATGATCATGCAGGAAAACATATTCAAGATAAACGATACGGAATACATTCTGCCGGGAAACCGGGCATGCCAGGGATGCGGCCTTTCGCTGGCCTACCGCTACATATTGAAGGCCCTGCGCGAAAATACCATCGTGGCGCTCCCGCCGAGCTGCCTCTGTGTCCTTCACGGCCTCTACCCCAACTCGTCGGTAAAGATACCGGCGATCAACATCACCTTCGCCGGCAATGCCGCATCGGCATCGGGTATCGTGGCGGCACTGAAGGCCCTGAACAAACCGGATATTACCGTGCTGGCCCTGACCGGCGACGGCGGCACCTACGACATGGGGATCCAGTCGCTCAGCGGGGCGGCGGAACGCAACACCGACTTCATTTTTGCCTGCTACGACAACGAAGCATACATGAATACGGGCACCCAGCGTTCGGGTGCCACGCCTATCGGCGCGCTCACGACGACCACCCCCCTGCTCACCAAGCAGGAAAATAAAAAGGACCTCATCAAGATCATGGAGGCCCACGGCATTCCCTATCTCGCCTCGGTATCACCGGCCTACCCCATCGATCTCTACGAAAAATTCGTCAAGGCGAAACGCATCAAGGGTACACGCTATATCCACATCGACACGCCCTGTCCTCCCGGCTGGGGGTACCCGGTCCGGGAAACGGTGAGAATCGGCAAACTGGCCGTCGAGACGGGAATCACCGTCCTCTTCGAAATTGAAAACGGAAAGTTCCGTTTCACCGGCAGGAGCGAGACCATCGCGAAAAAAGGCAAGAGGCTCCCTGTCGTTCACTACGTGGAAAAACAGGGGCGGTTCAAGAAGATGAGCATCGAACAGCTCAATCGTCTTCAGTCGTCGATAGATGCCCGGTGGAACGAATACCTGAAGCGGGCGGAGATGTAGATACCGTCATTCCTCGAGAAGGGACATTATCAGCCCGGCATAGCGGCGGGATGCACCCATATTGGCACGCACCATCTGTCTGCCCGCCTCTCCCCTGTCACGAAGGATGTCGGGGTGTGCCATCAGCATATCCATGTCTCTCAGAAATGCATCGGCATTCGTGACGGTGATGCCGGCACCGACACGCTCCAATGCTTCTTTTTCCTGGCTGAAATCCTCCATGGATGGCCCGTAGAGCACCACCTTTCCCCAGGCTGCCGCTTCGAGTATATTCTGCCCCCCCTTCGGCACGAGGCTTCCGCCGCAGAAGACTACCGTGGCCAAGCTGTAGACTTTGAAAAGTTCCCCGATAACATCGATCACGATAATGGGTTCGGAGCGTCGTTCCCTTCCCTTCATGATTTCCGTCATGGTAATGGCGGGAGCAAATCCTTTTGACCGGATGAGCGTCTGGACCTCCTCCGTCCGCTCGATGTGACGGGGAACAATGATCAGGAGCAGTTCCGGATATGAGTCCCGCAACCGGCGGTAGACGTCGAGGACCACCTCTTCCTCACCCCCGTGGGTGCTTCCCGCCACGAGGACACTCGATCCGGCCGGGATGTTCAGCACCGCCCCGATCTCGTCCCGCAGCGATGGAGAACTTTTCGCGGCAAGGCCGTCGTACTTCGCATTTCCCATGAGATGCACCTTGGACGCATAGACGCCAAGATCTTTCAGGCGTACCTCATCGATGGGCGAGATGGCACCGATCTTGTCGATCATGTTAAAGATGTCTTTCCAGAAAAAACGTGTCAACCGGTACTTTCTGAAGGAACGTGGCGAAATCCTGCCGTTCACCATGGCCACCCTGATGCCCCGTTTCCTGCAGAGGCGGATGAAATTCGGCCATACTTCGGTTTCCACGGGGACAAAGATGTCGGGTCTGACACGGTCCATGACACGCCTGATAACAGGGGGAATGTCAAGGGGATAATAAAAAACGGTCGTGGCATCCGTCACCATTCCGCGGGCCATTTCCTGCCCGGTTTCCGTACTGGTGGAGAGGACGATGCATGCATCGGGCAGTTCCTCCCGTAACGAGGAAATAACGGGAGCCGCCGCCGTCACTTCCCCCACGGAGACCGCATGCACCCATATCCGCGGCCGTCCCTCCATGGCGTCGAAGACGCCGGAGGGGATGAATCCGAATTTCGGGCCGATACTTTTCCTGTATTTTCCGGTCAAGAGCATCTTCAGCAGGTAATAGGGAACGAGGAAAAGGGCCGCGACGGATATGAGTATGTTATAGGCGATGTTCCACATGTTGTGGAACAATAATGGCCTTTCTTCACCCTGTCAAGTGATAATGAGAGCCGACTGTTTCTTCAGGATTGCGGGAAGATAGTTCCTGAGTTCCAGAGTACCTGAGCAACAGAGCGCCCCGTGAGGGTCAGGTCACTCGAAACTGTTCTTCACCGCTGACAGCGTTGAGGCAGCACAACGCAGAAGCCGGGCTCTTTACAAAGCCGTCAGGCCACATGTTATCAACATTTTTTCACCTCACCCGGCAGAATTGCGCGATTCTGCAGTTGACAGATGCCGGTCAGTATAGTACCTCTCCCCGGTAACCTATGGGAAAGGAAGGGAATAGATGAGCCATATCAAAATTATACCGTGCCTCGACATCAAGGATGGAACCGTGGTGAAGGGCGTGCATTTCGTCGATTTCAGGACAGCGGGCGATCCGGTGGAGAATGCCCTTTTTTACGAACAGGAAGGGGCCGACGAGCTGGCCTTTCTCGATATCACCGCGACGGTGGAGGGACGAAAAACAACGGTGGACCTGGTAAGACGGGTCTCATCGGCCATCACCATTCCCCTCACCGTCGGCGGAGGCATCGGAGAACTGGCGGACATAGAACAACTGCTCGAGGCCGGTGTGAGCAAAGTGTCGATCAATTCCGCGGCGATCAGAAATCCATCCCTGGTGGAAGCGGCGGCGGAGCGCTTCGGGAGTGAATCGCTTGTCATCGCCATTGACGCCAAGGCCACCGATGTCATTGCATCGGGCTATGAACTCTATATTAACGGGGGCCGGGTCCCTACCGGCAAGGACGCCATCGAATGGGCCCGGCGCGTCGCCGAACTGGGCTGCGGCTTCATCCTCCCCACGAGCATCGATGCCGACGGGACGAAGGACGGCTACGATCTCCGCCTGACGCGGCTCATTGCAGACGTATCGGGACTGCCCGTCATCGCCTCGGGAGGCGCCGGTACGCTGGAACATCTTTATGAGGGAGTCGCCGAAGGGAAGGCGGCGGCGCTGCTTGCCGCGTCGATCTTCCATTTCAGGGAAATCAGGATTCGGGACGTGAAGGAATACCTGCAGGCACGCGGGATCAGTGTGAAGCTTTAGTTGACAGGCACTGGTCCATTATATACACTTGGCAAAAAACAAGAAAGGAAGCACGGCAATGAAAGGAAGCACAAAGCGCTTCGTCCTGATCTTCATTACACTGCTTGTCACGTTGATCGCACTGGGGTGCACCCGTTATGAACGAAAAGTGGTCCCCTTCAAGATGCCCTCCTCGCTGCCGAATGCCGTTGAGGCCGCCGGGGCCGACATCGCCGCCAGGGCCTACAATACGACGGCGGACGCGAAATCCGCCTTCGGATTCGATATCATCGCCGCCGGGGTGCTGCCGGTCCAGGTCATCTTTGACAACCGGGGTGACCATCCGCTTGAAATCATGCCCGACAAAACCTATCTTATCGATAAAGATGATAATCTCTGGCCGATCCTCGATGCGGGACTGGCCTACGATCGAATCTCCAAGAAAACGGAGTATGGCGAGGTGTTGCCGGAATCGGCGAAGCCAGGCCTGCTCGGTGGTGCGGCGGGCGCCGTCATCGGCGCGGCGATCGGCATCGTCACGGGTGAAAACGTGGCGGAGGCTGCCGGAAAAGGAGCCGCCGTCGGGGCCGCCGCGGGAATGACCATGGGAGGAGCGAAGGGAATGACCGACGACGGCAAGGTACAGCAGCAGATCGGCGAGGACCTTCAGACCAGGTCACTCGAACGGAAACCCGTCCCCCCCCATGACATTGCCCATGGATTTATTTTCTTTCCCGGAGAGGCGGCACAGGAACTGAAAGAACTGCGCCTGACGATCAAGGAAACCGATACGGGTCGGCTACACGCTCTCGTTCTCGCATTCTGACATGAAACGAATCGCACCGTCCATACTGTCAGCCGACTTCAGCATTCTGAAGGATGAGATCGCCTCGCTCGACAGGGCAGGGGCCGACATGATTCATATCGATGTCATGGACGGGCATTTCGTCCCGAATCTCACCTTCGGACCACCCGTCATTTCCTCGATCCGGTCCATCACGTCACTTCCCTTTGACGTCCATCTCATGATCGAGAATCCGGACCGGACGATACAGGATTACATCGATGCCGGCAGCGATTACCTCACCGTTCACGCTGAAGCGGCGGGCCATCTCCACCGGACAATTCAGGCCATCAGGGAACGGGGCGTAAAAGCCGGTGTCTCGCTGAATCCCGCCACGCCCCTCGCATGCATCGAGGATATCCTGTCCGATATCGACATGCTCCTTATCATGACGGTCAATCCCGGCTTCGGCGGACAAAGCTTCATAGAGAGCATGATCCCGAAGATCGGGCGGGCACGCGCACTGATCGACGAAACAGCACCGGGGGTGCTGCTGGAAGTCGACGGCGGCGTAAAGAAGGAAAATATCCGTAGAATAGCAAAGGCCGGTGCCGATATATTTGTCGCCGGTTCCGCCATATTTCGAAGTGGAAATTATGGCCGGACTATCCGGGACATGCGGGAGGCGGCGGAAGAGGACGCGTAATCCTTCGTCCTGCCTGCATCGAAACCCTTCGCCCGGCCCTTCCGTTCCCGAATCCGGAACCGGTCTCCACAGAAACGGTAAGAATGCATATCATCGTTGACGGCTACAATCTCATCAGGCAGTCCCCTGCCTTGAGGCGGTTTGAAAGAATCAGTCTCGAAGAAGGCCGCAACGAACTGGTCCGCCGGCTTGCCCACTACAAGCGCCTCAAACATCACAGGATATCCGTCGTATTCGACGGCTGGATCGAGGGCTCCCCGATGGAAGAGCGCTCCCGGTCGGAAGGAATAGCGGTCATTTTTTCCCGCCGGGGAGAAAAGGCCGATGATGTGATTAAAGACATGGTGATGCACGGAAGCGAGGAGATGCTGGTGGTCACATCGGACCGGGGTATCACCGGCACGATCACCAGAAAAGGCGCCGTCGCCATATCGTCACCCGAATTCGAAGCACGCATACAGAAGGAAGAGGAAAAGGCCTTTCTGCTCACCAAGGGCGTTGCCCTTGACGAGGAGCGCGATGACGACGACCACCGGGAACCGGGGGACACACGGAAAAAAGGCCCCGCGCGGCGCCTCCCCAAAAAGAAAAAACGGGAGCTAAGAAGCGTGAAGAAGCTCTGATGCCGCCGGGGGCGTCAGGACGTCCCGCTCAACAGCCCCGCCGGCCGGTTCCTTGTCGATTTGTCCCGCACATGTCTATGATCACGCGCTCGAGGGCCTGCCGCGGGTCGATCCCCGTCGACTTGAGAGCCACATCGAGTGCGATGAGGCCGTCCATGAAGCCGGTAAGCTCCGCCAGGGGAAACCGCTCCGAGTTCGCCAGCACGTTATAGATCACGTAGGGATGCTGACCGGCAAGCCAGCCCGTTCCGGTGCCCCAGGCATCCTTCGAGGCCTTGATCTGCGGGTAGACATCGCGCTGGAACTTTGCATAGTGCATACCCGGCTTGAACCGGTCCTGTATTTCGGAGCGCAGCATCACCTTCCCCTGAAGCAGAAAGCGTATCTGCCGTATAATCATTGTCAGTATCATGAGGTGATGCAGGCCCTGGTCAAAGAGACGGCGAATCGTCAGCAGGGCCGTTTCCACGTCTTTATGTGCAATGGCGTCGGTGAGATCAAAGATCGAATCATCTTTTGTCCGGCCGATCAGCGTTTCCACATCTTCTTTTTCGATCGTCCTGTTTTGCCCGGTGTAATCGATCAACTTCTCGAGTTCACTGACGGCGGAGTGAAAGGCGAACCCCGTCTTCCGCCCCAGGGCTATGAAGGCATCACCGGTCATGGTTTTCCCGTGACGTGCCAGGAGTTCCTTCACCGTCTCCTTGAGCAGCGTTTTCTGGTTCGCTTCACCCTTCACTTTCGGGAAATTGAGCACCACACCCCTTTCGGCGATGACCTTGTAGAGTTTCTTTCTCTTGTCTACCGCACCGGCGGTCACTATCAGGGAGTGGCTTTCGGGGATGCCTCCCCGCAGGGCTTCCTCGAGACGGTCCGTGTCTTTTCGCGGCTGGTAATCGGAAAACCCCTGGCTTTCGCAGAGTTCCATCACCCGGGGAACCCATTTTTCCCTTTCACCGGCATTCTCATCCTGGAAGGTTTCACGCCACTGATGCTCCGGAATCTTTCGCCAGCCGTCATTCCTGAAATCATCCAGGGACCATCCGACCGTTGCCAGCAGGAGCAGAAACCCGCGCGCCGATCGCGACGGGTCCTTGTCGAGGTTTTCAACGATATCACCGATCAGTGCGGCGGAGGATGATCGGGAATGGAAAAGGCGCGTGTCCCGGAGATAAATCACTTTTCTCCCCGGAATCAGCGACGCCGTGAGGAGCATCTCCACGAGGGTGTCCACATCCTCATGCTCACCATCGATACGGATAAAATTGAAATCACTTTTCCCCTCGGGCAGGAGCTGCCCGATGATCCGGTCGGCGGCGTCTCTGACGAGATACTGCTCCTCACCGTAGAGGAGATAGCAGGGATGCACGGCGCCTCGTGCAATATCATCCAGAAGGGTCTTCAACTGTTCGTTCATGAAGCACCTTTATGCGGCGGGAATAGGAGGTTACTGAAAATTACGAAACACTTAGAGAATAACGAACCGTTTAATGTATCTTACCACCTGTGCGGGATCATCGATGATCTGGACGAGATTCAGGTCTTCTTCATCAATCCTGCCTTCACGGAGCATCGTGTCTTTCAGCCATTCCATGAGCCCCTTCCAGTAGTCTCCCCCCATGAGGACCACGGGAAAGCTCTTGATGCGTTTCGTCTGAATGAGGGTGAGCGCCTCGAACAACTCGTCCATGGTGCCGTACCCGCCGGGCATTATGACATAGGCAACGGCATACTTGACGAACATGACCTTGCGGATAAAGAAGTACTTGTAATCAATACTCACATTGGCGTAGGGATTCGGCGTCTGCTCAAAGGGGAGCCGGATGTTCATTCCCACCGATATGCCGCCGGCTTCGCCGGCACCCTTGTTTGCCGCTTCCATGATCCCGGGACCGCCCCCCGTAATCACGCCGAAGCCGCTCTCCGCAAGAAGCCGCGCCAGGGTCTCCGCCTTCTCGTATGCTTCATCCCCCGGCCTGACCCGCGCCGACCCGAATATGCTGACGGCATGACCGATCTGCGACAGTTCTTCGACGGCCTCGACAAACTCCGCCATCACGCGGAATACGCGCCAGGACTCTTCAATTGAGATGGCATCCACAAGATATTGCTTTTCGTCCATCATCTACTCCAGAAAACCACAGGTCCATGATGCGAGTCGACACCCGTCACTGACGGGCAGAACTGCAGACGAATTGTGGTGAAGGCCGAACCGCGCATGCCTTCCCGCGGGATCTGCATGCAACGGCATTCATTCACGTATCGAGGTGCACCACCGGCGTTATGCGAATCTCCGCCGACGCGCCGCCTTCGCCATCCTTCTTCGTGCCTCCAGGGCCTTTCTCTTCTTTCGCACCGAGGGTTTTTCATAGGCACGCCTCAGTTTGAGTTCCTTGAAGAAGCCGTTCTTCGAAAGCTTGTTCTTTAGGATTTTAAGGGCCTTTTCTACATCATTGTCAATAACTCTTACTTCCAAGTATATATCCCTTCCTTTCATCGTGAATTTGTTTGTGAAAGAATTTCCTTCCCCTCACACATAAAAAAGGGGCAGAACGGCCTCCGTACTATTTCGTACGCCGCCTTCCACCCCCGATTTGCATCCTACGTTATATCACTCTCCTCGCCGAGAGCACTTCTAAGCGCCCGTATAAACTCCTTATTCTCATACTCTGTTCCGATCGTCACTCTCATGCGATCTTTCAGGACACCGGAACCGGGAAAATGTTTAATCAATATTCCCTTTTTGATAAGGGTTTCATATACACCATCTTTATCGACATGACAACTAAAAAGGATAAAATTGGCATCTGTCGGACAGAGAGTTATTCCCGCGATTTTCGTCATCGCGGCATAGAGTTTCTCTCGCTCCTTCACAATGGTTTCGACCGGAGCCAGAAATTCCGCTTCACGATCGACATAGAGGCCGCCGATTGCCTGCGAAAGGCTGTTCAGATTATAGGGGAGGCGGACCTTGTTCATCTCCGCCACCAGCCGGGGATGCGCCATCAGAATCCCCAGTCGCAGAGCGGCCAGTCCCACCTTGGACAGGGTGCGGAGGATCACGAGATTGTCATGATCTTTGAGATCGGGAAGAAATGTCTTCCCCGAAAAATTGAAATAGGCCTCATCCACCACCACGATGCCGGGAAATTCACCGATGATCGATTCGATCCGGTCTCTGCTGAAGCAGTTACCCGAGGGATTGTTGGGATAGCTCAGAAAAATAAGTTCGGGCCGGTGACCGGTGATCAGAGCCCTTATGGCATCGAGATCGAGATCGAATCGGTCGTCGAGGGGGACTTCCAGTATCCGGTGTCCCGTATTACCTGTGGCGATGGCGTACATGCCGAAGGTCGGTACCGGTATCACCACCCCTCCCGCTGCCGGCGCATCGAGCGTCATGAGCAGTAACTGGATCAACTCATCGGATCCGTTTCCGATGACGATCATGTCGGCATCGACTCCCCATTTCGCGGCGAATTTCTCTCTCAGTTCCGGAGAGCCCGGGGCGGGGTAGCGATTCATCGAAATCCTGCCGATGCAGTCGCCGACCAGCTCCCTCAAGGACGGGGAAAGCGAATAGGGATTCTCATTCGCGTCAAGTTTTACGGCACAGGACCGCTCATCGATATAGTAGGCAGTCTGTTTCAGCACATCTTTTTTCACCAGCTGTGTTACATCCATTCACTTCACCACTGTTCCCTTCATATTCCAGTGCGGGCGGGAGTATTTTGTCCGCAACAGTTCTTCTTTCAGCCTCTGCTCATCGCTCTGCAATTCACCGGGAATCAGTCCGATATTCATGTATTCCTCAAACCCGCCGGCGAGATGGTCACAGAGCACCTCAATACCGATACCCTCTTCGAGCTGCTCGTTCACGGACGTAACGGAACGGACCAGTGTATCGGGACGTTTCTCACGACCCTGTCGGTGCAGTTCCATAATCATGCGGGATCGGGCACAATCAAAATCCATGGGAATGCTTCCATGCTGAAGAAAGGCACTGCGCACCCGCACCTGAGCACTGCCGCATATCTTTCTCTCACCGACGCAGAGTTCGTGCTGCACGGGCACGGCAAAACAACAGCAGTCCCCGCCGCCGGGAGGGACCGGCCTTCCCTCCTGGACCAGGCTCGCACTGATTCCCGCCTTTTCAAGCCCCCGGATGATACATTCGCTGATGATGCGGTATGTTTCCAGGACGTGCGACGAAAACAAGGCGTCCGATGCCGAGGCCACCACGGCATAGGTCAGATCGCTGCCGTGAAGCACCGCTTTACCGCCCGTGGGACGGCGCACCACGTCGATATGGTGCTGCTGACAGAACCGGCAGTTGAGTTCCCGCTCCGTATCCTGGAAATAGCCGACGGAGACGCTCTCCCTTTCCCATCCGTAGAACCGGAGCGTCGGCGCCCTCTCTTCGGAATGACACCGCACCACGGCCTCGTCGATGGCCATGTTCTCGAAGGCATCGTGGCAGGCAAAGGGAATGAGGCGCCATGTTTTCACC
>Ga0272441_10010100_pt1 | contig 14388 bp, 8 predicted proteins | sample SSMProp6N_FD_193582 | JGI IMG/M metagenome (GOLD analysis project Ga0272441, IMG submission 193582) | Marine sediment archaeal communities from Little Sippewissett salt marsh, Falmouth, MA, United States - SSM-Prop-6N | ecosystem: Environmental > Aquatic > Marine > Wetlands > Sediment ... | reverse complement strand
AGTAGATCAAAATACAGCGATTTAGCTCTTTCAGAGCGAAGTAAAAGCAAAGGTGATCCAATGGGATCAGTAACAAAAACCATTAACTTAACTATATGAGGAAATTTGGCCGACCTATTTTGACGGCGCCCACAGTGCCCTAATTTGAAGCGCCCAATGACGATAAGAATCAGAAAGACATTAGGATGCGTGAACTTTTGAAAGGGCAAGAAAAATGGCTAATATCCGTTTAGAGTATAGGATGTTATTGTTTATTTTTCTGTTGTGTTCAAGATGTGCGGGCGGAGACGTAGAACCATCAGAAAAACTGATTATTATTGAGCCTGTAGCCATCGGTGCTGCGCAAGAGTTGAAGGATGATAGCAAGATTGTATTACCCCCTCTGAGAACGTTTACGGGACGTTCTAAATTCTCGCGCACTGACTTAGCTTCAAAAGGTTTGAGATTCAGGCCGGCGCAACCCGCTAAATCGATAAAAGCTAATTTCGATTTGGGAAATGGAAGTTTCCTTGTCCCATTAAATGGGGGCGGCAGTTCTGTGCGCGTGTTGAAGAAGATGAAAAGATGGGAGGACTTCACGCTTGTTGACAAATTGGGCGGCAAGCTCATGAGTGGTGACGCCGTGAACATCAAAACGTCCGACGACAAGCACTATCTCTCAGTGGACGGTCAAAACACCATCATCCACGCGAAAGCCACACAAGCCGGACGAAGCGAAACCTTTACTATTCTGAGTACGACGGGCAAGAAAGAAATCACATTCGGTGATACGATTGCCTTCCGCACTTACCAGAATATGTTTGTCAGTGCCGGTGATAGAAATCTAAATACTATCATCAGAGGAAATAAAAGATCCGTAGGAGCTGGTGAGACGTTTAAACTCTTATCCCCGGTGGGTGTCGCGAAATTAATGTTAAAACCCATAACGCCTCCCGCCTCCGTAGCCACGAGGGCGCCTGCCTCGATAGCCAGGAAGACTCGTGCCCCAGGAGTCGTGAGAACGACCGACACGCCGACTCTCGAATTGGCCAAGACCGTTGGAATCAGCGCGAAATCGTTGGTTGCCATGAAGGCTCTAACTCCAACAAAGAAGACTGAGACGGAGAAGAAGAACCTTAATATCCTCTCCACGAAGATGCAACGCGCCACTAAACAAAAAACGCCCCTGATAATGGGAAAAATGATTGATGTGAGTAAGTTCCAATACGGCCTTAGCACCAAGGTTCAGAGTAAAAACGGACAGGGTCCGGCCGGAAGTCCTATTGGGATTATAGAAAATATCCATAGCGATATAGATATGGCCAATCCCGTCAGTTTGGCGATTTACGAAGATAAGAATGTCAATTCCGGCCTTTACTACTACCTACCCAAGGAATATCACTTAGTCTGGGAAGCAGGCAGCTACGGGATGACAATGGACTATTTTGCCGCAACCGAGGAAGGCCAGCCTGGAGATATAATGATAATTACCTATCTTCATGCCGGAATAGGAATCTCGGACCTACAGCTTATCGAAGAACTCTTAAAGGACTATACAAAGGAACACGGCAAGACATTCAAGGAGCTTCTGCCTCTTCCTCTAAAGGAGAAGCCCAGAGCCTCTTTCGTGGATGATCTTAACAAGCTCTACAACATTCCGGCGGATAAAACGGTGGTCCACTCGGTATCCGACGTACTCGGTCGGCTTAGAGTATCCTGGGTAACAGACAGTATCAACAAGGAGAATATGCAAGTGGTGCTCCTTGGTTTAGGGCTACAGGGAACGGTCACTTTTCTACCCGCAGGAAGTGTTCCCAACCAGGACGTTGTCGCTTCGATCCATCCGGCCGTCTCACAGACCTTTGGCGAGATGGTATGGAACAGAGGTCAACGGATTCGTAACGAAACGCCTTATTCGCTTCAATTCAATTACCTCAATGTGCTCATCAAGGAAAAGGAGACCAAAGAACCCGTTTTCTACTCGTGGAACTTGGGCGAGACGAAAGTCACTCCAGAGGCGGAAGTACAGATTAAGGCGACATCCATCCCGTCGTGGATTGACGGTAAAGCAATGAGGAAATGGATTGAATATGACGTCATCGACCGAACGGAAGGACAGGATGAAACGGTCATTCAAATGATGACCGGGGGAGTGTTCAGCCTGGAAAGAAAGGATATCGTCGTCAATACGACCGACGCTTTTTCAGGCACCGGCGCATACCACATCATCGCCACCATCCGGTCAAAGTACTTCGAACCGCAATCAAAGGAACTCATCACGAAGAAGATCGTCCTTAAGGAAGATTTCGCGACGGAGACAATCCCGGACGTCGTCTACTTCGACAATTGGGACCACAGAACAACAGAAACCGATCCTCTCTTCGAGTTCAATCTCAAGGTCATCATGCAGGATTCCAAAATCCACACGTCTGACAAATGGATTCCATTCAATGATACAGATTTCTATATCGGAACAAGTGTAATTAAAGACTCGCTTGGATTCCTTCCCGGGACAGACGGAGGTGCGTGATCGAGATGATAAGGACGAATAGAAATCAAGATTTTACCTGCAAGAACGGAGCTAAAGACATAGATAGTATCAAAGTGATTGCAATATGGGGTGTAACACTTCTCATTGTGCCTGCTTTGATTGCCAAGCCCGATCTCAGGGCGAGAACCCAAGTTGGTCAACTTGTCGTTTTTCCGGACACAGAGCGTTCATGCGTTTATTATTACAGCCCGTTCGATTTGTCCATTGGCACGACAAACGAGGGCAGACCGGATTTACTCCTTCTTCTCACACGATATACTGGCACTGCGGTACGCGGAGATCAGGGTACGTTCACCCCTTACAGTCTGCTTAGCTTTCGTGTCGTCATGCCGTCTCCAGATTCAGAGGATTTGATGAAAGCCAGAAAGGCCATTAGTGCAGAGTGGCGCCGCATCGAGCTAAAACCATTACCCATTCAGTGGCTTGATGCTGCGGTGATATACACACCGGTGGACGTAGCCGGAGAATCTCCTACTATCCTTCCCGGCGGTGATTTTGAATCCGGTGAACAAAAGAGTTCCAGTACCACTCGATCATTTTGGACTGAACGTTACTTCACTATGCGCCTTGGTCCCCATGATGCTCAATTACTCTGGAAAGCAATGCATGAAGGTCAGCTTATCATGAGCCTCGGTTATGCATTCTACGCCGACGGGGTGGGATCCGATCAACCCATCGAGGAGCTTCGGGGCTCACCCGAGCTTATTGCCGAACTCGAGAAGCGCCTTGGTAACAGAAAAAGCGACGAGGAAAATAACAACGTCAATGCCTATTTAGTCAAGGCGGGCGCTCTTCCAATCCAAATAGACGCGAACCATTGGCCCGGGCTGTGTAAAAAGATCGATATTAACGAGCGAATCCCACCGGATTACCCTATCCTTAGAATCTATTGCTTCGATTTCAACAACGCCCTTAATCCGGATCTTTTTGCGAAAGTCGTTGACATTGAAGCAACCGCGGCAACGTTTACGGGACGGGTAAATAACAGCGTACGTTTAAGGGTTCGATTCAGTCAACTACAACCCGATCTTTACTGTCAAACTTTGCGCTCACAATTTGCAGTCCGGCTTGACAAACCCTATCGATTCAGAACAACAGACATATTACTCAATAGCCAAATGAAGGTGCATGATTGGCAAGAACGCACCGTATGGACGAACATACTCGATGTAACGACACCGCGTATCGAGACACCATCAGAACCTGATCCCGAGAATGGTGAAGAAGGAGAAGAAAATGGGCCATAGACAATCGTATGGAATGACATATCCGATACAGACGATCGCTCTCATTCGGGCCGGGGCGGCAGTCATGACAATCATCCTATTGTTTTCCTGCCCGGCGTTTGGGCTTGTAAGGTTTGATGAAGGCAGCAGAATAATCAAAGGTGTCCAACTGTTGCAAGTTTATAACAACCCAAGCGAGTATTGTTATCTGCCCACTTTTCCCCGGTTGGCTACAAAGAAACAGATTGTTACAGATGATACGGAAGGTGCCGAAGCAGAACCTGTTTTCGAGTTACTCTGCATCAAATACGTCGGTGACGATAACATACCGAGTGGCGGCTTATTTCATGCGTTGATCGAGTTTACACTTCCGCCCGAAATCGTTAAAGACCTGGAGAAAGAACTCAAGAAGGACGTGCCTAATGGACGGATCGTGGGACCCGTTCCACTTCTCCAGACGGCCGAAGAAGGAGAGGATGCTCTGGGATCTTTTGAGATTGTCTCTGCCGTTCTTACCGATATAGGCGAAGACCGCTTTACACGGAATGTCATCACATCGCGTCGGGCTCCGCTTACCCCGGGTTCAAAAGCAGCCGTGGCTGCAATTCTCAACCAGCAAGGGGCGACTCTGCTCTGGGAAACGTTTCAGGGTGAGACTTCCGACGTCTCAGTTGCCATTCGGGCGTATTACGAAGCGGCGGTCAAAGGCTACAACGCAATCGTCACGGCCGAGATGGATACGGTATACGAGCATTTCAGCCGTGTTTACAACGTTCAAAAGGATTATACGAGGCGCCAGCTCCGCAAGATTGTCGATGAGCTCGAACGCGATGGCGTGCTCAAAGTCGAAGTCTTCGACCGATCAGCCGGGACGGGGATCGAAACCAATGATATGGAGAGTATCCTGAACATTGTGACGAACAAGCTTACCGAACTTATGTTTGACCACAAGACCGGCTGGGCGAAGGAGCCCCCTCGAGAGGTCGCTGTGGAAATGGGCCAGATACCGGGTCGACAGAAACGAAGCTGGTTCTCGCGGACGTTCGGCGGAACTCATGACACGAAGTACTATACGGATGACCAGTACGTTGCTAAAAAACGCAAGGATATTCAGCGGAACAGATTTTATCTTAATCTTAGCAAAAGTTCGACCATCAAGGTTCATGTCGATACGGCGGGCAACCTCGGCGGCTTGTACGGGCAGTATCAAGATGATCCCCGATATTTTCGCGTTGTTGATCTCGGCACCGACTCTGCTTATCAGGAACACACGGTTTACTTTCAAATTGATGGGGATTACACTGACGCCTTTAAAGACACCGTTAACTTAGCCTCTGTTAATTTTCGCAAAAAGTATGTGGGGAATCGCCCGGACTTCACTGAGTCCCTGGTATTTTCACATGAAAAAGTAAACAAGGGTGAGACGTCTCAGCAAATCACCTTTCCCCGACTTGGCCTGTCGGGTGACTGGCAACAATACGAATACCAGGTACGATGGAGCATTCGTGATATACCGACATTGGTGGGGTCTGCTGAAGACGAGTGGATTCAATCTCGCGATCCGGCGATATCGCTTGCCCCCCCCTTCAGGAAACGGACCATCGACGTTGAGGCGGATCTGGATTCGTTCAAAACATCAGGCATGACGGCAGCCGACGTGGACTTCGCCGCTTATCTTGGCGGAGAAACGAAGAAAGTGGGGGCCGTGAAATTTCGAACAGCGGCTGCCAATCCCGAATCTGTGGCTTCGGCAACGATCTATCACGACCGAGGTTCCAACGAGGATCGGGTCGGTTACCGGGTGACTTGGTTCTCACGGGCAGGCACAAAAAAACAAGGAAACTGGCAGCTACTTGATACGGGCTACATTTTTCTGGTTGCTCCCGCCTCTGAGGATTCAGAACCTGATAGTAATGGAGGCAGCTCATGAACAAATGGTTAGCGTTTCTTGCCGGCTCAGTCAGCCTTATGTTTCCGTTCGCGACCTCCGGCCAACAACTACTCCTGGATCGTGGCGTAAGAGTGGAGGGACTTTGGTGCTTTCCCATCGTTACGGATGAGAATGAATACGTTTACATCCCGAACGCCGCACGATTGAGCACGAATGAACAAGGCAATCCGGAGTTCTCTTTCATCCGGTACGTCATGAACTTGCCGAATGAAACCGGGACCGAAGGCGCTGCCACACTCACCACAGCGGCCGGTGGCGGCGTGCTTCATTTTCTCTTACTCTACGAGACACCGGAGAATGTCGCAAAGGCGGCCGAGCAGGCGCTTCGGGAGAAGTTCGGAAACGACGATCTTGTCCTTCGCGGGCCCATTGCCTTCGACGATGGGCGATACGTCCTGGTCTCCTCAATTCTCAATCCCGATAGTGGTGAAAAGGAACGAAAAGTTCTCTCCACGGGCAAGGCGCCCGTTATCGAGGGAAACAAAATCGCACTTTCTTTTCATCTCGACAGGGAAAGGACGATGCTCTTAATGGAAAGCTTCAAGATGGCCACACCGGACATCTCGATCATGTTCGAAATGAAATTTCATGGCCTTTCCGAAGCGTATGACGCCGAACTTTACATTAACTGGTCGGAGGTGCGCAAATCCAAGAGTTTCGAAGCTGGGGGCAGCCTTTACGTGATCAGTGCTGACGTCGGGATCATGGTCGACGAACTGTTCCGAAATAATGCGATACGTTTGATTTCCAGGGGGAGTGATGCCTCGATGGAGGCGCTTCTAAACAATGTCTATGCAAAGCTCCTGGAATTAATGTTTCGCCCGGTCGAGCCGGATAGCGTCCCACCCGATAAACGCGGGGATCTTGCTGATGCCGTCGATGTTCTTGTGAACCAGAAAGGCGGCCCTCTTTCGTCGCGAAAAACCCTTGGCTTCGGATTATACGCCGGATTTCAGCTTAAGGAAATGCAGTCTTCCGGAACGAGTGTTCTCAATTTTAATCACCGAGCATCAGTGGACCGCCATTCATTTATCACGTTTAACATCGGCGATTTTTATGAGCAATACGGCTCGAATGAGAAATACTTTAAACCAGTAAACCTTGATGATCCCACGTACCTCCAGCGAGATATCGAGGTGAAAGTGGACGGTGCACTGCTCGAAGATTTCGCTAAGTATATTAACAATGTCACGGTCAAGATAGAAAAGGTCCAGGATGGTTTGAACACCGTCGATGAGATTGTAATTGACAGGGACGATTTCGACAAGAAAAACAAGCTCTTCAAGATGAAATACGGATGGAAGGGAAGCTCAGACACTCCGGCCGAAAGGCTTGCGTGGCTCAAGTATCTATACAAAACGACCTGGAGCTTCCGAGGCGGGGGCGATTATCAGACGAAATGGACCGAAACCGATGCGCCGATGATAAATCTGTTTGCGCCTTACGAAAAGAGTCTCGTGCAGCTCGAGGGTGACCCCGATGTGTTGAAAGTCAAGGGCGTTCGGGCCGTGATCGTTGAGATCGAATACCCGTTTTTTGACGAGACCAAAAAGGTACGTATTGTTTACAGGCCGGGCCAACCCTTAGAGGAAAAAAATGTCCAGATAACACTGCCGGCGGGACATTACGATTATCATTTTACGACGACCTGGATTCTAAAGGGAGGTAATCGCATCACAAAGGAGGGAAAGGATTCAACAGGTTTGATATTCATTGATGAGATGCCCGAGGGATAGAACAGTCCATCATGAAGGAGCGGTCAGACAAAATGAAGCAAGCTAAAGAATGCGAAAAACAATGGAACGATCATTAGTACTCCGCCAAGTCTTAAATAGGGAACTTGTCATTGCGAGGAGCGAAGCGACGAAGCAATCTCAACTGTTTGGGGAACGTAAAGGTTTGAGATTGTTTCGCTTCGCTCGCAATGACATTCTCATAATTTTTGTCATGACAGACCACTAATCCAATTAACCCATATAAAGGAGACATGATTATGGACGCGCGAAGAAGTAAGCCGTGGATTTCGATCGTTGCAGCGATGTTTGTTGTGTTGTTATTTGTCGGGATTACGTCACCGGCGAGAGCGCTCGTTCTTGACGAGGAGAATCGCATCACGGTCGTCCTCTCGGACAACACGCAAGTGAATCTCATTGGAGCGGCGGGTTCGCGAGGTAGGCCAACTCGCAAATATTACTACTTACCGGTAAATCTCAGGTGTGCCAAAACTGAGGATGGCACGCCACAGTTTCTTTTCGTCAAGTTCACGACGGAGGAACGCGGCGGGGCTACTGGGGCGCTGATGCACTTTCTCATGGAATGGGGTCTGACTTCCGAGCAGGAGGCTGAACTCAAAGCCAAACTGGAATCGGACTTCAACGACGCAACGCTCGAGGGAGCCGTTCCGATGCTTCCGGATGACGGTGAGTGCGGCTCATTTCAAATCGTATCGGGGACCTTATCTGACGAATCGATGACCAACAGCCTGGTCACTTCCGGCAAGGCGCCATTGTTTCCCGGTGGTAAGGTCGCCGCCGCGTCACGACTTACCAAGGAAGGCGCTCAGCTCCTGGCATCGACCTTCGAGGAGGCCAGCTCCATCACAGATGTATCCCTTGCGCTCAATTTTGGCTACGAGACCCTCGTTCCTGCGGCTAAGGGCACCATCACCTTCCACTGGGATAGACTCCGCACGGAATCCGATACACTGGAAGCGGACTACAAAAGATGGAAATCGGGAACGCGCAGGACGGGATGGTGGATTTTCGGGAGTACGCGACCCACTTATTCGTATTCGTACAATGAGATGAGAGAACATTATGACTTCCTAACAGAAAAAGAGATCGTCAAAATTGAGTTTGAAGAAACAGTATCTGATGAGCGTGTCGCCAAGATTCGCGAGGCGTTCTTCCAGTATTTCCTTGATTCCATGGCCGAGCCGGTCAATCCGGATGGGGGTGTTCCACCCCAACCAAGCGATGATGAAAAAGAGAAATCACCAAACATCCGTTATGGCAATAGCTACAAATACAGGCAGAGTTCGTTCAAGAGATCATTTGCCCAGAAAAATAAAATCGTTAACCTTAACTATCGAATGAGCATACGCTGGCCGTACCAGATCGTCGGCAATCTCAAGACATGGTACGATGGAGTGCGTGACAATCCCAAATGCGTAACAGCCGTGAACCTGAATGATCCTTTCTTCACGCATCGAGACGTCAGATTCGTTCTTGATCTCGATGCCAAGGAAATTTTCGATGAGGCGATAAATCTCGTCGAGGCCAATGTGCGAAAAGAACGCAGCAGCGGTAATACGTTCCAGGACTCCGTCGTTTTTGATGCCCATTACGTGACGAATAACGGTATATCGCGAAGTGTCACCTATGCCCGCGGCGAGGATACAAATCCGGATCTGTATGAGTACCAGGTTAGGTGGAGCCTGCGAGGCGGCGGAACCTACCCAACAAATCCGATTTGGCAGCGCGGAACATGGGAAGGTGTTACCCTCACCCCGCCGGTTGCCGTGCACACGATAGAGCTGGAGGGTGATTTGGACGAGATGGAGGATAGTGAGATCACAAGGATTACAGCCCAGATTCACTACCCAAAACTCGGCCGAGAAATGGAGGCCAACGTCAACCTCTCCGTGGCTGGTAAGAAACCGCTTGTTACAAAAAAACTCTTTATGGACAGAGAGGCTAAGGGCTATGCCTACCGGCTGATCGTAAACCATAAGAGGCAGGGTAAGCTTGTTCTGCCCTGGGCCGCTCAGGTCGGCGACGACTACATCTATGCAATGATCCCCGATGATCTGCTTGAGGATGACTCAGAAACCCATAGAGAGGCCGAAAAGGCAGCGGAAACACTTACCAATAGCAGAAATGAAAAGGTCCTCGACGATGTATTTGGTGGTATTCAGTAATTGAGAAAGGAATGAAAACCATGGACAGAGAAAGAATTGTAGTTACTTTAGGAACGCTGCTTTTATTATTAGCTGTAGCGATGCCTGTCCGTGCAGTTCAGATGGTGATCGACAAACCGGTGAAAGCAGGGGAACTGACGCTCTTTCCCGGTATTGGGGATCAAAACGTTTACTACTATGTTTCCGACAAAGTCAGTTTAGCCACTCACGCGAATGGGAAACCCCAGTTTTCCTTCCTGCGTTATGTGGAAAACGTACAGCCGGGCGTAGACGAACCGGAGGTTCGGGAAGGATCGGGGGGCGGAATTGTTCACGCGCTTGTTATGCTTGGCGTCAGTCCGGAACAGCTCGCTGAAGCCCAAAGAGAGTTGCAGAGGATTAAACCGGGAGCGCGCATTGAGGGTCCTGTCATCTACAAATCCGGAAAATTCGGGATTATATCGTCGTTCACAGATGCCGACGGAAAGCTGACCAACAAAGTTGTGGGTATTGGGAACGCTCCGATTCTGGATGGTGAAAAGGCGGCGATCTCCATCCATCTGACCAAGGAAGGCGCAAAAATCCTCTGGGAATCGTTTAATACCCCCACGCCGGATATCAGCTTCAGCTTCGAGATGGAGATTGACGGTTACCTGTCTCCGCACAGGGCTCTCATCGTGGCCGATTTCGATCAGATATATCAACATCAGGCCTTTGGAGTTGGCATAGCCAGTACGTATCTGGCCGCTGAGATCAAAGGCGCCTTTGATGATCTGCGACGAACAGGTGCCATCCGACTCGAACAAGTTGGCGACGATGAAGACCTTGAGAAACTTATAACAACGGCTTATAACAAGATCACCGAGATGATGTTCAGTCCCATGGGTAGTGCCGGCGGGCCCTCTGTTGCTTCGGTTGCGAGCGCCGCGCGTGGGGGCCGGAGTCTTCTTGACAAGGCCAGCACACTCTTGACCAATAACCGAAAAGAAGCGCGCGCTGAAAGGGATCGACTACGCCGAGAGGAGACTGCTCGTACAACGACCAGCACGGGACGTGAATCCAGGACCGCAACCGATGCATCGCGATCCTCAGCAGAGAGCGAGCGTTCTCGTGTCCCCGCATCCCGCAGGGGAACAATACAGCCGCCACGAAGGGAGCCGAGGGCTGCGGCAGAAGCCTCCCGACGGCGAAGCGACGAAGTGACAGTCCCTTCGATCGCAGTGGTCGCGGCGTACGAAATAAAACGCGTACGCCAGCGTGGGACGTTCCGGATCGACCTTAATAAATACACCACTGACAGGCTTACACTTCGCTTTGATGAGAACATTGGCGATCTCCGAGAGCATCGCAATGACGATACGGTCTTCCGGCAAGTCAACCTGGATGATCCACTCTATCGCCAGCGAGAGATCGCCGTCATGGTTGATGGGCTCAATGCGGACGATTTCGGGAACTATGTAAACTTCGTGAATGTCCTTTTGCAAAAAGTCCATGAGAACCGGGAGATAACAAACGAAGAGGTTAATATTAAACGCAACAGTTTCAATAGCGAAGGTAATCGGTTTTCACTCCTCTACGGGTGGAAAGGCGATCAGGATCGGCGTCGGTGGTTAGACTATCGATACAAAACCGTATGGAGCTTTTTCGGGGGAGGCACGGTCGAGCAAGCCTGGGCTGACAGCAATACCGGTGCGATTAACCTGGCTCCTCCCTATCTGAGACAGGCCGTCATGGTCGAAGCGGATCCCTTGACTCTGCAAGATGCCGGCGTCCGTGCTGTTGATGTGCGGATTTACTATGATCTGGCTGGTACTGAGCAGGTGAAACGCGTACTCCTTCGGCCGTCGCAGAATAAATTTTCTGAAACGGTCGACGTCATTTTGCCTGCGGGACAGCTCGAGTATGAATATGAGGTTACGTGGATGATCAGAAATAAGCCGTCGGCAAAACTCAACCGGACAATAACCAGCGATTCGATCCTCTTCGTGGACGAAATCCCGGGAAGCTAAGATTTGATTATCAGGAAGGATGTTAGTCATGAAAAGATCTGTTATCAACCACTTAACAAGACTATTCATGTTGTCATTCGGGTTTGTCATTGTGGGGCAAGCCCCTGGCCTGTATGCCCAAACGATCCGGTTTTATTGCGTCGCTCCGTCGGCCACTATTACGTCGAATTTCGGCACCGGTAGCGGTACCTCAACGGATATGCCAAACGGTTATCGCTCCATCGAGATCACTGCGGCCAACCAAGCGGTGTTTAATCGGATCGCCCCGCCACAGATACGTCGCACCTACCGCGAGCTTCAGACCGGAGCGGCGATGCGTCAACTCGTGAACCGGGTGTTGCAGATATCCGGCGGGAGAGTCAATATCGACTATTTTCTCATTGACGATAGGACAGGCATTACCCCCGATCCTAACGGGTACATGGGCATGTTCACAACGGATGACATTAATGGCACGCGCGGCGTCTGGCCCTCAGCTTGGGTGTGGAACACCGGTGGAGGCCGCTACCAGGGACAGACGGGTCTTGGAGAACTCGCGAGCGCCTATATCCAAAGACGCGAGGCCGGCGGCTGGCTTGCCTGGGAGACCACCGTCATTCATGAGACGAACCACACACAGTTCGTCGGGGAGAAGACCAAGTGGCCCTCGATTACGATTACGTACGGCGGGGACGGCAGTCATTGGGAATCAGAACTTTTAGGGGGGCGGGCCCTGGCTTTTGAGGAAGGACTCGGGACATTCTTTGGTCTCACGCGTAATCCCGCCGGCGCCCGAGAGGTGATTCGGTTTCTCAACCGAACCAATGAACGTTACCTTCTTGAGAGCTGGTCCGTATTGGCTCCAGATCTTTACAACGTTCCACACACCGAAACACGTACTACGCCGCCGACGCCTCCGCCGACGCCGGGTGGGGAATACGCCATTCGACGTTACAAGTGGCTTGATGTCCCCCGTTATTACTTGCTCTTTAGCGAATCAACGTCACTTGCATTCCACCAGTTATTCTGGCAACATTCAAACAATGACCCGAACAATGCTCTGGACATGGTTTTCCGCAGTTCTCAGGCCATGTGGGAGAACCGACTCAGGCGGGGACTGGGCGGCGCCGTACACCGTCTGGCCGTGCAACTGGAGACCTATGCAAGTACACCCGAGGGGCGACAAAAGGAATCCGCAGGCACACTTACTTCAAGCATGTTTCCGTTCGCACTACTCGATATCCTTACTCATTATGCCATGAGTCAAGAGGACTTTCAGCGAGAGTATCGTGCAGACATCGGTGGCGCCGAAACCAGGTCTCGGGCTTATTCGGAATACTTCAACCATCGGGATGTCGTTCGGAAACGCGTGCAGAGATACTTGCAACAAACGAATATCGACATAACAAATGCTGTATCAACAGCTCATCGCTATTTCCAGCAACCTTCGACAATCCTCAGGGCAGGGAGCGGTTAACAAGATGTAACGTCCGACACGCGATTTCATAATATGGGATTGATAGATATAGAGCGATACTAATGAATGAGGGATATATAAATATAGTCACAGCCATCCCATAAAGATGTAAATTCCACGTGAAAGCTGACTTTCCGCAATGAAATCGGCTCTTTGGGGGTGTTTCTCATAACCCCAAGTTATCACGTTTACAGTTGAGTCTGGCAGCATCCTGTTATTTCCACGTCTGGCCGTCGCCTGTCAGTCCGTGACATCTTCTATGTCACTGTTTAACACCAATCAGTACCCGGCAAATAGGCCTGCTGAGGCTGACTTATCATGCGTGGTGAACCACGTGCTGTCCCACAGAGTGAGAGCACACTAAACATATCCAAACGACTGAACAACACACCACGAGATGGAAAGCCCCACTGGGCCTATGATACGCCGTACCTAATAAAGACTGTCCGACGAGACTGGATCGAATGGACACCCAATGTCATTACTTCGAAAGCGACGATTCGGGATGATAGGGCGATTGTATTCCTCAGTTCTTCGACACCCAACTTCCGAAGTTTTCAAATCAGAAACGACGACGGCACATGGCACGACTGCGGCGAGGAGGTCGAACTTCTGCTCGACAGCCGTGCCCGCAAGCGTTTCGCGTTCCGGACGATCAACCTTTTCGGAGTAACCGGGCCGGAACATCATGTAGAGATTGCCTATTGGCAAGGATGAGATTCACCTGATTGAAAGCGAGAACCACCAGAGAAACTTCCTCGACGCGATCAAAACAAGAAAAGAAACGATTTGCCCTGTAGACGTTGCGGTCCGTACAGATACGATCTGTCATCTTACGGATGTCTGCACTCGACTGGGTCGGAAGCTGAGATGGGACCCAGAGAAAGAGGACTTAGTAGATGATTCTCAAGCGAGCCGAATGCTGACACGAGCAATACGCAGCCCCTGGCATCTGTAGTAGAGCGCAGTTCAGCGTGGGAACGCGTATCGGCGAAGCTGCTCACCCCTTCCCAACCTCACTTATTTATGCGGTGATAATATATCGTGTGAACCGAACCACGCGTACCAAAACGCGTACCAAGCTTGCACCATTGGTACTACTTTGGTGCTACGTTGGTCTACCATCAGTTTCATAAGTCTTTAATTGTCAATCATTAACCCTTATACTACAAGGACTTACAAACTGCAGATTCGGACTGTCGATCCGAAGGTTGTGAGTTCGAGTCTCATCGGCCTCGTTGTTTAAGTTACTAGCCAGTAAGCAGTTATGCTTGCTGGCTTTGTTCATTTTACTCGCGAAAATGTCACGCGTACCAAA